>Ga0190361_1000237_pt1 | contig 23407 bp, 27 predicted proteins | sample 48721845_MG_FD_161273 | JGI IMG/M metagenome (GOLD analysis project Ga0190361, IMG submission 161273) | Hydrothermal vent microbial mat bacterial communities from Southern Trench, Guaymas Basin, Mexico - 4872-18-4-5_MG | ecosystem: Environmental > Aquatic > Marine > Hydrothermal vents >... | reverse complement strand
AAATTAGCCGCAAACAATCTGAGATACCGGACAACCTGTATAGCAATTTCCACGGAATTAAAAGGGGAATGAATATCAATCCTCAAAATCTCGAGATAGTCCTAACTAAACGTGTCTGGATTGCGTGAAAATCATCGAATCAAGATACTCTTAGTTTGGTCTGCTCTTCCGCTTATGGTGGGACTTCCTTGCGGATTCCCTCGCTTTATGCTTCCGCTTAACGATCTCAAGCATCTCCTTCTCTGTCATCCTCCTCCCTGGCAATATCACTTCCAGAATCTCTCTGACATCCTGTCTTTGCATCTTCCAGCGCTCTTTCCATCCAGTAGCGACTGCAGGACATCTCTGCATCGCTGAAAGAGCTATAAAAAACTTTTAGCTCCCCTGTAACTTTATTTAAAGTCGTGAAGAGACAAGATAGCAGTAAAGTACAGAGTGTTTTCACGTTGTAAACCGCTTATATATCCTCGTTATTTTTTCTGGCAGTTTTACAACATCATCTATCACAACCCATCTGCTATTGCCATACATCCGTGGCAAATACTCAGCAGCTTCACGGTCAACAGTGATACAAAACGACTTGATACCATACCTCTGGGCTTCTCTTAGTGCCATTCTTGTGTCTTCAATAGCGTAATTTCCAAAATAATCCCGGTCTAATGGCTTACCATCACTCAACAGAATAAGCACCTTTGTTTTTTCTTCTCTTCTTCTTAATTTAGTTGTTGTGTGTCTGATTGCAGGAGCAATTCTGGTAGATTGTTTATTCGTTATTGTAGATATTTTACACTGTACTCTTTGATCATAAGGCTCCTCAAAATCTTTAATAATATAAAACGCCACGTTATCGCGTCCATACCCCGAGAATCCGTAAATAGCAAAAGCATCGCCTAATTCTTTCAATGCTTCAGACATTAATATCAATGCTTCTTTTTCACACAGTATTGTTGCTCCTGCCGTACTACCACTCATATCAAGGAGAAATGCAACTACTATATCTCGAGTCCTTTTTTCGGTTCGTACGTAGTTTCTCTCAGAAGGTGAGAGCTTTAGTCGCTTATCGATAAAATATTGAACCGCTGAATCCAGGTCAACATCATCGCCTTCAAATTGTGCCCTCAATTTTATCGAACCCTCGGGTCTGAGCATCTGGAATTCTCGCCTGATTATCTTTATCTGTCCAGCATACTTCTGAATTGTTTCGAGATAGAATTCATCCGAACCTCCATCCAGAATTCGTTCTCTAACCCTTGACCAGTTCAATCTATAATCTTCGATGTCACTACCCCACTCGGGATATAAAAACGTATCCTGTTCGCGACGAAGTTCTTTTTCATCTGTAATTAATGTTTCAAGGTCGCATAAGTAATCCTTCACCATTTTCGGCTCAAGAGTATCAATTCGTGACTCGACGTCTTTGGGCTTGATACCCTTTTTTTTGAACAAAGCTCTTAACAGTTCTCTTACGTCTTTATTATCGTTTGTATTGGTTGGTTCGCTACTCAGTTTTTCATTAATTTTTCTCGCTGTTCTTCCAAAATTGCCGATATTTTGATTGACCTGCGATTGGTCTAAAGGTGATGAAAAAGGATTTATTGGTTGATAAAGTCCTTGAAAATTATCATCTATCAAGAAATATAATTCTGCCGCCACTCTTGCGGTTTCGTGGACGTCCGCATGTGGTGATGATAAGGTTTGGCTTATTGACAAAGCTTGCTCACATGTTTGCAGAATTTTTACCGGGACTTGTTCTATCTGTTCTTTTGTTGTTCCGGCAATTAACCGTTGAGCTATAATCTCCACTGCTCTTTGTTTATCATTGGCTAACTCGTCAAGAGAAGCCCTTTTAGAAACCATATGAACGTTCATTTCTGATATTTGTTCACCAAGAACAGGATATTCTGCTTGCAGTCGTGAATTGATTCTGTAATCCTCAAGTATGGTTATAAGGTCCTTTGCTAATGCAGGTTCGGGAAAGAGTGTATAAAATTTCTCTGTGTCGCTAATTCCATTCATTTCACGCCCGCTATATCTTGCTTTTATCCTACCAACAACATCCTGAACATTCGTTAGCTCAAAATCAAAACTACCATATTCCAAATGAGCTTCTTCATGTGTTGCCAAAACTTTGAACATGACGAAATTCCTATCTTCTTCTTCAAATTCTTTGATTCGCTCTGGAAGAAAGATTCGCTCGCCATCGGTTGTGGCTCTGACCCCCTCGCCTTCTACTTCCACAATCTCGATTCCGTAACCCAATAATGCATTCAGATAATGTAACAAAACAGGTTTTACTTTCTTCAACTCAAGACCTTTTGTGACAGCCTCAAAAAAATCAGCATATTCGGAAGACTCACCCCTCACAAAGGAGGTTGCTTTCTCTTCACCTTCTACCTTTGCTATTTCTGATGCTTTATAAGCTACTTTTACTAAACCTTCATAATCCGCTTTAGCAATGAGGTCAGGACTCGCCTCAAGCAGACTAACAGCGGTTCGTCCGCTATATTTGGCGACCTGACTACAAAGCTCATAAACCGCTTTAACTAACTCTTTATCTCCATACCTCAGCAATCTCTCAATGAGTTCTGGACTCATCCCCTGCAACCTGACAGCAGTTCTCCAATTATAAGTCTGGGCGACCTGACTACAAAGTCCATAAACGTCTGTAACCAATTCGTCATCTCCAAACTCGAGTAATCTCTCGATGAGTTCTGGACTCCCATCAAGCAACCGAGCAGCGATAAAACCATCATCCTTGTTAACCTGGCAACAAAGTTCTGCCATCCTCCACAGACATTCATAACTAACTCTATCAATGAGTTCTGGACTCAGCTCAAGCAACCGAGCAGCAACAAAACTATCTTCCCGAGCTATCTGACTGCAGAGGGTGACTACTTTCTCAAGAGCATCGTAGCCCACTCTATCAATGAGTTCTGGACCCAGCTCAAGCAACCTGACAGCAGTTCTTCCACTATACCCGGCGGCCTGGCTACAAAGACACGCTACCTTCTCAAAAACATCATAACCTACTCTATCTATGAGTCTTGGGGTCATCTCAAGCAAAGCAGCAATAAATCTGCGATCTTTGGCAATTCGGCTACAAAGACACGCTACCTTCTCAAATCCTGCATAGCCTACTCTATCTATTAGTCCAGGACTTATCCCAAGCAACTTAGCAGCGACGAAGCTATCTTCCCGGGCAACCTGACTACTTAGCCCTGCAATCTTCTCAAATCCTGCATAGCCTACTCTATCTATCAGTTCTGGACTCTGTCCAAGCAGCCTGATAGCCGTACCCTCACTATGCCTCGCAACCCGACTACAAAGTCCATAAACGTTCATGACTAAATCTTTATCGCCGTACGTTAGCAACCTATCAATGAGCTCTTGGCTCTCCTCAAGCAAAGTAACCGCAGTTCGCCCACTATACCTGTCAAGTTGAGTACAAAGACTTACAACTCTCTCTAAACCTTCATAACCCACTCTATCGAGCAAAGGATACAATTCGCTAACCAACTTCTCAAGAACTTCGCCTTCGTAATACTCCCCGAGTAGTTTCCTTATCTTTTTCACTCCGTGAGCTTTCTTAATCGAATTCCATACCATTTTTCAGCAGACCACAATAGTAGCGTAGCCTTTTCTTTGTCACACTCACATATAAAATTTACCACAGAGTACGCTGAGTTCGCAGACGAAATTAGATGCTGAGTTACACATCACACATCAAAATAATTCTTAAGGATCTCTTCTATGCTTCTTTTGAGGTCACTATCGTGAGTTAAAGGCTCAATCATGGTTGAATATAATGCATCTCGCATTGGTACTCCACTATTTAGCAATGTGCCAGCATAGACAAGTTCTCTGGTCGAAACACCTTCTTCAAGTCCTTGATGAACGAGATTCCTTATTTTATTCGCTGCTTTTACCAACTTTCTTGCAATATCATGTTCAACACCCGTTTCTATATGCACAATTTGAGTCTCCAGGTCTTCTCCTGGCCATCCGAGCGCGATACTCACAAACCTCTGTCTTGTGCTCTGTTTCAATTCTTTTAACACACTCTGGTAACCCGGATTATAACTAATTACCAACATAAAGTCTTCCGGTGCATAGAATATCTTTCCTAACTTCTCTACCAGCATATATCTTCTGTGATCCGTTAATGGATGAATAACAACAGTTGTGTCTTTCCTTGCCTCCACGACTTCATCCAGATAAACGATACCTCCATTTTTTACTGCCATAAGAAGGGGTCCATCAATCCACTCTACATCGTCTCCTTTAATGATATACCTCCCGGTTAAGTCATTTGCACTTAAATCATCATGGCAGGCAACGGTATAGAGCGGTTGTTCTAACTTCCATGCCATGTACTCAACTAATCGTGTTTTACCACTCCCCGTAGGTCCCTTCAGCATAACTGGTAGTTTTTTCTTAAATGCCGCTTCGAATAGCGCAATCTCGTTCCCTTGCGGCAAATAAAAAGGCTCCTCTTTTATCTCAAACCCACCATTTTCATATAATAATCTTGAGTCCAATCTCTCCAACATTTTTACTTACCTACTTGCCTAAATACAATAATTCATATTAATTTAAATCTTTATAGTTGTATTTGTATAGCCACTGTAAAAACAAAAATAAAAATAAAAAATATAAAAGGGGATAAAAAGCACCCCTATGCTGACAGTTTCGTATATGGATGTGGTTCCTTCACTTCAATTTCGTGTTCTGACGCGTTTGCCTCTGCTACAATCATATCTGCCATGCCAACCAGTGGGAATACCAGCGGTGCATTCTCTATTGGTCCATAAAGCACGAAATCCTGACCCGCTATTACCGGGATGATATTAGAGCCTATGTCGCAGATACGGAACACATCCGCGCCAAGCCCTTCCCAGCCACCTGGTCCTTTTGTCGCATGCTCCTTCCGGAATGTCTTCAGCCAGGTCCATGCAGAAGGTGCATTATGGATACCCAACCCTACCGCAATACCGTATTTCGCCTTAATGACGTAGCCAGATGCAACGGATGAGCCCACACCTGCTCCTATTGGCAGTGTAGCCGGGTCGCACATCTGTTTCGTTATGCCCAGGTCCCGTGCAAGCTGCACCAGTCCTTTGTCAAATGTACCCGCTCCTGTCTCTAACAAATCCATCTTCCCTGCCACCGTTGCATCTTTTGGGTTAAACGCTAAGAGAATCGCCGCATCCAATTTGGATTCGCCGATTATTTCCAGCTCCTCTGATGAACACGACACGTTTATTGAATTATACACCGCCCTCTCTGTCAGTCCCACTTCATCCACATACTTTAGCCCCGCTATCTTCGCCTCCGCCACTGTCGAGTCGATCAAGAAAGGCGAGTCACTCTTCTCTGCACAAAACGCAATCTCTTTCTCCATTGCCTCTGGCGATTCTGAAAATATCTGCATCATGCATGGATTCCCTGTTAAATCCGAGAACTCATCTTGCTTATTTATCACATCTTCCGCTGCTTTCTTGTCAAATATCCCTTTTTCTGCATCTTCGACCAGATAATGCTTTGCGTAGAATATCGTCCCGCAAAGAACTGTTGCGCACTCTCCTGGCTGTCCTCCTACCTTTACTCCACCAATTTCGTATATTTCCTGCTTTCTATCATATATAAACATTTTTTCCACCCTCCTTTTTTTATACTATCCAGAATAGCACATATGCAAGTATTCCTATTATTAGCCCGTATAAAGTGCCAATCGCAAAACCCACTTTCTCTCCCTGTCGCTGAGCAAGCTCACCCGTGACAAACTCCACTTTCTCGTCCATCGCCGCCAATCTGCTCAGTAGTTTGGTGTGCTCTGGCGGTGTCGTTGCAACAGGCACTGCTAACTCCTTCAGTTCCTCTTCTAATTTCCCCAGCACCTCTGCGTCTACTTCCTCCTCCAGCTGCTCTTCCTGCTCTTTTCCTCCTTCCTTCTCTTCTCCCATTCTCTTATTCTCCTTTTCTATACCCACGCCATAACTTTAAGTCCCGCGAGAACCAAACTCACAAATAGCCCGATTGCCATCCCTTTTACGAATCCAACCCAGAGACCGGCTGCGAACCTTGAATCCTTGCCTATTAACGTTATGGACTTTCTCAAATCCTCTATCTTCGCAGTTATCACCGCGGTCTCCGGAGTTTGCTGCACTACTTTTCGTGATGGCATTTATATCACCTCCAAAATAAGCGGCAGAAGAAACACGACCGTCGCTATCAAACCTGCCAGCATGCCCATGATAGCATTTACTGAGAGCCCTGAGGATAACTTCTGGTCTCTTGCAATCAACTGTGCCTTGTACAGAATATCATTCGTTGCCTGGTTTATTACGTCCATGTAAGGTGATGCGGGCATGGCTAAAGGCATCTCCAGCTGTGCCGCTGCTTCTTCCTCCTCGCCTACCTTCACGATCATCGGGTCTTCCGGATAAGCCCCCGGGTCTCTTGCCTTTAACTCATTCACTTTTGCCATTATCGCCCCGTAGTCTTCCACGCCTATCATGTCAATTACTTCTACCTGTTTCCTGAATCGTTCGATTGCTGCATCCGGTAAGTTCTCGATGAATGGAATTGCACCCTTTGTGCCTATTATCTTCCGGGTAGATGGATCAATGCCGTTCTTCCACAGCGCTACCATCGACGATCCGCTTAAATGCCCTGGAACTTCCGCACCGGCAACGATGAGGAATCTTATGTTCGGATTGGAGATAATATTCGTTATCATCTTCTCCAATCCAATGTTCTCTGTTTTATCCGGTCCTTGTATTGCAACCCCGGGCAGATGCTCGATGTGGAAATAAGTCCCCGTTGATGATACTGCCACACAACTCTTCGGGTCACCAACCTCGTAGTCGCCGGTGACGAGTGGCCATCCATCCGGGACTTCCTTCTTCTCCACCATTTTCATGCACCTCCTAACTTGAATAACACGAGTGCTACCACCAACACGCCGAATATCACTCCAAACACGAACATCGTCACGAAACCCGCTTTACTCAACGCTCCTTCCCTATGTGGCTGAGACATTACGAACCCGCTTCGGGGGTCAAGGCAATTGAACAGATCATCTACTGCGGTCTCCAAAACACTTATCTGCTCTTCTATCGGCGCAAGGTTCACCTTGTAGAATCCTGCTCTACTCACCCCTACCTTAAGCGAATCCGGGTCCAGTACCACACCATACTTCTCGTTTATTACCAACATTTTCTCTTCTCTTTTGCCACCTCCCTTATTCTATTGTCTTGATTAACCCAGTTCCTACGACTGAATATGCCTCGCGCATAGCTGCCTTCACGAACTTTACGTAGAATACAAGCCATACCAGCGCACCGAAAATAACCAGAGATACACCATCTGCTACTCCCCACATTGAACCTGCGGTAACCACCAGGATGATTCCCAGTATGGCACACAGCAACCCTGAAATCTCAACTGAGACCATAAGCGTCCTTGGCCTTCTCTCATCAGGTCCTAAACACGCGTTGTACGGATGGAACATCGCCATGCAAGAGAGAATGAACAGCAGCGCTATTATCCCTGTAGATATTGCTTTGTCCATCACCACATCAAAATTCAGCGAGCCGGCTACGATAGAGAATTGAAGCAGCATTGCAAGCGAACCTGCCAGTCCGAGCTCCATCATTCCTCGTTCTAAGCCTGGTATCTTCATCCCTATGAATTTCTCACTGTTCGACATCACGCCTGATAGGTATCCGACACCACCCATAATTAGAACGCCACCTAAAGCTCCCGCTGCGTATCCTGTCTTACTTGCGAACGCTGTTCCTAATATCGCGCCAACGATACCATAACCCATTGCCAGCACGCCTATGGATGGAACACCCGTCCCTAACCCATATTTAGAGGTTTTACGAACAGAATCGGCACCCCACAGCAAGGCGAATATCACGCCCACTGCCTTTATCACCGCTGGCAATACGGGTAACAATATCGTTATGATCACCGCAATCACTGCAGAAATTATACCCAAACGGGTTTCATCTGGCGGAAACCCTTCTGTCGGCTTCTTTTCCTCTTCCTCCTCTACTGCTGGTGTAACCGTCATTTTATCAACCCTCCTAAATTTGCAGCCAGCCATACGAGCACACCACAGAACAGCGAGATTACGAAGCAAGTAATTAGCGCTTTTGGTAATCGCTTGAATTTTGGATCATGGAAACCCTCTATGGTCCCTCCGATGTTGTAAGCTGCAATAATCGCATTGGCTACGAAGATTCCCATTGCTGCCATCCCTGCCGTTGTTGGTTCAAAGTTTGCGTAGTTAAGCAGAGCGAAATACATAAATGCTCCGCCAAATCCACCTAACAACGCCCCTACCATACCTGAGATATAACTCACGTTTGGTACTCCGTGCCCATCACATTGTGGCGTCTTGTACTCCTTCTGCGATTCTTTCGTTATCGGATCCACGTCTATTCTGCCGGATACAGGAACAATACCGGTTCCAAAGACATAGATGATGTTCGCCATAAGCATGGTGACACCCATCATTATCCATGACCCTACGGCACCAGAAAGTGACACGAGCAATATACTATTGCTAAAAGTCGCTACTGTTGATGCCGTAAACAACCCGCACATTGCCGCTCCGAACATGAGCATGACTGTCCCCGTTGCAATTCCTGTCGCTGTCCCCATCGCCGCTGGCGCTCCTCCTACTGGTAACAGATGAACACCGAGACTCGCTAACACTCCTCCTATTATCACACATACTATAATCAACAATACTGGGTCCATTTTTTACTCACCTACAAAGGGTCCATATCTCTTTCTCGCCCATCTCACTATCACCACATTCCCCACTGTCAACGCTATCCCTATCATCAATCCTAATACGATACCTATTATCGCTGTCATATTTCCTGCCGTGGCTTGTAAGTCGGGTAAATAATTTCCAGCTATCATCCCCACAAGAGTCCTCCAGTTCTCGAACAGGATGATGAGCCCGAAGGTCAAACCAGTGCAGGGTCCACCGTATTTCACACAGAAACCTACGATGTCTTTCTGTGTCCGTATACCGCACTCTGCGTATCTCGTTATCTTACCGTGGTATACTACCCTCTTTCCCTCACCGAAAGGTCTATCCTGAAACTCTCGCTCCGTTCCGTAATGGATATCTCCGGTAGAAGAACCTATCGCACCTACGGTAATGCCCCAGATGAACGCGAGCATCGGTAGAGCGAATGGATGGTTCAATTCCGGCAGTCCGGACAGAGTTCCAAGGTTGCTCTGTATATAAGCTATCGCTGTAATGCACAGAGTTGCCATAAATCCATGCGTTGCTATTGGCAGGAGATGTCCATATAAGACATCAAGGTAAATAGGTTGCTCGAATCTTTTCTGCGCTGTCGTTCTGCCCAAATGCGCTGTGGTTGCAAATATCACGTGGACTACCTCGCCCACCATCGCTCCTACAGGGATTGCCATTATTGGGTGTACTCCTTTCGATAATAGCACCCAAGCTATTACTCCCGCGATGGTACAGTACATCGCGTATGATGGCGCCTCACCGGAAATCGCTTTGTTGAAGAACCGATGCACCTGTCCCACTTGCGGTGCCAGTTGCACTTGCGAGTTCGGATTACTCTGTGACCCTGTATCTGACTCCAGGTCCTCGAACATACATGCTATCAACGCTAAAAAGACTATCAACAACATCCATGCAAACAGCATTGCTATTGGTTCCATATGCAAAGGTAAGAACTGCTACTTTATAAAAAATTTTCTATTTTTACATGTTTGTATCCCTACAAGATAACAAGGCAGATAAACAAGAGGAAAGAGAAGCCCGAACCTTGCGCTTATATACTTATATTATATACGGGAATAGGCATATAATATGTAACCCGGTATAGGACATAGGAGCAAGAGCAATAATGTCTTTATTCAGGAGGAGATACCATCCCAAGATACTGCATACTAAAAGGATCAGTTACAGTGACCTCTTTTTTATACTACGGCTTTCCAGAGGTGACCTCACTTTGCGACCCATTTTTATCGTGGCAAGTGTCGAACTCGGAAACAGCACTACCAAGTCTATTATAAGTGCTACTGACCTGAAGAGTGGTAATACATATATATTGGATAAGGCGGTCAGGATGACCAGGGAAGCCCTATCTCATGAGGGTGCATTCTGTCATACGATAACCATGGTTGAGCTCTCGGTTGATTCGATAGCAGAGCTGGTGAAGAAGACGTTACAGGACTGTGCAGCAGCCGCAGGGATAACAGTTCCGGATTTACATTTCGTGGTTCGCTCCTCTGGTGTAACTGCGGGTTTCTCCACGGTCGAGGAGATACAGGGAGTGATACAGGCACTGGCTAAGGGCTGCATGCTCGCCGGTGTGCCACCACGGAAGATGATATCACCAATGACCATTGATGATATCCCGGCTGAACTGAGGAAGTTTTCCAGAATGGACAGGACGTATTTCGACGGTGCTGTAACCGGAAACGAGGCACCTGCCGGGGAATCGCTGGTAGCAAATGAGATGGAGGGCGAACTTGTAACTGCGGGTTTAAAAGAGGCTGCTAAGTGGCTTGATGTTGATTACCGCAATCCTGTTCTATCACTGGATTTCGGTACCACCCTCGCAGGTCGTATAACCAATGACCAGTTGCCATACTCGCAGGTGATAGGCAGTTTCTGTGGACTCGCAGGTGCTATACCTGATGCACTGGTCTCCAAAATAGTGGGTGAGAAGTACCCATCAGTACTCGATTTCCAGAAGTACGAACGAGGCAAAGTGAAGAAGGAAGTGGTAAAAGGGTACGCGGAGGAGGTATTGAGCCATCTGAAGATAGAGAAGATAGAATCAGGGACAAGATTTGGGGGCTCTCCGGTGAATGTCGCAGCAGCGAGGAGAAACGGTGTCACATTGATAGGCGTTGATGCCGGTGATAATATGTCTGATCTGCCCAGGATAGGGCAAGTAGGCGAGGAGATAGCAAAGGATGCTGGCATACACTATGTCCATCACGTTATTGATGAGGTCTCGGCAAGTATCACTGAGCGGCTGGTGGGTATAGCGAAAGAGGAGGGGTTATTACTGCCAAACACGAAGATAGGTATCACCGGACGCGCAGGTATTACCGGGCGAAAACCAGAATTGGTGCTGCACAAGTTAAGTAACCTGTTTGGCAGGAATATGGAGAACGAGGTGATATTTGCTGATGATGCACTGGCACGTGGCGCGGCGGTGCTTGGCAGATGTATGCACCAATTTGGAACACCTTCGAATCCAATAGGTGGTATCCAGGGTGGTGGCTGCATACTTGGTGAACGAGTAAAAAAGCAAAAAAGAAATATATAGGGTGATATTTTTTATGGTGATAGGAGATGGAAGTGAGAGTAGAGGGTGGGGATGAATTTGGAAATGCAAGCTACAGTAAGATTTGTCAGAATGTTTTCAGGGATATAGGGTTACACAGTAATGTGGATAGTGTATATATGTATTGCAATCCAGCGGAACATGTCTTCATCATCTCTATCAAGGTGGGCAGGGTACCAAGTCCTATCACTGTGAATGACATGACGATTAGAGGTGATGAGAGATTAAAGGTGACGAACGAGCGATACGTGCCTAAATTGCTTGCCTTGCTCTGGGATAAGTTCGGTGAACGTGTGAAACAGTTGAGCAGACTGGAGATAAGTCTAAAATTGAGTACAGAAGAGATGCAGGAGTTGATGAAGATGGTGGTCTATGATCCGCGTGAAGATCTGAATACGAGGATACTGGATGCGGTGGAGCGAATATTACCCGAAGGCGCTCGTGTTCGATATCCTGTTCCCTCCCAATCCAAGGGCAGGATAACCATCATCGCATCAGAGAATCCGATAACTGATGAATGGAAGAGGAGGGCAGAAGAGATGGTGAGTAAGCTAAACGGTGGAGGGGCATGAGATGTATAAGATAATGATGTTTTCCGGCGGTGTGTATAAGTTCAACGAGTTGAAGGAGTTGACACAGGATATAGGTGGGTTCATACTTCAGGAGATGGTGATGCAGACAGAGACGATGTTGCATCTGGCGTTTCCAGCGGAGGAAGAGCCGGTAATAAAGGGTAAGGTGAAGGAGATAGGAGGGAAGTTAGTGGATTTACCACTGGCAGGTGCGGAGATAATGCTCGTGGTCCCTTCTCTTGGTAGACATCACGCCGTTGACCCGATGTGTGATATTGCGGAATTTTTAAGGCGGAAAGGTGCCATCACCAATATGATGGGTCTGGCACGGGGCGTCGGGAAGAGAATAGCACAGATAAAAGTGAAGGAGAAGAAGATAATAGAGGAATGTGATGCCGCAGTATTCATATTTGGTAATTTCAGGGAGTGCATAGAGGAGAAGGTGAGGCTATGTGAGGGTTTAGAGGTACCTTATATCATCGTTGGAGGTCCACCTGAGATGGACATACCGCATTATGTTGGTGGTATAGGGAGGAGAACAGAGAGGATGAAGCGAAAACATGAGATAAAGAAGCTGGAAGAGATGGCAGAAGGGCTACGAGTTGAGCTTGATGTCAGGAGGCAGGAGATAGAAGAGGACCCATTGGCTACTTCTCCACTCTTCGTAAAGGAGTTGATAGATATGACTATCCCTCCAAAGCCTGGTGAAGAGTTCTCCACCATTATACATCTCGATGGATTGCGTGTGAAGTTAGAACCCGGGGAGGAGGAGAAGGTGCGTGAGATAGAGATAGGAAAGAGGAAGTTATCAGATATATGTGAGATGAAGAAATCGCTATATGAGGGCTACTTGCTGAAGATACTACCTGAAGCAGTGACAGGAAGTGTATTTTAGTCAGGACTTATCCTCTATCCGCATTGCTGATCTAACAATGAGAGATAATGATAAGGAGCCATGGCGAGATTGGGGTCATATCACAAAGCTCGATCCAGATAAACCCATTAATAAGCGAGATCTGGATACGATTGTGGGCAGTGGCACCGATGCTATAATGATCTCAGGCACGCAGAATATCACTCCTGAAAACACCACTATGCTTATCTCACTCCTGAAACATTATAGAATCCCAAAGATTCTGGAGCCCGTAACACCCGAAGCGGTCGTGTATGAAGGTATAGATTATGTATTCGTACCATTGGTTCTTAATGCTATGGACTCGAGATGGATAGTGGGTAAGCACGTGGAATGGATAAAGAGTGATGCTATAGTATGGGATAAGGTGATACCAGAGGCATACATCGTCTTGAACCCTGACTCGGCAGTTGCTAAACTCACAAGGGCACAGACAGACCTGAGTGTTGCCGATGTCGTTGCATATGCACTCTATGCAGAGAAATATCTTCATCTACCTATCGTGTATATAGAGTATAGTGGTACCTATGGTGACCCTGAGCTGGTTAGGGAGCTAAGTAAGATATGTAAAGCATCTATATTCTATGGCGGTGGAATAGACACAAAAGAGAAGGCAAAGGAGATGAAGCAATACGCTGATGTCATAGTGGTGGGAAATGTGATCTACAACAGCATGGATAAGTTTCTGGAGACTATTCAATTTTAATTTCATATGAAGAAATTATGCCCTCTTATGCAACTCATCAATCAGAAGTTGCATCGCTTCCTTCTCCCTTCGCCCGCCGCATTTCTCCACAATCTCTGCATAATCACCCATTTTCCTCATCATCTGCTCTCTCTCTATATCGCTTTCCAGGATATCGTATCTGGATGCGAGGATTGCTGCTTCTATAACAGCATTAAGTCCTCTGTTTATCGCATATATACTCGCTCGAATTATTGCAACGGCGAGAGGGGATAACAGGAATAGCAGAGAATCTGTTCCTTCATGTATCAGGCGGCACCCGAATAGTACCCACGAATTCGCTTCTTTCAGTACAGGGAAGCCATGAAAGAGTGAAAAATCGCCAGTACTCAGATTCCCGAAGAGGGTCCGCACGAAGAACATCGAATCAAGGGTTACATTCGCAGCTAAACGCATCGTTTCTCTCACATTTGATAGCGTTTTTGAACCTCTGTAAAGTCGCACCATGTATTCACCGCCTTGACTGAGAATTCCAGCAGGTGCTGCATTGGGTATGCCAGAAAGTGACTGTGTAGTGACTATCACCTCAGATATACCTTCTCGCAGCCCTGCTTCTACCAGGTTGTTCATGCTTTACAAGGATAATGAAGAAGAAAGAATATTATTTAAGGAAGTGGAATTATGTTAGTGAAGGATAATGAAGGGAGTAAGAGCGAAGATAACAAAGGCGCTACCGACCGGAGCTCGGTTGGATTGCGTGGATAATACCGGTGCAAAGGTATTGCAGATAATAGCGGTAAAGGGCTACAGGGGTGTAAAGAACAGATATCCGAAGGCAGGCGTGGGGGATATGGTGGTGATAGCGGTGAAGAAGGGCAGACCAGAGATAAAGAAGCAGATATTGAAGGCGGTGATAATAAGGCAGAGGAAAGAATACAGGCGTCCATCCGGGCTCAGAGTGAAGTTTGAGGATAACGCCGCGATTATTGTGGATGACAAGGGCACGCCGAAGGGTTCGGAGATAAGGGGACCGGTGGCGAGGGAAGCTGTAGAGCGATTCTCCGCGATAGCATCGGCAGCTACAATGATTGTATAGCCATTTTATTACTTTTTATCTCTGAATTTCTACCCATGCACTATATGCCAGTACCAGTACCAGTCCCGGCCCAATAAGCATGATGAATAAGAGTAAGGGTAAGGGTAAGAATAAGAGAGAACTAAGTACTGTATTATTAATGGGAGGCTTTGAGACCTGGAGTAAAAATTTGAATATTGCTGTGCCTTTTATACTCAGTTCTGTACTCACGGCTATAGTGATTGTTATCGTGGTTGGTGTAGGCATACTGGTGACCGGCGGTCCCTTTTTGATTTATCTTTATCACTTTGGTGAAGAAGTCCCGCCAGAGCTCATCCCGCAGCTCAAATCTCAATTCATGCATAGTTTCCACGTCATTATCACTCTGCTTGGCATCATCATAGCTCTGGGATTATTGATAAATGCATATTTCACGGCTGGTGCGATAGGCATGGCGAAAGAAGCCACGAAACGTGGCAGGACCAGTATCTCTGATATGCTGAGGTATGGAAGCAGGAACTTTATACAGCTGCTCTTCGCGGAGATCATAGTTGCTCTTATTGCCGCTTTAGCTTTCGGTATTGCATTTTTGATTCCAGTGCCAGAGATGAGTTCACGGGTTGCACTGCCGCTCATGCTCATACCGTTATCTTATCTCTTGATTGTAAGCATTATATTCGCACTTGTACCATACGCAGTTGTTATCGGCGGTCACAATGCCATAACAGGTGTGAGTGAGAGCTTAAAGCTGTTCAAAGCGCATAAACTTGATGTGTTCCTGCTTTGGCTTATTGTGATTGGAATAGGTGCATTTACAGGATTCTTACTGGGGTTTATACCTCATATAATCGGGCAGGTGATATGCATCATTCTGTCTGTGGTGATAATTCAACCCCTGGCGGTAACATGGTGGAGCAGATTGTATATGCAGGTGGCGGTGCCGTGGCTATAGCTACTGTAAATACACCCATGCACAGAGCTTCCTCTCCACACACTCCAGAATTAGATATAAAGAGAATCCAAGCAGCGCCATAGCTACTATCGAGGCGTATAAAGCGGGATAATCCATCATGCTCCATGAATACATGATCAGATATCCCAGTCCTCGCTGGGTTGCGAAAGACTCAACGAAGAATAACACTGCAATTGCGGTGCCTACACTTATTCGCATTGCAGTGAGTATAGCGGGCAGACATGCCGGTAGAATCACATGCCTGTATATATCTATGGGGGTTGCACCCAGAGATAGCATTGAGAATATGTAGTTCGAGCTTAAATTGCGTGCCTCATCACGTGTAGTCACGAGAATCTGAAAGAAGACTATAATTGCTATCAGGATTATCTTGGAGAGGTCACCGATACCAAATAGGAGGATGATAAGGGGGAGAAGCACGATATGTGGAATCGGGTACAGGAGATAAACAATAGGGGCAATGATTCTATCAAAGCGGTTATTATAGCTCAATAGCCCGAGAGGCACAGCGAGCGAGCCTGCAAGTGCAATGCCATAGATAACTCTGAGTGCACTGATGAGGAGATGAAGGTATAAATCCGTTCTCATACGGTCTATAAGCGCATAGAATACAGTTAGCGGTGCTGGCAGTGCTGGTGAGTCCAGTATAAGTGATGCGAGATGCCAGACTATGAGTAATAGTAGCCCGGCGATTATGTAGCTCCATGTTCTATGCTCCTCCTTACCTCGCGGCATTTAGCGAAGAAAGCCTCCTTGCTTCTATAATTCTCGTCGCCCGCATTAAAGTTCTCCACTATCTTTACCACATGACCCGGTCTGCGCGAGAGAACGATTATCTCCCTGCCGAGAAATACCGCCTCCTCTATGCTATGCGTCACCAGTACCATGGTCATCCCGTTATTCTTCCAGAGTGAGAGCAGGAAATTCTGCAACGTCTCCCTTGTCAGGGCATCGAGCGAAGATAGAGGCTCATCCATCAGCAGTATCGCAGGCTTTAAAGCCAGTGCTCTTGCAAAACCTACTCGCTGTTGCATCCCGCCTGATAGCTGTTTTGGATAGTGATTTGCGAATTCCTTCAACCCGAGCTCTTTTAGGAGTGACATCACTATCGCTCTCCGCTCTCTCTTACGCATCCCTTGCAGCTTTAGACCCAGAGCGACATTCTCGTAGACCGTCTTCCATGGGAATAGTCCGTAATCCTGGAGTATAAGTGCTACTCCTCTTGCAGGTGATACTATCTCACGTGCTCCAAGCAGTACCTGCCCCTTCGTTGGCTTCAGAAGCCCTGCGAGGATGAACAGGAGAGTAGTCTTGCCGCAGCCAGAAGGACCGATGATGGAACAGCTCGCACCTCTGTGTATCACAAGATTGAGATCACGCAGTGCTTCTGTACCATCCGGATATACCATGCTCAGATTCCTTGCTTCGATCATAGATAGATCAGCGGGATTCGCCGCGCCAGACAGTATCCTCATACAAGACGGTTCTATGGAGTAAATTCTTAGCTCGTAGCCAGTGAATGACCGTATCGAAGTCAGTCTTTGGGTATACCTGTGGCTGGAGGTAGGTCGCTATCGTATAGTTCGATGCTATCTCTGGCGGGATATGCGTCTTCTCCACAAGCAGTGCCCGATATTTCTCGGGATTCGCGTTTATTCGGTTCACTGCTTCACCGTATGCTGCTAAGAACTCATGTACAGCTTCTGGATTATTATTTAAGAAATCCGCTCTGAATACTATTACAGTTTGTGATATCGTTCGATTCAGCATGGAATCGGAGATAACGAGTTTAGCGCCCTTATATAGCGCATAACTTGCCAAAGGCTCAGGAAGAGTGGCAGCGTCTATCTCATTACTCAGTAGCATCTGCATTCGCAGCGGGACCTTCTTCACTTCCACCTTCTTCACCTTTACCTCTGTATCTCCCACTAAAGTATCGGTTATGTATTCTATGATTGTGTTCATGGAGATTGCAATCTTCTTACCTTCCAAGTCTGCAACTGAGCTTATATTAGAGGCTGGAGAGGCGATGATAGCGAACCGCATCTTAGCTGGTGTTTCCTGTAACTCAAGTGAGACAATTTTGAGATCATAGCCTGCGTTTCGCATCAAAATAACACCCACAGGGTCGTTCTCCGCTGCGTCTATCTCGCCTGCTATCAGTGCACTGTCACGCTCCATAGCACTCTGGAAAGGTATTATCTCAACATCCAGCCCATGATTGGCGAAGATTCCTTCCTGAGCGGCGACGTAGTATGGCAATGTCGCCTCGTCGGGCATCAAGCCTATCTTAATCTTCGTTGCTACTATGCTACCTCCTTCTTCTTGATTCGTGTTTGTTATACAGCCACAGCACGCTATTGCAATCGCAATTAAAATCAGAGTGATGGCTATCTCTCTACGCATAATTTTATCTTATGGAGTTTAACATTTTTATAAAACTGCTCTTTAGTCTTCTCTTTATATAGTTTCGTGAATATGTACAGATATGTAGGATTTGAGGATATGAAGATGGGAATGCCATTCTTCATCCTCCTTTCAAAACCGGCAATGCCTTATTTATCTACTTCAACCGTTTTCTTTTATTCGGTATATTATTATTTTTTAGGTCTTGCAAATCTCTTCTTTTTTCAGCTCCCAGATATTCACTGTATCTTTTGCTCAACTTATCCTGAATCTCTCTCATCATTTTTACGGCATCAAATTTCTTATTTCCGAAATACGACAAGTTCAGGGAATGGTTAAAGAAAGGTGCAGGGGCGAGGCTGCACGAGTATCGAGGGACACTGAACCCTGTTCATGCGAAGCATCGTCAAAACAGCGGTATTTGTAGTCATTGCGCTCTTCAGAGAGAAGGGTTTTTTGGACGATAAAGCTCCGCCTCCCGGCAAGATTTTTGAGGTATCAATCGAGAAATTCGCTGAGTATACCATCTGCGATGAATTTATGGAAAAAATGCTCGATTATATTTGCCTGAAACGTTTGAAATATCTTCTTTTGCTATCATTCCCAAAGAGTATTCGGAGATACCGATAACGAAAACATCTTTAAACAAGTTACTTTTCCACTCCAACTGTCGAACCAATAACCTTTTTTAGAGGATGGTAAGAATCAGGTAATGCACCCGAAAGGATATATTTGGAAGAAAGGAGAATAAGCCTGACGCTCTAAGGTAAGAGTTATATTTCTCCACATCATCCCTTCTCAAATTAAGATTTTGCGTTAAAGTGCCATAGTGCCATAACTACTGGAAAGTATGAAAGTATAATAGAAGGCGAATTAATATTGCGGATTATCTGCTTTATCAAGTTTTATTTTTTATATTTATCTATACGTTATGTGGAGGCAAAAGGAGGTAGATAGAAGAAATGGAGAAGAGGAGTGGAATACCTGGCTTCACTGGTGCATTTAGAGATACTATGGCTGATCTAAAGGATGGCTCCAAGGTGGTCTTCACTGGCTCGGTTGCTGTTTGCACACCATTCATCGAGTTGCTGGCTTATACAGTGCGAGATAAGGGTTTTGAGATGTTATATGTACCGAGAGCAGTGGCGGAGGAGGCAAGGAGGATAAAGAAGATAGAGAATATAGGATATAGCGTTGTAGATGAGAAGGGTGACCCAAATAACCCAAGTGCAGTCGTTGTGCTTGGTGGTCTGGCAATGCCCAAGTTCGGCTGTCCACCGGAGGATGTTATTCGCATGATCGAGGAGCTCTCAGGGGATGAGAGACCAAAAGTCATCGGTGTTGGCTTCATGAACATATTCGAGCGGCAGGGTTGGGATAAGAAGATAAACTTTGATAGGCTGATAGATACAACGATGGAAGTCATGATAAAGAAATAAGAGCCAGAGCCATACTTTTTTGAGTTTTATCCGTTCTTCATCCTTTTTTTCTCATTATTATTCTAATCGCCACGATGCCACTTGTGACGGTCCCAAAAAATCAGATGAAGGAGAGATTTTAATAGAAAATAATAGAAAAACCGAACTTTTTTAGGTTTTTTATTAAAAACCGAACTTTTTTAGGGCAGGATTTTTGTGTACCTAACACTATACCGGGATATAAAGTATCTGAGACTGTGACGATGTGCGATACGATGAAGAATAAGGTTTTGGTGGACTAAGATGGTGGAGAAGCGATTGAGTGATATGGAAGCGGGAGAAGAGGGAGAAGTTACGCGAATAGAGGGCAGTGGTGCATTGAGGAGGCGGATAATGGATATGGGCATTGTTAGAGGTGCGAAGATAGAGAAGGTGCGAGATGCACCACTCGGTGATCCGGTGGAGTTCCTTCTGAGGGGTTATAACCTGACATTACGACGGGCTGAGGCTGAGAACGTATGGTTGGAAGTGTAATTGAGGGAGTGAAAAGAAGATGATGAGCAAGGGTAGAATTTCGGGTATTACATGTTTTGGCAGTAGCATTTTACCATTGGCATTTCTGGGAGAGGGCGAAGAGGCAGAAATAGAGGAGTTGCAAGGGGGTAGAGGACTGGTGCGCCGTCTCTCTGATATGGGCTTCACACCTGGTACGAGAGTAAGAGTACTGACCTCTAATCCGCCTGGACCTATGCTTCTTTCTGTCCGGAATACGAGAATCGCACTTGGTAGGGGTGTAGCGATGAAGATACTGGTAAATGGAGGTGCAGGCAAGAGGAGATGATAAGAGTGGCATTGATAGGGAATCCGAATGTGGGTAAGACGGAACTTTTCAATCGGCTTACGGGTCTAAGACAGCATGTGGGCAACTGGCCGGGTGTGACAGTGGAGAAGAAGGTAGGAAAATGCATGTATAAAGGTGTGGAGCTGGAGATAGTTGATTTGCCCGGCACTTACAGTCTGACTGCACATTCGATAGATGAACTCATAGCGAGGGACTACATAGTGGAGGAGAAGCCGGATGTGGTGATTGATATCGTGGATGGTACGAATTTAGAGCGTAACCTGTATTTAACACTGCTTCTGCTGGAATTAGAGGCGAACGTCGTGCTGGCACTGAATCAGTGGGATATGGTGAACGAGAGGGGAATAGAGATAGATGTGGATAAGCTCTCGGAGCTTCTTGGCATTCCGGTGGTACCAACGGTAGCAACAACGGGTGAGGGTGTAGAAGCATTGAAAGAAGCGGTGCTGAATGCGGCACGTGAGAATGAGAGAGGAAAGAGGAAGATAGTGATGGGGTATGGTGAAGATGTTGAAGCAGCGATAAAGAGGGTAGAGGAAGTGATTGCAAAGGATGCGAACTTATCGGAGAAGTATCCATCGAGATGGCTTGCGATAAAGGCGCTGGAGCACGATGATGCGGTATTGAAGAGGATGGCAGACCGTCCTTACTGGCATGAGATAAAGGAGTTGTTATCGCAACGATGACAATGACAGAAGTCATGGGAGAAGAGCCGGAAGTGGTGCTTGCAGAGCGGAGATATGCAGCGATAGCGAAGATACTGGAGACAGTAGTGAAGAAGAGGGAGGAAAAGAGGTCTTTTACAGACATACTGGACCATGTATTTTTACATCGTGTGCTTGGGATACCGATCTTTTTAGCTCTGCTCTATGCGGTCTTCCAGTTCACTTTCTCGTTCTCTGCACCGTTCTCTGATATGATAGACCTGTTCTTCGGGTGGCTTGGTAGCCTTGCAGAGTTGCATATCGCGAATCCTATGCTCGCTTCTTTTGTATCTGGCGGTATATGCGCTGGTCTGGGCTCGGTTCTGGTATTCATACCACCGATATTCATGCTGTTCTTCGCTCTCGCGATCCTGGAGGACTGTGGCTACTTAGCAAGGGCAGCGTTCGTGATGGACCGTGCGATGTATAAACTGGGCTTACATGGACGGTCTTTTATACCAATGATAACCGGGTTCGGCTGTAATATCCCGGCGATAATGGCTACACGGAGTATAGAGAGCGAGAAGGACCGGATAATAACGATACTGGTGAACCCATTGATGAGCTGCAGTGCGCGATTGCCGGTTTACGTACTGATCGCAGGAGTGATATTTAGCACCAGTTATGCAGCAAGTGCAGCAGTCTTCTCGATGTATGTGCTCGGTATAGCCCTGGCGGTACTCTCAGCATTGATATTCCGGAGGACGTTATTCAAAGGCAAACCCGCGCCTTTCGTGCTTGAACTGCCCCGGTATATGATTCCGAGTTTGAAGAGTGTAACGATGCACATGTGGGAACGTGGCAAATGGTTCCTTATAAAAGCGGGAACTTTTATATTCGCTGTTGTGATAGTTGTATGGGCACTTTCAGTCTTTCCATGGGGTGCTACTTCGGGTGGCGAACTCATAGAGAACTCGTATATTGCTGATTTCGGACATGTGATTGAGCCGATATTCAGACCCTTCGGCTGGAACTGGCAGGCTGCAGTCGCATTATTCTTCGGATTCCTTGCGAAAGAGGCGGTAGTGGGTACTTTTGGGTCTTTGCTCGGTGTTGGCGAGGAGGGTGTGCACACCGCACTGCTAAATGCAAGCTGGTTTACACCTCTTACAGGGTTCGCGTATATGGTCTTTGTGCTGATATATTTCCCATGCGTTGCCACAATAGGGATAATGTTGAAGGAATTGCGTCCGAAATGGGTTCTTTTCGCACCTATATATACGCTGACACTGGCATTTCTCGTATCTGCGCTCGTGATAGTGATAGGGCATTTAATAGGATTATCATGAGGGGGTAGATTAAGATGCCGGATTTTGACCTGGGAACCGGTAAAAGATTGGCGGGCTATTCGCTCGTACTCGGGATTGTGTATCTCGTATTCGGGCTGATAGAGGTGTTTGGGGGTACTGGAGAGACAATACCAGGGGATGTATTTGGGGGACTTGCACTCTTGGTCATCGCTTCGACGTATCTGAATGGTGTGGTAGAACTATCTAATGGAGAGCACAGGGGTTTGTCATTTCTCATTGGTGGGCTACTCCTATCAGCGGTATTTGGTGTTCTGTATCTGCTCTCGATCTGTGCAGACGGGTTGGAGTATCTGATAGGTGGTGCAGATACGTTCCCTGTAATTGCAGATATTCGACCAGAGATATGGCTCTTCTTAGCTTCGCTTCCGCTGGTATACCAGGCATGGAAACTGACGAGGGACTTGATATGGTAACTGGTAACGTAACTGTCCCGCCTTGCTATATCATGTCAGAATCAGATATGCACCAATCAAGACGCTAACAGCGGCAATCCCTTTTATGGTTAGGGACCGCCGATCTGTCTTCTCTTCTATCAGCCCGGGATAGAATAATCCGAGTAGAGTGGCGAATATGAATACGAGAAATGGCTGTGTTGTCGGTATCGCACTCACAAGCGAGATATAAGTCATGGATACCGCCTTGAAATACAATACATAGCCAGTCCATGCGAGTGAGGAGCTAATAAAAGAGAGCAGGTAGACCTTTGGGGGTAATGTTTTAATAATCATGAGCGTCTTCTCGCGGTTATGGGGTATGAGGAGTAGAAAGGGTCTACCGGCGATATTACCAAGCAGGAACCAGAAGAGGTAAGAGAGATAATCCAGATGTGAGAGTATGAGCTTCGAGATCACATCCTTACCCGCATTCATTATATCAAGGACCAGTATCATGAGGAGCGCAGGAGAGAGCACGATATGCAAGGAGTGCGAGTGACTCTGCCTGCGACTGTCCCTATTCCTTCCCCTTAAAGATACGGATACGGAGATTGCACTGAAGACCATCAGTCCTATACCCACATATCTCCTCAAAGAGAGTCCTTCACCAATGAACATGAACGAGAATAGCAGTACAAAGAGTGGAGAGAGATAAAATAGCGGTGTCACCCTTGATACCTCTTCTATCA
>Ga0190361_1000233_pt1 | contig 23553 bp, 14 predicted proteins | sample 48721845_MG_FD_161273 | JGI IMG/M metagenome (GOLD analysis project Ga0190361, IMG submission 161273) | Hydrothermal vent microbial mat bacterial communities from Southern Trench, Guaymas Basin, Mexico - 4872-18-4-5_MG | ecosystem: Environmental > Aquatic > Marine > Hydrothermal vents >... | reverse complement strand
TCCAATCCACCCCGTGCATTTTGGCATCATAGAAAACATGCTTCATTATACGCCAGCATTCGTTGAGAATCTGTTTTCGTTCCGCTGCTCGGTCAATCCGCACCTCAACGCTGAAGTTGACCCGCCGCGGCGTTCCACCTGCGCGCGGAATACGCCACAACCCCTTTCCCATCTGATAGAAAACATACCTGCCGTCAGGACTGAAACGCAGACGCTCTATTCCGCCAACTGCAACCAACTCACGCAGACCTCTGCCATCCTTGCCCGCGTAGTATAAAACATTGCGCTCACTTTTACCCCGCGCCTCCTTAACCAAAACCACTATATGCCCATCCTTTGAAACAACCATCGCACGCAGCCTGCCCGCAACCTCAAATAACTTCCTTATGCGCTTCTTCATCCCCTCAACATCCACTATGACTTCTTTTTTCTGTTTGCCCTTCTTCTGCGGCTTCTTATCCTTTTTCTGCCCTTTTTCCTTATCACTTTGCTTGGGTTTGCCGGGTCGCTTTTCCTTCTGGAGTTTGGATGCCTCGGGGTCGTCGGGGTCATAAGTCAGTTTTTTGAGTGGCAGTTTGTAGGCGGCGACTTTCCAGTTCCCATCCCCCTCATAATACTCCTCACTCAGAAAATATATCGCGTCCTTTGTGCAATTAAGACTCCACTCATCAAAGGGCATATCATCAGCAATCCGATACTCTTTCGGCTCTTTGTCGTCCAACCTCATAAGGTATATGTCAGTCCACCAATCGCGGTTCGGTTTTGTGTAGACAAGCCAGTGTCCGTCGGTAAGGAAGCGGATATGGCGTGGTCTTCCCACGGGGTCCTTAAGAAGCGTTCGTTTTTTGCCTGTCTTAACATCGTAGAGATTTAAGGTATGGTCGCTTTCTGCGACCGCCAGTTTTGTGGCGTCAGGCGACCAGACAACTTCCGACTTCAGCGTGTCGGAGTCCGTCAGTTTGGTAATTTTGCGGGTCTTCAAGTTGATGATGTAGACCTCATCGCGTCCGCTTCTGTCAGAGACGAAGGCGAGTTTTCCGCCTTTCGGGGAGAAGACGGGCTTTCTATCGCGGGCAGGACCCTCCGTCAGACGCACTATATCTCCTTTCTCAAGCGGCACAAGGAATAGGTCACCGTAAACCGAAACCGCGACATACTTGTTGTCTGGGGAAACAGAGAAGTCGTCCACGCGGCTTCGGAACTTTTTGTATATGATGGGGTTGCGACGCCAGTCACTCCTCACCTCAACGGGCAGAACATCGGTTTTTCCTGTCTGCAGGTCAAGCCGCCACACCTTGAAGCCCTGCTCATAGACGACATAACGCCTGTCAGACGAAATGGAAGGATAACGCACGGGCTCATCGGTATATTCGGTCAATTTGCGAACCTTCCCGTCCTTAAGCGAAAGCGTATACAGGTTGAAAACGCCGTCCCGTTCAGAAGCAAAGACGACCCAGTCGCCGGCAAGGAGAGGGGAGTTGTCGTGGTAGTCGTTTTTGGTAAGGCGTTTGAACTTTTTTGTTTTGAAGTTATAGAGCCAGATTTCGGCGTTGTTTGAGCCGCGGTATCGTTTGCGGGTGTAGTGAGGGGAGCGGCGGTTGAAGACAAATATTTGTCCGTCTTGTGAGAAGGTGCCGAAAGCGGCGGAGCAGGGCAGAAGCGGCTCAGGAATGCCGCCATCAATTGAGACCTTAAAAAGGCGGTAGCGGAAGATTGCGCCGCGCATCGTCTTGAAAACCACAAAGCGCGAGTCTGGCGTCCAAGTAACCACCACATCGGTGCCTGTTCTGAAGGTGAGTTGGCGCGGTTTGCCACCATCTGCCGCAACCACAAAGACATCCCAGTTGCCACAGCGGTTGGATGTGAAGGCGACCCAGCGACCGTCAGGCGAAAAACGGGGCATCACATCGCTTGCGGGATGCACCGTAAGCCGCCGCGCGACTCCCTTACCTTCCCATATCCATATATCCCCCATATAGGAGAAGACAAGACGACCATTGTTGTAGTCGGGATGGCGTAGAAGCAGCGTTCCGTCCGCGTAAAGGAAACTCGTCAACAGAACCGCTACCAGCAAAACAGCCGTCCTCATATGCACCCTCCTCAAATCGCCAATAAACAGAGTAACATTTTCCGCAAATAATGTGTCAAGAAATAATACGAACCGACAGAATGTTTTTGAAGAACGCTATGGGCGGATAGAATTTTTTCGGAAGGAGACGCAGGATGACGGGGGAAGCCAGGAGAGAGTGGTCGGAGCGGATAGCAAAAAAACTGGGACTTCCTGCGGAAGAGGTGGAGGGCGCTTTTGAGAAACCGCCGCGGGATGAGTTGGGCGATGTAGCGCTGCCGTGCTTCCGATTCGCAAAAACACTACACCGCGACCCGAAAAAGATAGCAGAACAAGCCGCAGATGCCCTCTCCAATGCCCCTCTTGTGGCAAAAATTTCCCTTGCAGGCGCATTCCTTAACATCCATCTGGATAGGAAGAACTGGACAGACACCGTTCTTAAAGAGATTCTTTCCAAAGGCGAAAAATACGGCTCCTCTGATGAAGGCAGAGACAGAACCGTTGTTGTGGATTTTTCAAGTCCGAACATAGCAAAGCCCTTTGGGATAGGACATCTGCGCTCAACCGTTATCGGAAACGCGCTCTGCAACATATACCGTTTCCTCAATTGGAAGGTTGTGGGGATAAACTATCTCGGCGATTGGGGAACCCAAGTGGCGAAGATGATGGTGGCGTATGATAGGTGGTTTGACCAGTCAGAATACGAGCGCGACCCCATCCGCTACCTCTACAACCTTTATGTTAGGTTCCACAAGGAGGAGGAGAAGGATGCGAGGTTGCTGGAGGAGGCGCATAGGAGGTTGGTGGCGCTTGAGTTAGGGGATGGTGAAGCGCTTTCTCTGTGGCGGCGGTTTGTGGAGTTGAGTAAGGCGGAATTTCGGCGCATTTACGACATACTGGGGGTTGATTTTGATGTGGTGGCGGGTGAGTCAATGTGCGACGACGACGGGGTCCCCCGCGGAAAAGAGAAGATGGAAGCGGTGCTTCAACTACTCAAAGGGAAAGGGCTTGTTGAGGAGTCGGAAGGCGCCCTGATAGTGGATTTCAAAAAGCGCGGGATAGATTTGCCGCCCCTTATGCTGCGCAAACGGGATGGCTCAACACTGTATGCAACGCGTGAAGTGGCGGTGGCGCTTGAACGCTGGCGGCGTTACCACTTTGACCTTGCGCTGTATGTTGTGGGGATGCCGCAGCAACTCCACTTTCAGCAGGTGTTCAAGTTGTTTGAACTGGCGGGATTTGAGTTTGCGGGTCGCTGTCGCCACATCGCCTTCGGGCATTATGTGGGTATGTCTACACGCAAAGGGACGATGGTTCTGCTTGAAGAGGTGCTGGAAGGGTTGATAAAACGCGCTTATGAGGTGGTGTGCGAGAAGAATCCTGCGCTGGTGGAGGAGGGAAGGGCTGAGGATGTGGCGCGGAAAGTGGCGGTGGCGGCGCTCATCTTCAACGACCTAAAAAACGCGCGGATTAAGGATGTGGTCTACAACGAGGCGCGGATGCTCTCCTTTGAGGGCGACACAGGTCCTTATCTACAGTATGCGCATACGCGGATTTGCGGGATTTTGCGCAAGTGGGGGAGGGAGTTGCCGCAGGAGTTTGAGGCAGAGAGCATAACCAGTGATGAGGAGTGGCGTCTGGTGAAATTGTGTGGTGATTTTTCGCGAGTGGTTGGGGAGGCGGCGCGGCAATTTGAGCCCTCCATAATAGCGCAGTTTTTGCTGGATGTGGCGGCGGCTTTCAACCTTTTCTACCAGCGCCACAGAGTTCTCGGCACCCCCACCCCCGTTCGGAACGCCAGACTCCTGCTTTGCGCCGCCACAAAATCTGTGCTCGCAAACGGTCTCAAACTCCTGGGAATAGAACCACTTGAGAGAATGTAGCGCAAAAAAGGATGCGGCGTTATAATCTTTGGGAAGGTTGAGGGAGCCATCGTGGCGGAGACGGTCTTTTACTTAAACTTTCTGGCGGGAAAGCGGAAAGGAGTTTATCTTCCGCTTGAGTTGGGCAGAACAATGATACTGGGGCGCGACCCCAACTGTGACCTTGTCTTTGAAGAGCCCGACATATCAACGCACCATATGCGTGTTGAGGTTCACGAAAAAGGTGTGCGGATAACCGACCTGGACTCAAAGAACGGCGTTTATGTGAATGGGCAGCGCGTGAGACAGGCGTTCTTGCGAGCCGGCGATGTGGTGCGCGTCGGGGCATCGGTTTCGTTTCGGCTTGAGGGGAAGCAGGCGCATACCCATATTATCCGTGACACACCTGACAAAACGACCCGCTTTGTGCACAGGGTGCCGACGCAGAGGTTAGATTTGGGGCAGGAGTCGGCGGACAGGCTGCGGCGGATGGTGGAAATAGCCCATCTTCTACACGCCGAGACAGACCCCGACAGGTTGATGTCCCATGTAGTGGATGTGGTGGTGGCGCTGTTTCGTCCTGACCGCACCTACATAATGATGGTTGAGCGGGACGGTAGTCTGCGCCCTGCGGTCTTTCGTCAGCCGCCGAGTCTGGCGCAGCAACCGATATCAAGCACGATAATTCGGCACGCGATGCGTGAGCGCGCCGCCGTCCTCACCGAGGACGCCATAGCCGACGACCGCTTCCGCGACGGTCGTTCCATTATCCTCGGCGGCATCCGCGCCGCTATGTGCGTCCCACTTGAAGCAGGCGGCAAAGTCATCGGTGCCTTATATCTTGACTCAACAGGCAAACCCGGTAAGTTCACCCGTCAAGACCTGCAGGTCCTCAACGCCATCGCAAAACAGGCGGGCATAGCGTTGCAACGCGCCCAACTCCTTACCCAACTTGAAAAAGCATACCTCTCCACAGTGCGCGTGATGATTGCCACTGTGGAGGCGAAGGACGAGTATACACGGGGGCATTCTGAACGCGTCACCGCCTATTGTATGAGGCTTGCGGATTTTATCGGCATACGAGGCGAGAAGTTGAAATTATTGCGATTGGCGGCGCTTCTGCACGACATCGGCAAAATCGGCATCCCCGACAGCATCCTGAAAAAACCCGCACGCCTCACCGATGAGGAGTTCAAAATAATCAAACGCCATCCCGAGGTGGGATACCGCATAATAAAGAACATTGATTCAGAGTCTGCAGATGAAATAGCACAAATCGTGCGCCATCATCACGAGCGTTACGATGGCAAAGGCTACCCTGATGGTGTTGCTGGCAAGCGGATTCACATATTTGCGCGGATAATAGCGGTCTGCGATACCTACGATGCGATGACGAGTCGTCGTCCGTATCGCGCACCTCTGTCGCAGGATGTGGTTGTGCGTGAGTTGCGCAAAGGAGCAGGCACCCAATTTGACCCCCGCATTGCGGAGTTGATGGTCAGGCTTCTTGAGTCGGGTGATATCAGACCGCTACCGTAGGTCAGAAAAGCGGCGCAACAAGAGCCGCCACCTGACGCAGAAAATGAAGGTCGTCCTCACCGAACGCCGACGCCCGTCTTGAGTCTATATCCAACTCCGCCACAAATTCTCCTGCCTTGAACACCGGCACCGCTATCTCCGAGCGCACCTCCGGGTCGCAGGCAAGGTAGTCCTTCTCCTCGCTCACATCGTCTATGATAACAGGTTGTTTGGACTGTGCTACCCGACCGCACACTCCCCTCCCCACCTCTATCTTTATGTGCTCTGTCGGCTTGCCACGATAAGGTCCCAAAACCAGCACCTTGCCACCCTCTTCCGCAATATAGAAACCAACCCAGTCGTAGTGCTCCACGCTCTCATAAAGAAGGTCACAAACCGCCCTCAAACGCCCCCATTCATCCCCTTTTCCCGCCACCACCTTTCTCACCTCATCCAGCAACTCCGAAAACCTCTTCTTCACCACCAGCCCCCTATTGCGGCAGATTTGGTAGTATACACGCCTTGCCCTCTTCATCAAGGCGGAAACAGTCATAAAGCGTCTGCTACCTTCAGGAGCCACAGAACTTTTGCGGCGTGTTCTACACAGCAGGCATAAACGAATGCTTCATCCAAAGTCTGTCCGCGGGTTATGGGTCCGTGTCCTACCACTATAGCGGCTTTGTGGTGGCGCAGCGCCTCCGCACACCCCCTTGCCAACTCCTTACTACCCACCTCCCCCGAAACCACAGGTATCCGGTGTAGAACGAGACGGCTTTCTGAATCCACCGGCTCAAATCCGTTACCGAACATAAGCGATGCCGCCACCGCAAACGGAGAATGCGTGTGCACAATCGCCAAAGCGCTTGTCTCCGCGTATATGCGTCTGTGAACATTCACCTCCGTTGAGGCTATCACATCTGCGCTGCTTTCGCCCTCAAGCGGCACCTCAACTATCGCTCCCTCAAGTTCGTCAAGCATCGCACCCGTCATTGATATCAACATTCTATCGCCCACCCGCTTTGAGATATTGCCAAAATGACTGTGGGTAAGCCCCGACTCAACAATCTTCTTGCCGAACTTTATCATCTCCTCCATCCTCTTCCCCCCTTATCCTGCGCCACAAAGAAACCGCTTGGCGAAAACGCTCCTTCGGCAGCGGGGAATGCTCACCCAGCGCTTCATCAAAAAATTTCTGGGGCAATCTGTCATGTTCGGCACCGCGTCCAAACCTCTCATTCAACTTTCTCTCAAGCGCGTATATCCGCTTCCCGACATCCATAAGTTCTTCTGCGCTTATCTGAAGCCCATATGCGCCGCTTAATGCAGCCGCAAACTCTTCCTCCGTCGCCCCGAGAAAGGCGAATTTGCATACGCCCAACGAATCACAAACCGCGCTCCTGTCCTGCAGCACAGCCAGATACTCCGCCTTCCCCGCAAAGGTGAACCGCTTAAGCGGACGCGGCTTACGCAGAATTTCAGGCGCCACCATATATCCCCGCAAATGGCACCCACCCCGTGTGCTTGTGGCATAAGCCAGCCCCATACCCCAGCAACCCCGTGGGTCGTACGCCGGCAACTCAAGGTTGCGAACTGCAACAGCCGCATCCCCAAATGCTTGCGCCCCCTCACACGCCTGATGCTTCCCCTCTAACACCGCCTCCACATCCTTTATGAAATCTGACGGTTTTGGATACACCCCTTTCTGCGCATAAAACGCCGCCAACGCGCCACCAAGGCTTATTGTGTCGGCACCATAGCGGTTGGCGAGGTTGTTGACATATCTTATGGTCTCATAGTCAAAGATACCACAGTTTGGTCCCAGCATAGCGACAGTCTCATACTCGGGGAGAGGCTTGCCGTTCTTGCGGCGCTTACAGGCGATTGGGCAGCGAACACACCCAGCCCGCGCCGCACCCGCTGTTGTCACATCCGCAAACAGCACTCCCGCTTCCTCCAATCCCGTCTTACTGAAGTTGAACATCGGTAGGATTCCCAGCCAGTTGGTTATCGCCACAAGAAACGGGGTTCCGAAGGCGGAAAGCGCCTTGACGGGAGGGCTGGCGGTCAGAAGCCGTTTTATGGCGTCTGTCGCGGAGGAAAAAAGATGCGGGTCGGCGGGCTGACGGCGCAGCAGCGGCGCACGCACAACCACCCCCTTTAAGTTGCGTGCGTGAAAGAGCCTGCCAAGCCCACCGCGACCAAAGGCGTGATGCTTATCCACCATAACGCAGGCAAAATCCACATCAGCAGACGCCGCAGAACCCACCACAGCAAAAGAGGCATCATCCCCCACATACGCGGCAAACTCATCAACCGCACTGTCCCAGATATTTGCTGCGTCGGTAAACGAGACACCTTCAGGAGTGACCTCAACCACAGTGGGATGTTTCGCCCGCCCACGGAGCACAAGAAGGGCTACGCCGGCTGCAGCAAGCCTTGCGCCGAATCCTCCACCTGCGCTTGAATCAAACACCGTCTTCGTCTTCGGAGAGCGCGTGACCAGACTGCAACGCGATGAGGCTGCAACCCCAAAAACAGCCAGCGGTCCCACCGCGAACACAAGTGGAACCTCATCAATACCCCAGCAGTCGGTTTGATATAAATAAGATAGCCCCAGACCCCGCCCACCAAGCCAACTTCTGAAGCGCCCCTCGTCCAATGCGCATTCTGTTACGGTTCTGGTCTCAAGGTCAACCTCAACTTGACGACCGAAAGGCGTTTTTTGGGGGTTATGGTTTCTTGGGCAGGCGCACACGCAGCGGATCCCTCACATAAAGGTTGGCGCACTGACCGCACAGGTCAAGAGTAAAATCGCGGTTGAGTGGGTCGTCCTCCACCTCCTCCTCGTCTTCATCAAACAACCAGTCTTCACTGCTGTCTGGTGAGTCGTCATCATCGTCTCTGTCGGCAGGACGCGCCTCAACAAAGATGAGAACCCGATACCGCTTCTCAAAGCGGCTTATCACCCTTCCACAAAGGTCGCAAGTGTAGTGTATCATAGCCCAACCTCCGCCCATACACAGCAAGCCAGGATACGACGACAGTTGAGAAAAGGCAAGCCAAATATCCACTCGCTGATAAAAGTTGTATAAAGCGGATGGCACCTGTAAAATATGGGCGGTTTTTGTTGAGGGAGTTGGGGATGCTGCTTAAGGGGAAGGTAGCGCTTGTGACAGGTGGGAGCAGAGGGATAGGTCGCGCGTGCGTTTTGGAGTTGGCACGCGAAGGTGCTGATGTCGCCTTCACATACAGGAGCCGCGCGGATGCGGCAGCGGAGGTGGAAGAGGAGGTGAGGAGACTTGGACGCCGCGCCAAAGCATACCAAGCCGATGTGTCCGATTTTGCCCGCGCCGCTGAAGTGGTCGCCTATGTCCTCAAAAACTTCCAACACCTTGACATCCTTGTCAACAATGCCGGCATAAACCGCGATGCCGTTTCGTGGAAGATGTCAGAGGAGCAGTGGGACAGCGTGATAGAGACCAACCTGAAAGGCTATTTCAACTATATTCGTCATACAGCGCCGATATTCAAGGAGCAGAAAAGCGGCAAGATTGTGAACATAACCAGCATAAACGGCTTGCGTGGCAAGTTCGGGCAGACCAACTATTCAGCCGCCAAAGCGGGGATAATAGGTCTGACAAAGGCGTTGGCGAAGGAGTTGGGACGCTACAATGTCAATGTGAATGCGGTGGCACCAGGTCTCATAGAGACCGACATAATGCGTAACGCACCGCAGAAGGTCGTGGAGATGGCGCTTGCGGAGATAGCGCTGGGGCGCATTGGGAAACCTGAAGATGTGGCGTCTGTTGTCGTATTTTTGTGTAGCGAGAAAGCACGACATATAACAGGTGAGGTGGTGAAGGTGGACGGAGGGCAGTATATATGAGGTGTCTGATATGGTGGCGTTGATGCTGGTAGCGGTTGTTCTGCAGTTATCTGAAAGACCGCTGACAGCCGAGCAGAGGAAGGCGCTTCAGGAGGCGCAGAACGACATAAAAAGCGACGACCCTGACAGGATGTATGAGGCGGCGTCGCGCCTGATACGGATGCGCCACCGCCAAGCCGTAGCCGCCCTAACCGACGCCTTCAAAAGCGGCGATAAGGTGCTGCGCTTGAAGATAGCCAAAGCGCTTGCTGACAGAAGTTCCTATCTCAGTGAGGCGGTTTCGGGATACAGCGAACTTCTGGAGGCGGCATCTGTCTGCAAAGACAAAGCGGTTCTGGAGCAGATTGAGCGCGCATTGGTGGGTGCGCGGCGTCCCAACAGAGCCCATGTCAGCGCTTTCCTCGCACAACTCGCCGCCCGTAGAACCACCGCCGCACCACTTATCGCATCCGTCTTCCAGCGCCTGCCCCTTGATAACTGGCGCGAAGTCGGAAACGCCATCACCGCCGCCGAATCACTCTGGTCATCCGACGATGCAAAAAAAATTCTCTCCGCCGTCAACCGAGCCCTGTTCAGAAACTTCAAAACCCCTCAAGAAGCGTCTTCCTGGTTTGAGAAAAACAAAAATCGCTCTTTTCGCGATGTGTTGGGAGAGATAAGAAAGACCGTGGATAAGATGCGTCACCTAATCCTAAAGCATATCCGCGATAAGATAGCGCTGATATCCAAGATACCGCCGAAGGAGCGGGAAAAGGAGTGCCTTGCGCGGCTTTCGGACAAAGAAGAGGCGGTGGAAGTGAAGGAGTTTGCGATTAGGGAGTTGGGCAGGCTGAAGGCGAAGGCGCAGGCGAATGTTGTGGCGGGGTTCTTAAAGAGTGAGGATGAGAGGTTGCGTGTGGCGGCGGCGTGGGCGTTGAGCCAGATGGGAGCGGTCAGGTTCGCACGCCAAATCGCCGAACTTCTTAAATCGGAATCAGAGCAGGAAAGGTTGGCGGCGGTCAAGAGCCTTATGCGTCTGGAAAGCGCTCCTTCTGATGCGTTATGTGAAGCGCTTAAGGAGGAAAAATCCGAGACCGTTCTGAAAGCGCTTCTTGAAGCGGTGGTGGCGCTAAAACCTGCTGGGATAGCCGATGTTATCGTGACAAAGTTCTTCGTTAAATCGGGTGATAAACTGCTTCTGCGGGAGAAGGGTGAGTCTGGGAGAGCGGTGGCTCGCGCTTTGGCAGCGGTCGCCTCAGGTGGAGGGAAACCTGTGCTTTCTGCTCTCCTTGCCTTGACGGAGAACGCAGATGCAGCAATTAGGTATGCCGGATGCGAGGGGCTTGGCGCATTGGGAGGGGATTTGGCAAGGTCAAGGCTTGCGGAGATGGCGAGCAAGGACAAGGAGCCTGGTGTTCGCGCCGCCGCCATAAGAGCGCTTGTGCACACAGCCAAACTGACCGAGAAGGAAATAGATGTTCTGCTTGGGGCGCTGGGAGCGAAGGAGAAAGAAGTGTGCGAGGCGGCGCTTGATGGACTGCGTCGCGTGACGGGAGTCGTCGGCAATCATAAGGTAGATATGGAGCGACTTGCCGCGGTCGTCGCAAGACTTCTGAAGGAGAAGCGCTACGATGCCCTTATACGGCTGCTTGATGTGCCGCAAAGCCGTATCGCAAAAATGGCAGAAAAAGAGAAGAAACGCTTTGGAGAGTTGCTTCTTCTTCTGGCTGACGAGCACGCAAGGAGGAAAGCGCTGGCGAAAGCGGTAGAGACATGTCGCAGGACGCTGACTCTGGTAGGAGGTGGGCGTAAGGGGGAGGTGCGCTTAAAAATAGCGACGCTGCTTGAACAGCAAGCCAAGTTTGCAGAGGCATATGAGGAGTTGAAGAAGGCGCAAGGACTGTTGCCTCCGGAACGGGCTGAGTCAATATTCATAAAACGCCTTTCTCTGGTTGAGCGTATAGCGACGGAGAAGAAGGACAAAAACACCGCTGCGGCGTTGCTGAAGGAATGCAGCGAGCAAGCAAAACGGCTGAAACTTTCCGAATCTGCGCTGAAGCGGCTTGAGAACCTGAAGAAAAGGCTACTGGGAGGTTGAAAATGGAGGTTGTTGACCTCGTCGTTAAGGGCGCGTCCGAGATTGTCACCGCAAAAGGGACAAAGCCCTTGCGAGGGAAGGACTTGCGTGTTGAGGTCTACAGAGACCATGGCATCGTGGTAAGAGATGGGCAGATACTGGCGCTGATGCCTGAAAAGGAGATAAAGGAGCGTTACAGTCCTCAGATGACGATTGACGCAGAGGGTTGTTGCGTGACAGCGGGATTCGTGGACGCTCACACCCATATAGTGTTTGGAGGCAGCCGGCATGAGGAGTTTGAGCGCCGCGTTAAGGGCGCCACTTACAAGGAGATATCACAGGAGGGCGGCGGGATAATGTCAACCGTGCGTGCCACCCGCCAAGCATCTGAAGAAACCCTGCTTGAGACGGCTTGGGCACGCTTAAACAATGCCTTAACCTGCGGCACCACCACCCTTGAGATAAAATCGGGTTACGGACTTGAGACAGAAACGGAACTGAAGATGCTGCGTGTGATAAAGCAACTTGACCGTGAGCATCCTATAGACATCGTTGCGACCTTTCTGGGCGCGCATGCTATTCCTCCTGACTTCTCCGACCGACCCGACGATTATGTCCGATTGGTGACTGAGGAGATGCTCCCGCAGGTGGCAAAAGAGGAACTGGCGCAATTCTGTGATGTCTTCTGCGAGGAAGGCTATTTCAATGTTGAACAGACAGAAGCGATACTGAAGAGGGCAAAGGAGTTGGGGCTGGGGTTGCAGGTCCACGCTGAGGAGTTCTGTTTGTTGGGTGGTGCGAAACTGGCGGCGAAGTTGGGGGCTGCCGCTGCATCGCACCTTCTCCGCGTAGACGACGCCTCAATAAAGGCGCTTGCGGATTCAGAAACGGTTGCCGTTCTTTTGCCTGCGGTCTCGTTCTTCCTGAAAGAGGATTACGCACCCGCCCGCAAAATGATAGATGCTGGTTGCGCCGTTGCTCTTGCGACCGACTGCAACCCAGGCTCTGCTTTTGGCGAGTCAATGCAGTTTGTCCTAACGCTTGCGTGCCTGTATCTTGGGATGAGTCCGTCAGAGGCGCTGGCGGCGGCAACCCTCAACTCCGCCTGCGCGGTGGGAATGGGTGAGACTGTTGGCACACTTGAGCGCGGAAAGATGGCGGATATCCTTGTCTGGAAATGCACAGACTACCGCGAAATTCCATACCATTTTGGAATAAACCAGATAAAATGCGTTGTTAAAACAGGTCAATTGGTGCTTGAACGCTGATGATGCTCTTCTCTATCAAAGGTGAAGTTGAGGAATTGAGAAAAGAGTTTGAAAGCGCCTTCAAACGGCTTCTTGACACAGCCCGCTTCATTGAGGGGGAGGAGGTAGAGGGGTTTGAAAGGGAGTTTGCGGAGTTCTGCTCGGCACCGTATTGTGTGGGCTGTGCCAACGGAACGGATGCTCTGATAGCGTCGTTGTGGGCGCTGGGGATAGGTTGTGGTGATGAGGTGGTGCTGCCGGCGTTGACATTTACGGCGACGGCGGAGGCGGTGGCTCTTGTGGGCGCTCGCCCCGTCTTTGCTGATATCAACGCCGACGGTGACTACAACATAGACCCTAACGCAGTTGAGGCGGCGATAACGCCTCGCACAGCCGCTGTTATTGCCGTTCACCTCTACGGTGTGCCTGCAGACATATCTGCTCTGCGCCGCATTGCGCGCAAACATCGTCTGGCGTTGGTTGAGGACGCCGCGCAGGCACACGGCGCCCGCTACAAAGGCATACCGGTCGGCTCACTCGGCGATGTAGCCTGCTTCTCCTTTTACCCCACCAAGAATCTGGGTGCTTTCGGGGACGCGGGTGCCGTCACAACGGCTGATGCCGAGATAGCCCGCCGTGTCCGCCTCTTCATAAACCACGGCAGAAAGACCCACACCGAACATGTTGCTGTGGGACGCAACGCCCGCATGGATGCTTTCCAGGCAGCGGTTTTGCGTGTGAAACTGCGCCGTCTTCAGAACTGGCTCACCAGACGCCAACACATCCGCCAACTCTATGAACAGTTCCTCGCAAATCAGAACGGTGTTTTTGTGCGCAGACCTGCCACCGATGTTGAGCCTGCGTGGCATCTGATGATTGTTGAATGTGACGACAGAGACAGGGTGCTTTCCGCCTTAAAAGAGAGAGGAATTCCCTGCGGGGTGCATTACCCTACGCCGCTTCACCTTATGAGTGCGTGGTCGTATCTTGGCTACGCCAAAGGAGCCTTCCCAAACGCTGAGAGAGCAACACAAAGAATCCTTTCCCTTCCCGTGCATCAGTATCTGTCTAACGCGGATGTCAAGCACATCAGCCAGACCCTTCTTTGTTGCCTGCAAGGTAGACTCTGAACGCGCTGACGGCAAAGAAGGAGTAAGCGAAGAAGAAAAAGAGAGTCATTCTGCTGTAGGCGTATGCCCAACCGAGAAAGGAGATGGCAAGAGAGAAAAAAGCGGCGGATACGGTGGCGACAGCGACCCTTATTATGTTCTGCAAAGGATTTTGTGAAGGCTTGCAGAACCAGAGAGCAACAAGCATGACGAGCGCTGACAAACTGACCGCGCCGAGGTGGAGGTGAGACAAGTGGCGTGAGGAACCGAAGGCGGCGCGACTGCCAAACGCCGCTATCGCACACAAAAAAACGATGAACGCCTCCGTCGCCCTCATCTCTCCCCGCTCCCAAACGCCCCACCCACAACCCAGATAGTCTGCTTTACACGGCGGATGCGCAGTTGGCGCCTGAACCAGTAGGTTATATCCGCACGCAAAGACTCGCTGTCCAGACGCCTCTTGCGCCACCTCCTCACATAACGGCAGAAAAGGTCCGCAAACTGTGTTATCCCTCCCACATAAGAGTCGCGTTCACCTGGTCGGCAGGAGGCAAGAAGCAGCCATCCACCTATGTCGGGCAATGCTTTCGGGGACAGCCGACCGTCCACTATTATGAGACAATCACGCACCCCAGACTCCCGTAAATCCTTTAATGTCTGCTGCAGTTTCATCTCACCGCCGTTTAACGAAAAGCCACCTTTGCCATCCGATTCAAGACCTATGTAGACAAGAGCGCGTGTAACTTTCCGTTTTTTCAACTGCGTCATCAGGTCGGAAAGCCGTTTTGGGGTTGGCAGGACAAGAACAAAGCGCGCATCAGGATAACCGAAAACGGTTGAAACTGTCTCAAAGATTTTCTCCGCCGAACGCTTCTTCCTGTGTTCTACAATAGCAAGTGTCAGAAACTTTATCGGCTTCTTCGGGACATGCTTGCGGGGAGTAGGAACTCCAAGCCACGCAAGCAGTTTCTCCCTTCTGCTTATCCCCACCTTGCGAAAGAAATCGGAAAGAGCAGTTAAAACGGCTGCCTTGGCTTCCTCCTGTAGACGGGGAATTGCGTGTTCTGCAACACGCCTCAGATTGTGGGGCTTGAGCCATTTCGGAACAAACCATATTCCCCAGAACTTAAATCCCCTTTGCCAGTCGTTCAAAACGACTTCTGTCTGGATTTTTTGTCTGGTCTGGAAAAGAGGAGTGGCTCCGCGGAAAGGCGAAACCACCTTCACCTCTATCTGCCCAGTCACCTTGTATTTTTCGTCCGCTATAAGGGCGCTAAGAAACTCCGAAAGCGACCAGACGATGATTTTAGGCACGCGCCATTTGGTGCGTGCAAGAAACCGCGCCTCCACCTTACCCGTCTTCAAACGAACTATGAGGTGGAATTTCGGAGAAGCGGTCCTATCAGAAATATGGGGTAGGGCATCAGGAGTTACCCGCTTAACCGAGGCGAAAAGCAACTCAAGGGCTTTTGCGACTTCCACGGGGTCAGGGAAAGGTGGTTCGGAGTTATGCTCACAGACCACGGCGACCCGAAGCGGCAGGGGTGCATTAACACTGCGGAGGGCGTTCTGAACCGCAACACGGTTCTCAACAGGAACAGGCGCAACAACAGCACAGCCCCCAGCGACCACAACCAGAACCGCCCACCGCATTATCGTTTCTCCAGTTTTATTACCACTCTGAAGCCGACATAGGGAAGACGGCTCTTCTTAGGTAAACTTTGCCTGAATGTAACCCTTGCCGCCTCAGGCGACTCATCGCTCCAGTTTCCTCCTTTTATCACTGCTGTCGCATCGTCCGTAGTGGATGTCCATTCACTGACATTGCCACCCATATAAAGAAGTCCTTCGGGGGTTCTGTCCTCTGTTTTGGCAGTCACATCAACAGGTGAGGTAAGCGCCAGAGCCGCGTTGCCGCGTTTGTTGCCCCAGGGGAAGATGCGGCTCCCCGCTCCTGCTGCCGCCTCCCATTCCTCCGCCGTCGGCAGACACACCACCACCTTATAACCTACATCAGAAACTTCGCGGCTCATCCTTTCAGTTTGCCACCTGCAATATGCCACCGCCTCATACCACGACACCCCCACCACCGGCTTGTTCTCCTCGCCGGGCGGCGGTCTGCCATCGCGCCAGAAAGCGGGTCCCACCTTCCCCGTCCTGTCGCAAAACGCCCCAGATTTGAGCAACCGCCACCCCTCCTTATCCCAATATCTCCTGCTGGCGTATCCACCCGCTTTGGCAAACTCATAAAATCGCTTATTTGAAACCTCTGTTATACCGAATCCCATCTCGCCCATCTGATAGGGATGCGGAGGCGGTGCTTCGTCAAACGGGTCATTGCTACCAACTTCCGCTTTTCTCGCAGAAAGGCGCGCTGTTCCTGCCGACACAACCCATCTCCACACAACCTTTTTTGTAGTGTCCTCTATTCTCCTCTGCCATAGGTCTTTCTCGTTGTCGGGGAAAACCCCTTTGCCCGATTTAAGAATCGTTTTTGCGGCGAGGATATGTCTTATAGCAACCTGCAGTTTTGCCGCTTCCTTAAGCGCGGTGGATAGTTTTTGCTCAAGTGCTTGGCGCAACACACCCATTTCGCGCTCGCGCTTCTGTCGCGCCGCCTCCTCCTTTTGCCTCCTGCGCCATTCCGACAACAACTCACTCCAGCGCTCTACATACCCTTGGGGGCGCTCCCCCAGAAAAGAGTAGCGCCTGTAGGGCTGTATTTTCCCTATCGCTTTCTCAATATTAGAGATAGCCCTGCTCAACTGCTCCCTAACCGCCGCTTCCCTCGCCTCCTGCACCATCGCACACGCTTCCTTCATATCCACAGCAAACCGCCTCTCCACTTTCTTTATCGCCGCCTCAAGATAGCGCAGCAGTCTGGCTGCCCGTTCTCTTGTCGGCTTATGACGAACCTGCTCCAGAACAGAAAGGCTCCTCCGCAATTCTGGCAGATTATCTATCTTATCAACGGGTCTGGTGGTTGTTCCTTCGGGGTCGGCGAGGATTTTCGCGGCAAGGCGGTCAAGGAATCGCGCCGCTCGCTCCTCGGCTCCCTTAAGGGAAACCTCCGTGTCCTGCAACGCTTGTTCCACCTGAATCGCGCCGTTTGACGGGCGGAAACCGCTTATCCATTCCGCCTCCTTCAAAAAGTCAACCACCGATGCTCGTCTGATTCGTCTAATAAGACTTTCACAACCGTCTATGTCGCTTAAGGAGAGCCATTGCAGGTCGTTGCTAATGCCCATCCTGAGTTTCTGTCTTGCCTCAACAATGGGTGCTCCAACAGCCTGCCAAGAGCGCCGCAAGAAGGAGACCAAGATTTTCCGCAGTCTTTCATCCACATCCTCCAGCGCCATTCCAAACCTGGCAAAGTCCGCTGCCAAATTTTTCACCTCCGCAAGCAGCCGCAACGCCTTGTCTGATGCCTCAACACGCCCTTTAATTATCTCCGATAGCAAACCGGCAAGAACATCCACCACTCCGTCAAGATGTCCGGATACCTGCTCCTTAAGACGCCGCTTCAACCTGACAACGGTGGTGCTCGTCGCCAGCGATGGATTCTCATCAATGAAGGAGGCGATTTTCTGGAGCGCCTCAGAGAACCTTTTTTCAGCGATAAGTTGATTAACTTCACTGAATAGTTGTTTCAGCGCACTCCGCTTTGAGAGATAAGATGTGGTGAGGAGAGCAACAAACACACCAATCAACACTGCAGCCACAATGATGACCGGTTTGAGATTTCTGGGTTTTGTGGGGAGAGGTTCGGGTTCTGTAGTGGGTAAAGGCGGAGAGGCAGGATAGGACTGTGCGGGGTCTGACATCATAGCGGTCTTTGTGTAAGAGGATGTAGGCGTTGTGTGGTTGCTTGCCGCAGCCGTTCTCTTGTGCCTGTCCGCCTCCTCCAGCATACGCAATATAGGCTCCGAACATCTGGAGCAAACGCAGTTCTCTCCTATGCTTATCGCCTTGCCCGCCGCCACATCTTCCGGTGGCACCTTGACCCCACATCTCAAACAGTAGTGGACAACAACGCGGCTTACGGGACTTCGGGGTTCGGCTCGCCTTTTCGCTCGCGATTCCGATATCTTCTTAAGGCAATCGGCACAGCAGCATATGTCCCCACCGTAGTAGGCGCGCCCCGCCGATATGTCCTCATCGGTCACCCTACGCGCACAGACTATACACCTTCTGACCACAACATCCCTCCGTATCCTTAAGTATGAATTAGAATAATGTAAGGAAACTCTCCTGTCAAGCGCTGCTACTTCACAATTAACGAAAGGCTATCTCCGCCTCCACGGGAAACTCCCACTCCCTCTCCATCTCTCCCAAGTCTTAAGCATGCCGCGAAGCACCTCTGTTTTGCCCACATTCCTTCTCGCCTTCAGACCCCGTTCCCACCACCCGAGCGCCTCTTCGGGGTTCACAGGGTCTTTTGCCGCCTCCCTCATATACTCGTGCAAACGACGCAAATCCTGTCTACTTGCTTCGGGGTAGTTTCTTTTTGCGAACTTCTCAAGTTCGCGCACTCTTGAACGCATGTCCCTCCGTTCAGAAAGGTTACTCCGGTCTTCGGCTTTCGTCATTCTGATTTCCACTCCGCTTGCGGGTGCCTTCACTCTTTTAGTGGCGTAGCCGAGCCCACTTTTGTAGACACGCAGCGTCACCTCCGCGCCTTTCTGTAAGCCGATCAAAGCGAAACTACCATTAGCATCTGTGTGCGTTCTCAAAAGGCGTCCCTGATGAACAACCACGACGACCGCGTCCTGCACCACATCACCGTTCTTGTCAAGAACACGACCTGTAATTGAGGCTGTTCCAACAACTGGGTAAGGGGGCGCTGATGCGGTTATCGGCAAGAGGTTTGCGGACGGAGCGACTGCAGCGCGCCTGCGTGCAAGCGATACATCCCGCTTCAGACCGAGCCTTTCGCCGCATACCGCCAGCAGTTTCCAACCCTCCTTGTTGCGTGACTCAAGCGCCAGAGAACGCTTCAACGCGTCCAATGCTTTTGTGTAGTTGCGCAAACGCAGATATGCCGCCCCCAGCCAGTAATGCGCTTGATACGACTCCTTCGCTTTAAGCGATTTGTCAAGGCAGATTATCGCCTCCTCCCAACGATTCAGCATCAGAAGGGCAATTCCACGCCAGCACCACTCCGCCCACCCCGCTCCCAAGGTGCTTATCAACCTGTCCACCTCCTGAAGCATCGTGCCGTAACCGCCACCTTCATATAACCTCTTCAAACGCTGATATTTTTGTGCCAGACTGTTCTGACGCAGACCTTCCAGCCATCCCTTCTCTATCCGTCCCTTTATTTGGAATCTTGCAATCTTAACAGTGCCTGCCACCACATATACCGAGACTCTTCCCGCATTGAGCGATTTGTCTGTGGCGCTGAAGGCGACCGAACCGCCAATATAAAGGCGAATTCTCTCACCAGTTCGTTCAAGGCGGACTTCATACTCCCGTGCTGGCTTCAACTCCCGCTTAGATGCGCTGTAGAACTTGCTGTTGTCTGGAAGGTCACAAGTTGTGAGCCAGCCCAAACGGACTGTTTCAAGAACAAGACACCGCGCCTTTTTCTTGTTTATAACATCAAGCGCTGCATCATCAATCCTCAAACGCTGCCGTGAGGAGAAATTGATGTATCCGGCATAGGCGCTCCTGCCCTCATCACAAACAAGCAGTGCGAAGGTCGTATTAGGTTCCACCCTTAAGCGGAGTTTGCAGGAGACATCGCCAATAAAGGGAATTCGGAAAGAAATCTTTGCGCCACGCCCAGAACCGACGAGAAAGCCGTCCCTACAGCGCCAAAAACCACCCACCCTCTCCCACATCTTCTCTGCGGAGCGGTCTTTGAAAACACCGCCTGCGGTCAGAACGAACCCATCTTTTGTCTTGCGCAACATCTTTTCAGGCAAACCGAGCAGTTTGGAGGCAACCGTCAGTTCACTGGGCGCTTTCGGCAGGGAAGTTCTGGCAGCGATTTGGCGCATCAGGGCAACCATCGCACCAAAATTGCGCCGCACAACATCACATCCGCTGAACCTCTCTGCGCGGAGTTCCGCAACTAGGTCACGCGCCTCATCCAGCCGTCCCGCCTTAAAGGCTTCCTCGGCTTTCTGCCACAACTCCGCAGCCCTTCTCTCCACCTCCTCTCTTCTCTGACGCTTCCTCACCTCCTCAACACGCGTCAATAAATCACCCAGTCGTTTACGGGCTTCCTTCCCTTCTTCCTTCTTCAGCAGCCATCCCCATTTCGCCCTTATCTCCTTCAGCATTCGCGCGATGTGCTTTATCTTTTCTGCGTTCTGCGCACCCTCCGCCAACCGCCGCTCCAACTCCGAAATAGCGCTATCAAGGTCCCTCCTAGCCTGAGTCAAAATGTCGGCACTTCCCTTCTTCACTTTTTCCGCAGCGGGTGTTCCATCAAGGCGAACTGCTGCCTTTTCAAGGATGCCGAGCGCCTCTTCGTAACGCCCCTGTTCTGCAAGCGAGTTTGCTTCCTTTATCGCCTGTTCGGTCGTCTCCTCGCATTTGCGGTGCAGGTCATCTTTGATTTTCTGAAGTTGTTCTTTTGCGGCGGGATGCTGAACCATCAGATTGTCAATCTCGTCTAATCGCTGTCTGAAAGACAACTGTATGTCGCCTGCGATGCGCTTTGCGGCGGCAACCACCGCATCGGTCTCATCTTCTTCACGCGGGGAAGGCGGTGGCGCCGCAGGCATAGGTGGCTTGGTTTTGGCTATTGTTTTGGGAGAATGCTGTTTTACAGGCGGGGGTGGGCGGTTATGCAATAAAAGCCAAGCGACGAGAAAAACAGCCAAAACGGCAAGGACAAGAACAGCCACAGGCGTGACGCTCCGCTTCCTGGAGGGTGCCTCGGTCTGAACGGTTGTTCGTCGCTCAACAACTGTGAACCCCATCGCCAGCATACGACGCAACTGACGGGCTACCTCCTCGGCTGTGGGGCGCAGACGCGCTTCCCGTGCCATCATCCGTTTCAGCAGATGTCGCAACGGTGGCGGTATCTCTTGAGCACGCCGCGGAAAACGCACCGCTTTGGTGGCAACCTTCACCATTATCTCGCCAACGCTCTTGCCCGAAAACGGTGCCTCTCCAAAAAGCATATGATAAAGCGTGGCGCCCAGACCGTATACATCGGTCGCAGGACCTACACCGCGACTGTCCCTTATCTGCTCAGGTGACATATATTGCGGGGTGCCCATAACCTGCCCTGTTAAGGTGAGTCCCTCTTTTGTCTCCGCGGTCAGCCGTTTGGCCAGACCCATATCCATGATTTTGACCACACCTGTTGTGGTGACCATGATGTTGGCGGGCTTTATGTCGCGGTGGACGACGCCACAGGCGTGGGCGTGCGCAAGACCTTCAGCGACCTGAGCGGCAATCTCACAGGCGGTCTCAAGGGAAAGGCAACCAGACTGGGCGAGCATCTCGGCTACTGTTTTGCCGCGTAGAAACTCCATTGCGATAAAGTAGGTGGAGCCAGCGTTACCTGCGGTGTAGACCCGTGTTATGTTGGGATGGTCTATGGCAGCCGCCGCGCGCGCCTCCCTTAAGAATCGCTCCACAAACCACCTGTCGTTTGCCAACTCGTCCTTCAACACCTTCAACGCAACAGACCGCCCCAGCGACTCCTGAACCGCCTCATACACCACCCCCATCCCCCCCTCACCTATCTTCCGCACTATCTTGTAGCCGCGTATCTCAATCAACTCTACGCTTCCCAAAGTCCCCCTTAAAGATGCTGACTCAAAACAGCAGCCCTTCCCAAAAATTATACGCTCAATAGATTATATCTGATTGCCTTCAGTGTGTGCTCAAAGAGTTTATCAGCCATCAAGTTTTGTTGCGGGGATGTTTGAGAGCAGCCTGTGCGGCGGCGAGTTTTGCAACCGGCACCCTGAAGGGCGAACACGACACATAGTCCAGTCCAACGCGATGACAGAAGACGACACTTGCCGCATCGCCACCGTGCTCACCACATATTCCTATTACGATTTCGGGCTTTGTCTCTTTTGCACGCTTCACACACCAATCCATCAGTTTGCCAACGCCTTCTTCGTCTATCGTGCGGAACGGGTCATCTGTTAGGATGCGTTTTTGCACATAAGTGGGGATAAAGGTGGCGGCGTCGTCGCGGCTGAAACCAAATGTCATCTGCGTCAAGTCGTTTGTGCCGAAAGAGAAAAAGTCAGCAAAGAGGGCAATTTTGTCGGCAACGAGCGCCGCACGCGGTGTCTCTATCATCGTCCCAACCTGGTATTCAACACGCTCGTTGTGCTCATTCAACACTTGCTCCGCTTCATTCTCCACCATCTGCCGCAACTGCTCCATCTCCTGATATGTCGCAATCAGCGGCAACTCTATTTCTGGAATAGCATTTATGCCTTGTTTTTTTGCTTCAAGTGCCGCTTCCATAATTGCGCGCACCTGCATTAAGTATATCTCCGGATGGGTCACCCCCAGTCTGCAACCTCTGTGTCCGAGCATCGGGTTGAACTCCCGAAGATGCTCCACTTTGCTTCGCACATCCTCTACGCTCACTCCCAGAACCTCCGCCATCTTTCTCTGTTGCTCCTCCTCGTGCGGCAGAAACTCGTGGAGCGGCGGGTCAAAAAGGCGGATTGTGACGGGATAGCCGTCCATAACGCGGAAAATCTCAACAAAGTCCGCACGCTGCAAGGGGAGCAATTCCTTAACCGCCGCCTCCCGCTCCTCTTGGGTTTCTGCCATAACCATCCGCCGCATAGCCCATATCCGCTCTCTTTCAAAGAACATATGCTCGGTGCGGCACAGACCGATGCCTTCTGCGCCGAAAGCACGGGCAACTGCGGCGTCATTGGGTGTATCGGCGTTTGTGCGAACGCCCAGACTGCGGTATCTGTCCGCCCATTCCATAACCTTCGCAAACATCTGATATGTCGGCGCCTTATCAGGAGACAGTTTCTTCTCCACCAAAACCTGCAGCACCTCAGAGGGTCTTGTTGGAATTATGCCCGCATAGACTCTGCCGCTTGTGCCGTCAACCGATATCGGCTCAAACTCTTTTATGGTTTTTCCAGCGACATTAAGGGTTTTGGTGGCGTAGTCCACATCAAGTGCCTCGCAGCCAACGACGCAGCATTTCCCCATAGCGCGGGCGACGACGGCGGCGTGGCTGGTCATTCCGCCGGTCTGGGTAAGGATAGCGACGGCGGCGTGCATACCGCCAATATCTTCGGGACTGGTCTCACGGCGGACGAGAACGACCTTCTTGCCGTCGGCGGCGGCGCGTTCGGCATCCTTTGCGTCAAAGACCACAAGACCGCTTGCCGCACCAGGACCCGCGGGCAGCCCACGGGCAAGATATCTGCCTTCACGCTCAGCCGCCTTAAGCGCCTCCTCATCAAATACAGGATACAGAAGATGCACAAGATGCTCTGGACTTATCATAAGCAGGGCTTCTTTTTCGCTCACAATGCCTTCCTTGTGCATATCTAAGGCGATTCTTATGGCGGCGAATCCTGTGCGCTTGCCCGTTCTTGTCTGCAGCATATAAAGTTTGCCGCGTTCTATCGTGAACTCTATGTCCTGCATATTCTTGTAGTGGTGCTCAAGTTTGTCTCTTATCTCCTGCAGTTGCTGCCAAACCTGTGGCATACGCTCCTTTAGGGCGTCCACAGGTTGAGGTGTGCGGATACCCGCCACCACATCCTCACCCTGCGCGTCAAAAAGCACCTCACCATAGAGACGCGGCTCTCCTGTTGCGGGATTGCGGGTAAAGCCCACCCCGCTTGC
>Ga0190361_1000232_pt1 | contig 23571 bp, 31 predicted proteins | sample 48721845_MG_FD_161273 | JGI IMG/M metagenome (GOLD analysis project Ga0190361, IMG submission 161273) | Hydrothermal vent microbial mat bacterial communities from Southern Trench, Guaymas Basin, Mexico - 4872-18-4-5_MG | ecosystem: Environmental > Aquatic > Marine > Hydrothermal vents >... | reverse complement strand
TTTAGAGTAAGAGTTTATTATTTAAAAGGATATGGAAGAGTTAATTAAGGATTTCTTAAGACAGAAAAGTTTTGCTGTAGTAGGCTCATTCAGAAATGAGACAAAATACGCTTATCAGATTTTAAAGACTTTAAAAAATAAAGGATACGAGGCTTATCCGGTTAATCCTCGTCTTAAGGAAGTGGAAGGCTTACCTTGCTATCCTACTATTAAGGATATTCCTGTAGTTTGTGATGTGGTTAATATAGTAACTCCGCCTCGAATAACCGAGAGAATTGTTAGAGAATGTAAAGAGAAAGGTGTTAAAAGAGTATGGCTTCAACCCGGGGCTGAGAGCCAGGAGGCTATAAAGTTCTGTGAGGATAACGGCATTAAAGTTATCCACAGTATTTGTGTTATGATGGAGGGAGTAAAGAAACAAAAAGAGGAGGAAGGAGGCCGGAGATGAGCGGTATTTATGATGTCATAATTGTGGGAGGAGGACCAGCGGGGTTAACGGCAGCAGTGTATACTTCAAGAGAAATGCTCAATACTCTTTTACTGGAGAAGGATATATGCGGCGGACTTCCAGCCAGTACCGATTTAATAGAAAACTATCCGGGTTTTTCTGAAGGGACGAACGGAAAAGAACTGGTTGATAGATTTAAGAAGCAGGCTGAACGCTTCGGGACAAAGATATCTGAATTTAGCGAGGTTAAGAAAGTAGAAGTATCCAAAGAGAAAATAAAAGTTCAGACAGAAAAAGAAGTTTATTTTGGCTATTCTCTTATAGTAGCTTCGGGGAGTATCCCTAAAAAGGTAGGCGTTCCGGGAGAAGAAGAGTTTAAAGGGAGAGGGGTTTCTTACTGTGCAACCTGCGACGGGCCTCTCTACAGGGGCAAGGATGTTGCTGTTATCGGCTGCGGGAACTCCGGTTTGCAGGAAGGGGAGGCCCTTCTTAAATATGTAAAGAGCATAACTTTTGTGGAGTTTCTCCCTTTTATGAACGCCGAAAAGATACTACAGGAGAGGCTTAAGAAGAGTGAAAAAACAAATTTTCTTCTCAATCATAAGCTACTTTCAATAAACGGAGAAGGGACCGTCAGTTCTATTACTGTGGAAGACCGCACTAGCGGAGAAAGTAAAGAGATAAAAGTTTCCGGAGTCTTTGTCTATGTAGGTTTTCTGCCTAATTCTAAGTTTTTAGAGGGACTTGTTGATACAGACAAATCCGGCTATATCAAGACAGACGACGATATGAAGACAAAGACTGACGGTATCTATGCAGTCGGAGATGTCCGCTCAAAGAAAGTCCGCCAAATTACAGTTGCCTGCGGAGAGGCAACTGTTGCGGCTATTTCGGTAAGGGAATATCTCAATAAGATCAAGAGGTGATGGTTATGCTGGAGCAGTTACAGGATAAGGCTCATCTTGATAGAATAATAAAGGATAAGAGATTTTTTATTTTGGCTTTTTATACTGATATTTCCCAGAGGAGCAAGGACGCTTTGGAAGTTTTAAGGAAGCTTAAGGAAGAAAACCCTCAGATACCGATGTATGCTGTTAATGCTTCAAGAGTAAAAGATATCCACCCTTTATACGGAATAGACACAGTTCCGGCAGTTTTAGCCATCAGAGAAGGCAGGGTTTCTAAAATTGTCTACGGCTCTCAAAACAAAGAGTATTACCAGATGCTCTTATATGAGGAACCTTTGGGGCTGGGGAAGAGAGAAGGTAGAGAAAAAGAAGGAAGGAAGTTTAGGAGGGTTATAGTTTATACTTCTTCAGCCTGTCCCTGGTGCAGCAAGGTTAAGTCCTACTTAAGGAAAAACAGGGTCCCTTTCAGGGAAGTAGATGTTTCCCGGGATGAAAGAGCGGCTCAGGAATTAGTCCGAAGAAGCGGCCAGATGGGTGTTCCCCAGACGGATATAGACGGAAGGATTGTGGTGGGGTTTGATAAGGCAAGGTTAGATGAACTTTTAGGGATAGAAGGCGAAGGATAATCTTGTTATTTGACAATAAAACTTTTTTTGAGGAACTTCCGTGAGGACTATAGCGCAAAGGAGGTGATTTAGGATGAGGAAGATTCAGCCGATAAACAATTATGTGGTGATAAAGCTGCCTGAGGCGGCTGAGGAAAAGACGCCGGCGGGAATAGTTATCCCTGAGACAGCTAGAGAGAAGCCTAAGGAAGGGGAAGTCGTCGGTGTATCTGCCGGCGCTACTGAACAACTATCTATAGGCGATAAGGTTATTTATAAGGATTTTTCAGGCACTCAGGTAACTTTTGAGGGAGAGAAATATTTAATAATTCCGGTAGACGATATCTTGGCTAAGATAGTTGAGGTTGACTCTATTTAGCTGCAGTTGCAAAATTCTAAAGGAAAAATAGTGTCTAAAGCGGTCCTTTTTTATAGTGAAGATTTTAAGAAGTTGGATTTCGGCATCGGTCACCCGATGAGGGGAGACAGATACGAGAAAGCCTTGTTGGAGTTTAAAAAAGAGGGTCTGCTTAAACAGCTGGAGCTTAAAGAGCCCAGGCTTGTTTCAAAGGATATTCTGGAGTTCTTTCATACAAGGGAGTATATAAAAAGGGTTGAAGCTGCTAATGAAGGCACGCTGGGCTATGTGGGGGAAGAAGCCCCAGCTTTCAGAGGAATATTTGATGTAGGTCTTTTAAGTGTGAGTGCAGGGCTGAATTGCGCAGATGAACTCCTTAAGGGCAGCTTTGAGCTAGGGATAAACTTCTGCGGGGGCTGGCACCATGCTTTTGAGGATAGAGGAAGGGGTTTCTGCATATTCAATGATATAGCAGTAATAGCCAATTATCTATTAGATAAAGGGATAGGGAAGGTTATGATTGTTGATTATGATGCCCATCATGGAGACGGAACGCAGAAAGCATTTTATAATAGTAGAGATGTCTATACTGTCTCTCTTCATCAGGACCCTAAGACCTTATATCCTTTTCTTACGGGCTTTGAGGATGAATTAGGGGAAGGCCGAGGCTTAGGCTTTAATAGAAATTTTCCCTTATCTACTTATTGCCAAGACAAAGAATTTATTTCTAAATTCAGCCTGGCTGCAGAAATCATTGTAGGGTTTCGGCCGGAATTTGTAATTGTTCAGATGGGCGTAGATGGTTCAGGAGAATGTTTTATTTCCAATATGCAGTTAAGCAGAAAGTCTTATGATTATGCTTCAAAGGTTATTGCCGGCTTGCAGAAAGAGATTGGGTTTAGACTAATTGTTTTGGGTGGGGGAGGATTTAGACATCCTATGCTAGGCAAAAACTGGGGTATCCAAATTAAGAATTTTATAGGAGGTTGAGTATGGAGTTTATTTTTGCTTTTGCTACCGATGATGGTAAAACTTTGAGGGGTGAGGGACATTTTGGGAATGCCAGCAGTTACTCTATTTATAAAATATCTTCTGACGGCTATGAATTTATAGAAAAGAGAGACAACTTTGAAGTGGAAGAAGATGAAGATGATAAACACGGTGACCCGAACAAAGCAAAGGCTGTTTCTTCCCTGTTGAAAGGAGTAGATGTGTTCGTGGGAAAAAGGTTCGGCCCCAATATAAAAAGGATGATAAAGAAATTTGTCTGTATTGTAATCAGGGAGAAATCTGTAAGAATAGAAGAGGCAGTTAAGCTTATAAAAGATAATATGGACAGGGTAGAGGAAGAATATAAGAAGGGTGAGGTCAGAAAACCTCTGGTTTTTAGCTCTTAGGTTAGCAAGCTTTATGAAGTTTGAGTTTAAGAAAAGAAGAAAAGAAAGATGGCAATTATCTCTCCTTGGGATAAGGGCAAAAAAATAAGTCTATTTGCCGGTAGGTCTTCTTTAAGACTAAACCCTATAGGCTTAGAGCTGAGTTCAAAAGGCAGCTTAATAATGTTAAGAGAAACTTTAGTAAGGTTGTAGTAGTTTATGGAAGCAACTGCTATATAGATACAAAAGACCTTAGAGTTAAAAAGCCATTATTAGATATAATTGCTTCGATAGAAGAAAGGGGGGTAGAGATGGCGGTTGAGTTAACTGAGGCAAATTTTCAGAAAGAGGTGCTGGAGACGGATATGCCCGTATTGGTGGATTTTTGGGCTCCCTGGTGTATGCCCTGTTTGATAACAGCACCAGTTATTGAGAAGATAGCTGAAGAATATAAGGGAAGAATCAAGGTTTGTAAGTTGAATGTGGAGGAGGCTAGTTCAGTTGCTTCTAATTATGGTGTAATGAGTATTCCAACAATAATGGTTTTTAAAAATGGTGAAATCGTTAATAAGACGGTAGGGGCTTTATCGAAAGAGGACCTTGAGGAATTTATAAAGCCTTATATTTAGAATACTTAGGGAGGTGAGATTATGCCTATTTATACTTATATTTGCCAGAAGTGTGCTCATAAATTTGAACTGCTTTTAGGTATGACCTCCCAGAAGCCAGAGGTTAGATGTAGCAAGTGTGGGAGTAAGGATGTAAAAAAAGTATTTAGTTCCTTTAGCGTAGGAAATCCGAATAATAAATCTTCTGAGTCTTCTGGCTCGAGTTGTCCTACCGGGACTTGTCCTTTAGGATAAAGAGGAAGATGTATGAAGTTTAAATTTGAGGAGCTTGACAGAGCAAGAAAGATTTTAGGATTGGATGAAGAGGCAACTTTATATGAAGTTAGAAATAATTATTATGAATTATCAAAGAAGTTTCATCCTGATAGATGTAAGGGGAATAAAAAGGAATGTGAAGAAAAATTTAAAGAGATAACCCAGGCCTATAATCTTATTATGGAGTATATAGCCTGCTTTAGAATTTCTTTTAAAGAGAAGGATGTAGAAAGGATGAGTATAGACAAGGTTACTTATAAGCATTTAAAACAGTTTTATGACGGCTGGTGGGAAAATTTAGACTACTAACTTTAAGAGATATGCAGAATCCCTTTGATAAGGAGAGAGTGGCTAAAAATTATAATAACTGGTATATAGAAAATACTAAAATTGATGAGTTGGAGAAAAGGCTTATTCTAAAACTGATAAAGCCTAACTTTGGAGAAACTCTTTTAGATATAGGTTGTGGAGCAGGCTGGCATCTTCATTGGTTTAAAAATCTGGGATTAGAAGTCAAAGGTATAGATATTTCTCCTTATATGGTGAAAGAGGCAAGAGAGTTTTTAGGGGATAAGGTAGATATTCAAGTGATGCCTGCCGAAAACTTAGAATTTGCTGATAATTCTTTTGATATTGTTACTTTAATTACTGTTTTAGAATTTGTTGAGGACCCCCTAAAGGTTCTTAAAGAGGCTTTAAGAGTATCAAAAAATAGAGTATTTTTAGGAGTTTTAAATAAATATTCTTGGTTAAATCTGAGGAGAAAATACCTTTCCTTATTTAAGGAGAGCGTATACAAAAAAGCTAAGTTTTATACTGTAAGGGAGTTAGTAAACTTGGTAAAGTCTATTCATAAGGATTTAAATATACACTGGCAAACAGCTATTTCTCATCAGCCTTCTAAGAATTATTGGGGAGCCTTTATTGGAGTATTGATAACTTGACAAAATGTTTTGAAAATAATGTGTCAAGTTAAGAATGAAGCCAGAATTTATAGAAGCTATATTCTTGAGATTAAACTGAGAGAAGATGTTAAACTCTTGATTGGTAAGCTGGGCTTGCTGGGATTTAAGAGGGGTTCTTACTTTTATGTAGGTTCAGGTAAAAAAAATTTATTATCCCGTATTAGTAGGCATCTTAAGAAAGATAAAAAAAGATTCTGGCATATTGACTATTTTCTTTCTTCGGATAAAGTATTTATAAAGAATGTTTGGATTTCTTCAAAGAGAGAATGTGTTCTTTCTTATTCTTTTTTTAAGAGAGGTTTTTCTTATATTGAAAATTTTGGCAGTTCAGACTGTAAATGCCAGAGCCACTTATTTTTTTCTAAAAACAGACTTTCTGAACTAAAAAAGGTTTTGGAGGAGTTAAATTTAAGAAAACTAAATATTTCTGATGCCTATAGTAGAAATTAGTATTATTCCTTTAGGAACAGAGAGTCCCTCAGTTAGTAAATATGTAGCTTCTGCTCTTTCGGTTTTAAGGAAAGAGAAGGGAATAAAGTATGAATTGACTTCTATGGGGACAATAATAGAAGCCTCATCTTTAAAGAAACTGTTAAGTATAGCTGAGAAGATGCATAGAAAAGTTTTTTCTTTAGGAGTTAGGAGGGTAGTAACCACTATTAAGATAGATGAACGCAAAGATAAAAAAATGACTTTAGAGGGAAAAGTTGCTTCAGTTAGAGGTAAACTTAGTAAAGGAAGGTCTATAAATGCAGATAAAAGTTCTTTTTAATAAAGATGCTTTAAACAAAAAGTTTCATACTGGCTGGGGATCTTTCTTTCTTAATTGGCGAAAAGATACTATTTGATACTGGCGAGAGGGGAGACTGGCTTCTTGAAAATATTAAATCTCTAAAAGTAGATATCGATAAGATTGAGGTTATAATAATTTCTCATGACCATTGGGATCACACTGGTGGCTTATGGGTTCTTCTTGAGAAAAAGAGATTTAAAGTTTATGGTTTAAAAAAGGTTTAGTGAGAGGTTTAAGATGAGGATAAAGTCTCTAAATAGCCAATTGTTGGAAAAGGAAGGTTTTTCTGAAATTAAGAAGAATATTTTTACTACGGGAGAGGTGTTGGCTGCTTATAAAGGTATGAGCTTTTCTGAGCAGGCTTTAGTGATAAAGACAGGGAGGGGTGTTTCTGTAGTTACAGGTTGTAGTCACCCGGGAATTTTAAAGATATTAAAGTTGGTAAAGTCTTATTTTAAAAGAGATAATTTTTATTTTGTAGGAGGAGGTCTTCATCTTATAGATAAGGAGCAGAGACAGCTTCAGTTTCTTATTGAAGAGTTTGGGAAGTTGAAAGTTTCTAAAGTTGGCCCTACCCACTGTTCAGGTTATGAAGCAGAAGAACTTTTTAGAAAAAGCTATAAGGATAATTTTATTTCTTTAGAAGTTGGAAAAAGCTTAGAGGTGTAGTTATATCTATGCAGATAATTATAGATAATTTAAAAGAAGCAGTGGTTATTTCTGTTTTTGTTTTCTCAATGATGCTTTTTACCGATTATCTTAATGTTTTAAGTAGAGGCAAATTCAATCAATGGATAAAAGGAGGAAGGTCTAGGCAATATATTATTTCTTCTTTCTTAGGAGCAACTCCGGGATGTTTGGGTTCATTTATGAATGTCTCTTTCTATATTCACGGCCTTATTTCTTTCGGAGCCGTGGCAGGAGGTATGATTGCTACTTCTGGGGATGAGGCTTTTGTGATGTTGGCTATGTTTCCCAAAAAGGCTTTATTTTTATTTTTTATCTTATTTATTTTAGGGATTGTTTCTGCTTATCTTGCTGACAAGTTAATCCCTTTCTTGAAAATAAGGCTTTCTCAAGAGTGTGAACTTTCGGGTTTGCATCTTGAGAAAGAGTGCCGTTGTTTAACTTTTAAAGAGGCAATAGAGCAGATAAGAAAGATTTCTCTGCAGAGATTTTTACTTTTGTTCTTATTGGGTGTGGCTTTGGGAGGATTTCTTTTTGGGTTTATAGGTCCAAGAGTATGGGGATGGAAGAGGATTACTTTTGTTCTTCTTCTTTCTTTGGCTTCTTTTGTGGTGATTGGTGTGCCTGAGCACTATCTTGAGGAACATATCTGGAAACATATTGCCAAAAAACATCTCTGGAGAATATTCTTGTGGAGTTTTTTTGCTCTTTTGCTGGTAAACGCAGGACTTAAATTTTGGAATTTGGAAGCATTTGTTAAAGCTCATATGCTCTGGGTTTTGCTTATAGCTTCTTTAGTAGGAGTGGTTCCGGAGTCTGGGCCCCATCTTATATTTGTTATGATGTTCGCAAAGGGTATGATTCCTTTCTCTGTAATTTTAGCCTCCTCTATAGTTCAGGATGGCCATGGGATGCTTCCTTTACTCTCTTATAGTTTAAAAGACTCCTTCCTTATAAAACTTTTTAATTTAGTTATTGGTTTAGGGGTAGGGTTTTTATTGTATCTGGCTGGATTTTAGCTTTACCTAAGAAGAAATACTCCTCCTTTCTAGTTTTTAGAACTTAGATAGCCCATCAGGCCAGCCAGATATCTAAGGTATCTATACCTTGCTCTTTTAAACCCCAATTTTTCATTACCTGCCTGACGGTAGGCAGGCCTGCCCGCCGATACTTACATATGCTTTTAGCAGGCGGGGAAAAATTTGTCCGAAGGAACCAGCTTTATCTCTCATAAGAAGAAATTCATTCGTAGAAATAAAGGGGGGCTGCGATTTGCCTTAACTCCTTAAGTTGGCCAGATGCTATATGCATTATAAACTCAAGGATTAATTCCTAAATACAGGAGGCCAGCTTAATAGAGAAGCATAACGATAAAATAAAAAGTCCACAATTTTCTTGACACTATGCAGGATAAGTTATTCTTGACAATTTTTGTTATCTGCGTTAAGGTATTTTACCCTCTAAATAAGTAAGATTCATTATGTTTGCAGAAATTGAGGAAATTTTAAAGGACATAAAGAAAGGCAAACCAGTAATTGTAGTTGACGACGAATCTCGTGAGAACGAGGGAGATTTAGTAATCCCTGCTCAATTTGCTACCCCTCAAGTTATAGCTTTTATGATTAAAGAGGCAAGGGGGTTGGTGTGTGTGCCTTTAACTAGAGAAAGAATAGAGGAGTTAGAGTTAGAAGACATACGGCCAGTAAGAAAAGGTAAAGAAGATCCTTTCGGTACTGCTTGGAGAATTTCTGTAGATGCAGCAAGGGGAATTACCACGGGAATTTCCGCCTACGACAGAGCCCATACTATAAAGGTTTTAATTGACTCTAAGACTAAACCACACGATTTGATTAAACCTGGCCATATTTTTCCTTTGGAGGCAAAGGAAGGGGGAGTGCTGGTGAGAGCAGGACACACTGAAGCAGCTATAGATTTAGCTAAGTTAGCAGGGCTTTATCCCGCAGGGGTTATATGTGAAATTATAAATGACGACGGGAGTATGGCTCGTCTGCCGGACCTGGTGGAATTTGCCAAAAAACATAAACTAAAGATATGTAGCATTGCTTCGTTAATTGAATATAGAAGAAAGAAGGAAAAGTTAATAGCACTTATAGAGAAAGTTAGGCTTCCCACAGAGTATGGGGATTTTTCCTTATACCTTTATAAATCTTTGATAGATGGGAGTAATCATCTTGCTTTGGTAAGAGGGCGCTTAACAAATAAACCTACTTTAGTGAGAGTTCACTCTCAGTGTATTACCGGAGATATTTTTTCTTCACGGAGGTGTGATTGTGGCCATCAACTAAAAGAAGCCCTAAGACTCATTGGTAAGGAAGGAGGGGTTTTGCTTTATATGGCTCAAGAAGGTAGAGGGATTGGCTTAGAGAATAAAATAAGAGCTTATAAACTTCAAGAGGAAGGTTTGGATACTGTGGAGGCAAATCAAGCATTGGGTTTTGCTTCTGACTTGCGGGACTACGGTATCGGAGCTCAGATTTTAGCAGACTTAGGTTTAAAAAAAATCAGACTTCTTACTAACAACCCTAAGAAGATTATTGGTCTAGAGGGTTATGGTTTAAAGATAGTAGAAAGAGTGCCTATTAAAATTGAATATAGCCAAGAAAATAAAAAGTATCTGGAGACAAAAAAGATTAAGTTGGATCATATTATTTAAAAGGTGGGGGGATGGTATGAGAGAAGTAAGAGGGAATTATCAGGGGAAAGGCAAAAAGATTTGTATTGTGGTGTCTCGCTTTAATGAATTTGTAAGTGATAAACTTTTAGAAGGTTGTATCGATGAATTGAAAAAACAGGGAGTAGCCAGTGCTGATATTACCGTGTTTTGGGTTCCGGGATCTTTTGAGATTCCCCAACTTTTGGCAAAGTTGTGTGCAACGAAGAAGTATAATGCTTTCATTGCTTTAGGTGTTTTAGTAAGAGGAGATACTCCTCATTTTGATTACTTAGCAGGAGAGATTACTAAAGGAATAGCTAAGTTAGCTTCAGAAAGCAAAATTCCCATAATTTTTGGAATTCTTACTTGTGATACACTGGAGCAGGCAATAGAGCGAGCAGGAACAAAACAAGGAAATAAAGGTAGAGAAGCAGCCAGAAGTGCTATAGAGATGGCAAACCTTTATCAGGAGATAAGTTAATACTTTCTCAATGAGAGCCAGATCCAAAGCAAGGGAGATAGCTCTATGTATTCTCTACCAGATGGAGATAACAAAAAAGAAAGTTGGAGAATTACTTAACGCCTATTTAGAAACCTATCCTCAGAAACAGGAAGTTATAGATTTTTCCTATACTTTAGTAGAAGGAGTAGAGAAAAATTTAGCCTTCATTGATAGTATCATCAAAAAATATGCCAAGAATTGGGAGATAGAGAGAATGGCAGTTATTGATAGAAATATTCTAAGGCTTGGGATTTTTGAGCTTCTTTATTTAGAAGATATTCCTCCTAAAGTCTCCATAAATGAAGCAATAGAACTTGCCAAGCGGTTTGGAGACAAAGATTCTTCCCGTTTTGTTAATGGAATTTTAGATCGCGTTTACAAAGAAGAAAGCAAAAAGTTTGTTCAAACTCAGGATGGAAAGTAAAAAAGCCGACCTCCATATTCACTCCCATTACTCAGATAGCGATTTATCTATTCAAGAAATCTTTAACCAGGCTAAAGAGAAAGGAATTAATTCTTTAGCTATCACCGATCATGATACTACTGAAGGAACTGAGGAAGCAATCAATTTGAGTAAAACTTATGGGATTGAATTTATAGAAGGAATAGAACTTAGTGCAGAGTACAATAATGCAGAGATTCATATATTAGGGTATTTCATAGATTCTGCCAATAAAAGTTTGGTCAAGGCTTTAGGAAATGTTAAAGATTTAAGAAAAGAACGTCTTATAAAGATGGCTGAGAAAATTAATTCTTTAGGAGGTAAGGTTGATATTGATGAATTGATTTCACAAATAAATGAGAAGGTTGCCACCCGTCTTCACTTAGCTCTCTATATGGTGGGAAAAAGACAAGTTACTTCAATATGGGAGGCATTCCGGAAATATCTTTCTTTTGGTAGGCCCGCTTATATAGCAAGGATTAAATTTTCTGTGAAAGAGGCAATAACTTTAATAAAAGAAGCAGGAGGCTTAGCGGTATTGGCTCATCCACATTTTTTACCTTCTAAAGAATGGATTGCAAAATTTCGCCAATGGGGATTAGATGGAATAGAGGTCAAATATCCCCGATACACCCCCTCTATGATAGAGCAATTTTCTCAGATAGCCGAAAAGTTTGAGCTCCTTAAAAGTGGAGGTTCTGATTCTCATGGCAGTTATAAAGAATTTACTGGTGTAGGGGAAGTTTGGATTCCTTACAGTTGGGTAGAAAAGTTAAAGAATGCCAAGCGAAATTTACTTTATAAAGAAAACATTTGAGTTAGCTAAGAAAGGAGAGGGTTATACTTCTCCTAACCCCTTAGTAGGAGCTATCATTGTTAAGGACAATAAAATAGTAGGATGGGGCTATCACAAAAAAGCAGGAGCACCTCATGCGGAAATTATAGCAATTAATAAAGCAGGCAAAAAAGTCAAAAACTCTACTCTATATGTGAACTTAGAGCCGTGTTGCCATTGGGGGAGAACACCCCCTTGCGTAGATAGAGTAATTAATGCTGGGATAAGGAAGGTAGTTATTTCTACCTGCGACCCTAATCCTATGGTTAGGGGTAAATCTATAAGGAAATTAAGAAAAGCAGGAATAGAGGTAAAGGTAGGTATTCTTGCTAAACAGGCAAAAAAAATAAACGAAGTGTTTTTCAAAAATGTAAAGAAAAATTTACCGTTTGTAGTAGTAAAAGTGGCTCAGAGTTTGGATGGAAAAATTGCCACCCGAAGTGGAGATTCCCGGTGGATTACATCACCAAAAGCACGAATGTTAGCAAAAGCTTTGAGAGATAAATATGATGGTATTTGTGTAGGAGTAAACACAGTGATTTCTGACAATCCTACTTTAGAGGGTTTAAGAAAGACGCCATTTAAGATAATTTTAGATCCTAACCTAGATATTCCCCTTGAGTGCAAAGTAGTAAAGAGGAAAAGATTCATAATTTTTACTACTCCTGCGTCTAAAAGAAAGAGAAAAAAGATAGATTACTTAGCCAGGGCTGGTCAGGTATATTTTTTAAATACAAAAGACGGTATTTTTAACCTACGAGAAGTTTTAAAGGTAATTTATGAGAGAGGAGTTTGTTCATTATTTGTAGAAGGTGGTTCTTTCACTTTAGGAAGTTTTTTTGACCAGAGGTTGGTAGATAAAATTTATTTCTTCCTTGCCCCCAAGATAATTGGAGGCAAAGAAGCTTTACCTTCTGTGGGAGGATACGGAGCTAAAACATTAAAGAGTGCTTTTGATATCCAAGAGATTGAGTTAGAGAAGATAGGTAGGGATTTTCTCTTTTCCGGTTATATTTCTTAACTTGATTATGGATAAAGTTGGTAGTTTTTTGGTAAGTTACCTGTTAGGTTCAATACCTTTTAGCTTTCTCATAGCAAAAATTACTAAAGGTATAGATATAAGAAGAGTGGGTACAGGGAATGTAGGGGCAGCTAACGTTTTTTCTTCTGTCTCTAAAACGGCAGGGTTAACAGCATTAATATTGGATTTTTTGAAGGGGTGGTTAGCTGTGTTTTTAGCTTCCCAAGTATTTGGTCTTGATAGTTTTATAACTCTGGTTTCAGGTTTTTTTGCTATTTTAGGACATAATTTCCCCTTGTTCTTAAGATTTCGAGGAGGAAGAGGGTTAGCTACCACTATTGGTATTTTTTCTTTTATGTTTTTTAAACCTATTATTATCTGTGGAGTAGTTACTGCTATTATCTTTTTTTTCTTAAGAAAGTTAATTTTGGCTATTTTAATCTCTACAATTTTATTTATAATACTAATAATTAAAGAAGGAGCTCCCAACTATATATGGAATTTTGTTGTTTTTATTGTGATATTTTTAGTTTTACGAGGTTATAGTACAATTGAAAGAGAGATAAAGCACTTAATAAGAGGAGGGAAGGAATGAAGGTGTGGATAGTAAGGAAACTTATCTGGAAAACTCTCCTCTATTTGAGGAAAAAAGAGGCAAAGGATGAGTATATCTTAAAACTTTTCGACGTGGCTCAAAAAATAATTCCTAATCAGGATATGCAACAAAAAGCCTCTCATGTTAAGGAATCGTTTAAAGTAAAAACTTCCACTAAAGGGTTAATAAAAAGAATTATTTTAGAGCCCAACCTTAGGTGTCTTTATAAATTTGCTAATAATCTTTTTATTAATTCTTTCTTCTTAGGAGGAAGGGTAAGAGAAGACTTTTTTAAAAAACATGGTACCGAACTTCCCTACTTTTTAGTTATTTCTCCTACCATGCGTTGTAACTTAGCATGTGTAGGTTGTTATGCTGGTTCCTATGAAAAAAATAAAGAAGAGGAACTTACTATAAAGGAAATCCACCGTATTATAAGAGAAGCGAAATCTTTGGGGATGTACTTTTTTACTATTTCTGGAGGAGAGCCTTTCTTTAAAGAGAATATTTTGGAAGTTTTTGCTAAACACAACGATTGTTATTTTCAGATTTATACTAATGGGACTTTAATTGATAAAAATCTTGCTAAAAAGTTAGCTCAGTTAGGCAACGTCTCTCCTGCTATAAGTATTGAGGGAAATGAGGAATTTACCGATGCCCGCAGAGGTAAAGGCGTTTATAAAAAAGTGATGGAGGCAATGGATAACTTACGGGAGGAAGGAGTTATTTTTGGGTTTTCTGCTACTCCTACAAGGTTAAATACTGATTATCTAACCAGTGATGAGTTCATCGAAAAAATGATTAAAAAAGGAACTATTTTTGGTTGGTACTTTACTTACATTCCTATTGGGAAAAATCCCGATTTAAATCTTATGCAGACCCCTCAGCAACGTAAGTACACCGCTCAGAGAACTAGAGAGTTTTTTTATACCAAGCCTATTTTTATTGGAGATTTTTGGAATCACGGTCCTTATGTAGGAGGGTGCATCGCTGGAGGAAGGCGTTACCTTCATATAAATTATCGAGGAGATGTAGAACCATGTGTCTTTGTACATTTTGCTGTAGATAATATACGAAGGAAGTCTTTAAAAGAGATAATTTTATCCGAATTTTTCCGAGACATAAGAAGTGTTCAACCTTACGATGAAAATCTTTACTCTCCCTGTATGATTATAGATAACCCCCAAATTTTAAGGAGTGTGGTCAAAAAACATAAAGCTTATCCTACTCATAAGGGGGCGGAGTCTGTAATTAGTGGTTCAATAGCGGAATTTTTGGATAGGTATTCTCAAGAGTATAAGGAGTTAACCTATCCTATGTGGGAAGCATTTTTTGCTCAAGACCCTCTCACTCAGGAAGCTCGTCAAAGATATGAGAGGAATAAACAGAAGATTCAACAGTTAATAGATGAAGCAAAGGAATCTTCTTTTTCTAATTTTTAAAAGAAGGACTGTTCGTCTTTTTAAACCCAAGAAAGTACCTCTTAGGGTTATCAAAAAGTTAATAGATTCAGCTCGTTGTGCTCCCTCAGCAGCTAATCTTCAATTTTTAGAATATTTAGTTATAGACAATCAGAAACTCAGAGAGAAAATTTTTCCTTATACTCGATGGGGAGGTTATGTCTATCCTAAAAGGGTTCCTCCTCCTGAAAATAGGCCTTCACTTTATATTATCCTTCTTATCAATAAGGAAAAGTCAAAAAAACCAGACTTAAGAGATATAGGAGCAGCAGCCGAAAATATTCTCCTTTCTCTTCTTTGTTTTGGATTAGGAGGGTGTTGGATTGCTTCAATTGACAGAAGGATGATAAGGAAAATTCTAAACATCCCCAAAAAATATATAATTGATTCATTGATAGCTGTGGGGATACCAGCAGAGTTTCCTCTTTTAGAAAATAGAGATAGCGTACGTTACTGGTTGGATAAACAAGAAAGACTTCATGTACCTAAAAGACCTTTAGAAAAAATTTTTCATTATAATACCATCAAATGAAGGAGTTTGAAAAGTTAGTTAAGATAGTTAGAACCTTGCGTTCTAAAAAAGGATGTGCTTGGGATAGAGCTCAAAAATTAGGGGATTTAAAAAATTATCTTTTAGAAGAAGTTTACGAACTTCTTGATGTTTTAAAGGAAGGAGGGATTGAAAAGATAAAAGAAGAGTTAGGGGATGTCTTTTTAATTTTAGTATTTATCGCTCAGATCTTTGATGAAAAAAAGAAGTTTAGCATAAAAGATGTTTTAAAAAAAATCAATACTAAGTTAGTTACACGCCATCCTCATGTATTTTCTTCTCAGAAGTTGAAAACTAAAGGTGATATCTTAAGGTATTGGGTTAATGAGAAAGCAAGAACAAAACGAAGGAAGACAGTTTATCAACGCCTTCCCAAATCCGCTCCCTCCTTACTTTTAGCAGAATTACTATTTAGAGAAATAAGAAGTTTATCTAGGGATTTCGATGTAAAGAAGATATTAGAGAGAATAAAAAGTAAGGCAGAGAAACTAAGTGTTTCAAAAAGGAAAAAAGAAAATCTTCTGGGCCTTCTTCTGGAAGCATCTAAGTTTTCCTCTCTTTTTAAATTTAACTTAGAGAGTCTTTTGCGAGAAAGAGTTTTTCAATTAGCCCACAAGGTTAAATATAGAAGAGACACCTAAAGACTTGGTTCTTCTAAGGGAGATAAAGATATAGTTAGGAATGCTTTCTTTCCCTTATAGTCTATAGAGATTATACAGGATTCCTTTTGATTACGAAAATTTAAAATAGCTGAGCCCCCTTCCAATATATTTAGAAGTTCCCAATTATGTGAAGGCATATTCTGTTTAAAAAAGTTAACTATAGAAGTAGAGGAGGCTTTTCCTACATACTTTAGGATTCCTATACGTATGTTTCCTCTTTCAAATACAAAAGATTTTAGAGGTAAATATATAAAGTTTTCGGGAACTGGAAGATCTTCAAATCGTGATAAAGAAGTAGGCTTTAGAAGTGTTTCTTTCTGTTGTCGGTAGGGGAGTGTTTGGCATCCCATAAAAAAGAAGATAAGTAAAAACACCACAATACTTATCTTTCTTTTTATCATCCCTACTTTAAGGATATCAAAAAAGATAAAAAAGTCAACACAATATAACTTGAAGTTTTCCCCAAAATTTCTAAGTCATTAAAGGGAATAGATATAATTGTTTTTCCCTGCTGGCTGTTTTCTCTTGCTCCACAGCCATCTCCATCTTGTATTAAATAGAATTCTAAATATCCCTCAGGCTAAGCAATAGTGTTTGAAAGGTGGTATCTGAAAAAATCTTTTTGCCTTTTCATAGTTTATTATAGACTTACAAAAAATTGAACTTATTTTTTGGGGAAACTCCAGTTATTTATATCTTTAGGAAAAGAAGGCTTGCTAAGTGGGTTTCTTTAGAGTATCTGTATCTTTTAACAATTTATACTCAATAGAATCAACTAAAGCATTATAAGAGGCTTCAATTATATTCTCAGAAACTCCAATAGTAGACCAACTTTCACTCTCATCCTGACACTGAATTAAAACTCTTACTTTTGCTGCTGTTCCGCTTTTCTCATCAAGCACTCTTACTTTAAAATCAGTAAGACGCATCTTAGCTAAACTAGGATAAATACCCTCCAAAGCCTTCCTTAAAGCATTATCCAACGCATTTACCGGACCATTTCCTTCGCTAGCGGTATGTTGTAAAGTTCCTTTAATCTTTAGCTTAACAGTAGCTTCAGAAATTAATTTATTATCTTCTCTTTTTTCTACAATTACCCTAAACCCCAAAAGCTCAAAAAACTTTCTATACTTTTTTAATTCTCTCTGTAAGAGTAACTTAAATGAAGCTTCTGCTGCTTCAAACTGGTAACCTTTCTTCTCTAAATTCTGAATAAGACGATGAAGTTTTCTAGCTTGGGAGGACTTTTTGTCTAAATCAAACTCCAAATCCTTTGCCTTTGCTACCAAAGTTGCCTTCCCTGCTAACTCAGAAACAAGAAAACGTCGCTTGTTACCTACTATATAAGGAGAAATATGTTCATAGCAAGTAGGGTTTTTTATCACCGCATCAATATGTACCCCTCCTTTGTGAGCAAAAGCAGACTTTCCTACAAAAGGTTGACTGTTTTGATGGGCCATATTACTAATTTCACTTACAAAGTAAGAAACCTCCGCCAACTCAGATAGTTTTTTAGAAGGAATTACTTGATAACCCATTTTAAGTTGAAGAATCCCAATAGTAGAAATAAGATCAGCATTGCCGCAACGCTCTCCATATCCATTGATCGTTCCCTGGACTTGAATGCAACCTTCTTCTACCGCTCCTATAGAGTTAGCTATTGCCAGCCCTAGGTCGTTATGGCAATGGATGCCAAAACTAGAAAGATTAAGTTTTTGCTTAACTTCTCGAAGGATACTCTGCAACTCTCTAGGAAGAGTGCCTCCATTGGTATCACAGAAAACAATTAACTCCGTTCCTCCCTCTAAAGCTGCTTTAATTGTCTTCAAAGCATAGCTGGGATTATGTTTGTAGCCATCAAAGAAATGTTCAGCATCGTAGAAGACTTTCCTCTCTTTTTTCCTTAAGAATCTTACACTTTCATAAATTATCCTTAGGTTATCATCTAAACTAATTTTTAAAGCATCCCTTACATGAAGATCCCAACTCTTACCGAAAATAGTTACGTATTGGGTCTCTGCAGACAGCAAACTGAGTAAATTTTTATCTCGATAAACCTTCTTAGAGGGGTGAGCAGTAGAACCAAAGGGAACTAAGAAAGAATGTTTGAGAGGATGGTTTTTGAAGTAATTAAAAACTTCTCTATCCTTAGGATTGGAATAAGGCCAACCTCCTTCAATGTAATGAATACCAAACCTATCCAGACACTCAGCAATGGCTATCTTATCTTCAACAGAATAAGAAATCCCTTCTGTCTGCGCTCCATCTCTTAAAGTTGTATCATATATTTCTACTTTTTTTCTCATTTTCTTCATCTATTTTATTTTATCTAATTGAAACTCTTTATGCAAAACTTTTAATGCTTTTTTTCTCTCATCCTTCCTTACTACACAAGAAATACTTATTTCAGAAGTAGAAATCATCTCAATATTTATTTTCCTCTTAGCCAAAGCAGAGAAACATCTCGCTGCTACTCCAGGATACGACTTCATTCCTACTCCCACAATAGATACCTTAGCTATATTCTCATCTACTAAAACTTTTCCTGCTCCTATCTTTTTAGCAATCTCCTTAGAGACTTTAACTGCTTTATGAATAACCCCCTTGGCTACAGTGAAGGAAATATCCGTAATATTTCTGTGACTTACATTCTGAACAATCATATCTACATTGATATTGTGAGTGGCTAATTTCGTAAATATCTTGGCAGCAATTCCTGGCCTGTCAGGAACGTTACAGATAGTAATTTTTGCTTCATTCTCGGTCAACGCTATTCCCCGTACTACAGGCTCTTCAATAAAAGACGTTTTTTTCATAATTACTGTCCCCTCCTTCTTAGTAAAGCTCGACCTTACATGGATAGGAAGATTAAATTTTTTTGCCACCTCAACTGCTCTAGTTTGCATCACCTGTACTCCCCGGGAAGCAAGCTCTAGCATTTCATCAAAAGTAATGTAGTCAATTTTTTTAGCTTCCTTTACTATTCTAGGGTCAGCAGTATAAATCCCTTCCACATCAGTGTATATTTCACATATATCTGCTTCTAAAGCACAAGCTAAAGCTATCGCACTTAAGTCAGAACCTCCCCTTCCTAAAGTAGTTATTTCCTGATTAGTACTTATTCCTTGAAATCCTGCTACAATAACAACCTTCCTTTTTTTTAATTCTTCCTTAATTCTCTTTGTCTCTATCTTTAAAATCTTTGCCTTAGTATGGTAAGTATCGGTAATAATTCCTACTTGAGATCCAGTAAAAGAAATGGCATCACAACCTTTTTTATGCAAAGCCATAGCTAATAAAGCAGAAGAAATTTGCTCTCCCGTAGAAATAAGCATATCTAATTCTCTTTCTGAGGGATAAGGATTAATCTTCTTTGCTAAAGAGATTAACTCATCAGTGGTGTCACCCATAGCCGATACCACCACTACTACTCTATTATTATTTTTCACATAACTAATCACCCTTTTTGCTACATTATCAATTCTTTCTACGTTAGCAACAGAACTTCCCCCATATTTTTGTACGACCAGCTTACTCATCGGGTATGAGAAACCCTCAATTTTAGTCTTATAAACTCATCCACCACCAACCCTGCCATAAGAAGAAGAGCAAGAGAGATCCCAAATAAGAGCCAATTGCCTTGGGTAAAAAATTTTACCATACTTAAGGCTAAGGCTACCGTAGTAATAGTCAACATTATTATCGCAGGGATGACGGCAACTTTAAAGTTTTTCTTCTTAGAAATTAACCAAGCACTGATGACAATTAAAGCTAAAGCTGCTACCAGTTGATTAGAAGCTCCAAATATAGGCCACAGAATTTGCCATTGTCCAGTTAGCCCCAAATAACCTCCCGTTAAAATAACTATCGTTGTAGCCACCCACTTATTTTTGATACCTCCTAACTCCTGAGTAATGAAGCGAGTAATCCTAGTAGCGCTATCTAAGGTAGTTAGAATAAAAGCATTAAGGATTACCAAAGCCACTACTTTACCATAATCTCCTAAGAAATAAGCTATCTTAGAAAATCCTAAAGAAAATAGCTCCATTGGTGAGGCATTGGGAGGATTCTTTAAAACAAAGGCTACAGAAAATAGAGCAATAGTTGCCAATACCCCTTCCAATACCATAGCCCCCAAACCTATCCTCTTAGCATGAAGTTCAGAAGAAATCTGCTTGGAGGTGGTACCACTAGAAACCAAAGAATGAAACCCTGAGATAGCTCCACAGGCTACAGTAATAAACATTACAGGAAACAAAGGTCCTAATGAAGATGAGTATTTAAATAGCACTGCTCCCCTAATAGGAAAAGGCCTTATAAATAATCCTATCAAAGAAACACCAATTCCAAAGAACAAGAGAAAACTAGAGATGTAATCTCTGGGTTGAAGCAAGATATTTACTGGGAGTATAGAAGCAAAAAAAGCATATAAAAAAAGAACAATTATCCAAAAAAGATAAGGGTTAGCTAAATTTAATTTTACCTTAAACAGCTCCCCTCCTAACACAAGAAGGAAAAGGAGTATCAATCCTATTAAAGTAGAGAAAGCAGTATTGACTCTTAAATTGTATATTAGAATTCCTACAAAGATGGCTACAGGAATTAAACCTAAGGAAGGTAAAACTACCTCTGGCTGGGAAATAAAACTTTTAGCACATAGAGAAGCAAAAACCGCAATAACGATAACCAAAGCGAACCATAAAAACCCTAAAAATACTTTACTTGCTCTAAGGGAAATATACTCTTTAGAGATATTACCTATAGTTTGGCCACCTTCTCTTACAGAAATAACCAATGATAAAAAGTCATGTATCCCTCCCATAAAGATGGTACCTAAAACAATCCATAAAAGTGTTCCCAACCATCCCCAACTCATATATGCAAGCACTGGCCCTACAATAGGCCCTGCTCCAGCAATAGAGGCAAAATGGTGACCAAATAGAATCATCCAATTCTTTGCAGGAACAAAATCACTCCCATCGTACTTTACGATAGCAGGAGTGGGGTTATCTTTGTTAATCTCTAAAAGCTTAGATAAGTAGCCTCCATATATTTTGTATCCTAAGATAAAAGTTACTAATACGCCAATGAATATAACTGTACTCATCTCTTGAGAAAGTATTGAAGAAGTTGTACTCCCTTATCAAAGTATAAGTTACTATTTTGTGCCTCTAATTCAGAAAAACAATTAAATCCTCCCTTCTCTATCTCCTCTCCAGCGATTAAGAAAGGAACAGGCTCATTAGTATGAGTCCTTCTAGCTATAGGGGTAGGGTGATCAGGGACAACTAAAATGCGAAATTTCTCTTTTTTTGAATTTAGTTTCTCTATGATCGTACCTAGAACGAACTTATCTATTCTTTCTAAACAGATTATCTTCATACGTAAATCTTGATTATGAGAAGCCTCATCGGTAGCCTCTATATGAACAAACACGAAATCAACCTCTTCTAAAGCACGAAGGGCACCCTCTGCTTTCCCTTGATAGTTAGTATCATAGTATCCGGTTGCTCCTTCAACTTCAATCACTTTTAGATTGGCTAACTTACCTATCCCTTTTATCAAATCTACAGCAGAAATTACTGCACCCCTTAAACCAAATTTCTCTTGAAAACTCTCCATAGAAGGCCTTGAGCCACAACCCCATAGCCAAATCATATTAGCAGGACTCTCTCCTAAATCTATTCTCACTTTGTTAATCTCATGTGCTCTCAATACTTCCTTAGATTTATTCATAAGCTCTATGATAATGTTAGCATTATCACCTTTAGGTAAGTGAGGAATTATACTTTTACCTATAATATCATGAGGAGGCCAGTACTTTAGCTTATCTAAACCTAAAGGTAAGCCTTCTCTATATACCATAAGATTCCGGTAACTTTTACCGAGATAGAATCTGATTTGCTCACTACCTAAACTTTCATTAAGAGCGTCTATGAGGAGGGAAGCTTCTTTATCAGTTATATGCCCAGCACTGTAATCTAAGAGAATATTATTGTTCTCTGTAATGAGGTTACATCGAAAAGCTAAATCTTTTTCTCCTAAATCTACTCCTAAGTTAGCTGCCTCAAGTGGTCCTCTACCTGTATAATATTTTTCTGGGTCATAACCTAAAAGGGAAAGATTAGCTACGTCGCTAGAAGGGCTAAATCCTAAAGGTACAGTCCTTACTCTTCCTAATATCCCCTGGGAAGCCAACTTATCCATAAAAGGAGTATCAGCTACCTCTAAAGGGGTCTTTCCATTGAGAGCTTCTAAAGGATAATCAGCTGCTCCATCAGGAACTACTACTATATATTTCATAGATATAAAAGTTTAATATAAAAAAGAAGAAAGTGCAAGCTCTTTGTAAAGGTGGGTGTAAACCTGGGGAGTAATTTTATTTCTTCTCTACAGAAATCTCTCCCAATTCTACTCTTTCCGAAACTTTTTCCAAAGATATACTCTCTCCAGGAACGTTTCCTTTTACCTTTTTAATCTGGGTTCGTAAACTTTCTAAATCATCAAAAATACCTGCTAAAGTATCTGCATACATATTACGCAAATTATCTATGCTGTCAGTAATCGCTAAGAGTTTAGAGACAAGTTTCTTTCTCTCCATGTCTCCTGTATCTAACCTACTTTCGATTAAAATTAGGTCTTTAGAGTAAGTATTTATCTGAGAAGATAAACTATTTAGAGAATTTTTTATCTTCTTTAGGTTACTGGTGAAGTTATCAACTCTGTCTTCCAAAAGTGTTAACTTCTTATTAATAAGATTATAATAACCAGAAACTTGAGAAACTTTTTTATTCTGTTGATTATAAAAATAGTAACTTGCTCCTCCAATTGCTCCTACTAATAAAAACAAAACTATAATTGCCACAACTACACCTACATTTCCTTTCTGCTCTTTCATCTTTCACCTCCTTTTCCTTTCGTTTTTATTTTACTCTTTTTCTAGAATAAATCAAGTTGTTTATTTTTGAGGTTCTGTCAAGAGAAAAGTCCACAAAATATTTTACGTTATCGAGAAAAGAAGAGTTATTTGAATTTGGGTAAAAGTGTGGTAAAATAAATTTCAAATAAATTTTATAAAGAAAGGAGGTGAGGAAAAACGAAGATGAAAGAACTTAAGAGAAAGATTGAGAAATTATGGAAGCCAGTAAAGAAGGATTTAGATAAGATCTTAAAAGAGACTACTAGTTTAGCTAAAAAAGGAGAGAGTTACCTTAAGGATATTTCAGAGAAAGGTAAGGAGAATTTGGAATTACTTTCTCTTTTTCTAAAGAAAGAGAAGTTGTACTATCAATTGGGTAAGGTTATTTCCACTTTACCTCGAAATAGGTGGAAGGAAGATAAAAGGGTTAATGAAATTGTCTCTCAGATTAAAAAAATCAATCACATCCTAAAGAAGAAGAAAAAGTGAGAAAGGGGTGTTTTAGCCCTTTTTAAGAGAAAAAGCTTGATACACTCTAGATAAGTTGTTATAATTTTTACTAATTTTTAAGGGCCTGTAGCTCAGTTGGTAGAGCAGCTGACTCATAATCAGTTGGTCCCAGGTTCGAGTCCTGGCGGGCCCAAGTTCTTGTAACGAAGCGTTAGCTAAAAATTTGAGCTATTTCTTAAAATGGTTAACAAAGGCAACCTCGGATGCACTTAAATTAATAATGACTCCGCTTATCAGCGGAGAGTGCATACGAGTCCTGGCGGGCCCAAGTTCTTGTAACGAAGCGTTAGCTAAAAATTTGAGCTATTTCTTAAAATGGTTAACAAAGGCAACCTCGGATGCACTTAAATTAATAATGACTCCGCTTATCAGCGGAG
>Ga0190361_1000231_pt1 | contig 23580 bp, 22 predicted proteins | sample 48721845_MG_FD_161273 | JGI IMG/M metagenome (GOLD analysis project Ga0190361, IMG submission 161273) | Hydrothermal vent microbial mat bacterial communities from Southern Trench, Guaymas Basin, Mexico - 4872-18-4-5_MG | ecosystem: Environmental > Aquatic > Marine > Hydrothermal vents >... | reverse complement strand
CCTCAACAAAATGGTAAAGTTGAAAGGAGTCACAGAGAAGATCAAGAGAAGTTTTATATGAAAAACAAATTTAGGGGTCTCAAAGATCTGGAAATGAAGCTAAATATATGGAATAATGAATACAACAATTTAGAGCATTGTGCTTTAAATGGACTTTCACCTAATGAATTCCTTAGATTATCTAAAGTGCAAAATGTGTGTGTATAAAACAAATTTGAAGAAAATTAAGGTATAATTGGAAATAATGAAAAATAAAATATTAATAAAATTAATTTTGTTAATAGCAAGAGCATTTTTCTCTTCCTGCCTTTTGAAAACCTATGAAAACCTACATTTAACTTTTTTTGAGCTACATTGCATTGATCCTTTTTTCATTTCTAATTTAACTTATTAATTTTCTAACAAAAAATAGATATTCTTATAGCGCTGGCGCGGCGCGTATAACGTTTTCTTTTTTTAGCTAACATATTATGGTATAATTACAACATAATAAACGCTTCGGTAAAATAATATAAATATATATTTAATGTTTCTTGAAAATGTAGTATAATTAAAATAATATTAATGAATAAAAAATCTTCTAAAAAACTAAATTTTGTTTTAATTGCAATAATCCTTATTGTAGGTATTTTTATCGGCGCTTATTTGACTGTTAAAACAAAAATAAGCTTGGCGGATATTTCTAAATTGGTAAGCAAAAATGACAATCAAGAAAAAATAAAAGAAAGCAAAAAAGAGGAAAACAAAGATACAGATAAAGATGGATTATTTGACTGGGAAGAAATAGTAATAGGCACAGACCCTAACAATCCTGATACAGATGGAGACGGATATTTGGATGGGGAAGAAATAATTACAGGTTACAGCCCTTTAAAAATGGCACCCGATGACAAAAAAACAGATTTTGCCATCCAGCCTAGACCTAAACCTAAAACTGTAAATACACAAAATTTAACTCAGGCGCTGGCAAATCTTTTAGCAAAGGAAGTTATTTCCGAAAATCAAAATAATTTTAATGCCAATGGGAAATTGGTTATATCAAAACTACCTGAAATTGAGCCAATTGTAGAAGAAATGATAAAAACTATTAACAACTCTGATGTTTTATTTATTCGTACAAAAATTCCTGTTTCCGCAGTAAAAATAAATTCAAATAATAGCAAAGAAGCATTAAGAAATTATTTCAGTAAAGCAAATGAAATCACTGTTGGGAATCTAAAAAAATTCGGATTAAAAGAAGGAGGAGGGACAAACATTATAAAAAAAGTATTGATTTCTCAGGATCCTTCCGAGGCAGATAAAATAATAAGTTATTATAAACTTACATTCTCTCAGTTAAAAGAATTATCTGTGCCTTCGGAATTAGAAAAAATTCACAAACAAGAATTAACTATCATTTATATTTCTCAAAAAATATTTGAATCTTTAAAGCTAATCAAAGAAGACCCCTTAAGAACAATCATAGCAATCTCTCAATACAATGCTTTGGTAAATAAATCCTTAGAACTACAAAATAAAGTAAATAAGTTTATACAGGAAAAACTTGGTTCAAATAATCAATGATGATTATTTTTAAAAAAACAAAAAAACCTATAGCCGTTCTGCTGATTTTTACTTTAACGAGTGTTTGGTTTTTTATTTCCTTCAAAAAAAATGCTGAAGCATGGGATAGTGTTTGGGTAGTAAACCCTAATGCAAACGCGGCATGGAATATACAAATACCTCACGACGCATTTATACTCAACAAAGAATCAATACTGGATCTCGCGGCAAGGGTCTTTGCCAGAAGTCTTTTGCGAGCGTTTATAGATAATGTAACCTATTGGATAAGAACAGGTGATTGGAGGGGAGGAAGCTATATTATTAAAAACTGGAAAGAATATTTGAAAGAGGAAACTAATTTTGAGTTATTACATTTTCTAAAAGATTTAAACCTAGAATGGTTATGCGAACCATTTGCTCCTCAAGTTAAAATTGCCCTGTCTTGGCCAGAAGCAGCAAAATTCAGCTTCAAACAAAGAGTAGAATGCGGATTATGGGATGTATTGGAAGGATGGCAGGTAACAATTGAAGATTTTTACAATGATTTCAGAAAAGGAAACTGGCAGGCATATGTAAAAGTCAACATGGAACCGCAAAATACCTTTTATGGTTCTTATATGATTGGATTTGATAAAAAATACGAGAGAATGGGAGATAAAGCAGAAGCAAAAAGGTCTCAAGCAATTTCTTCTTTAGGATATAAAGCGCATCTAAAATTACCTCCCGGAGCATGTGACCAAAGCTGTTTATCTCATTGCAGGGAAAACACTGACTATGGAGAGGAATATTGTCGTCATGAGTGTTGTCCGGATATAGAAGAAATATCAACCCCTGGTTCTAGTATCCATGATACTATCCAGAAAACTATGGGTATTGATATAGATTGGTTAATAAGCGCTGATGAAATAGACGAAGTAATTATTGCTATCATTGGCGCTTTGATGGATAGGATATTAAGCGAGACCGGCTTATTGGGTTAAATCTAAGATTAAATTAAAATTCTATTTAAGTTGAAAATAAATGAAATTATTTAATAAAAAATTTTTAGCATCTTTTATTTTAATAAGTATTCTGGGAATATTTGTATTCTCCTCTTATGCTATCGGACAAGAAAACAATATTCTAAAATTAGACACGGAAGACACATGTAGTGGAGTAGAATGTTGGTTTAAAAAAGCAATACAATCTGCTATAGGAGGAATATTGTTAACTATACATAGTATTATAGCAACAGGAGTAAGTTGGTGCGCGGGTTTAGCAAAAGGAATATTAAATTGGCAAAGACTTGATAATGATCCTGTGGTAGAATTGGGATGGAAGATAGTAAGAGATATAACCAATATATTTTTTGTATTAGTTCTTTTAATTATTGCTTTTGCCACTATTTTAAGAATTGAAACCTATGGAATGAAGGCGCTTTTGCCAAAATTAATCATTGCTGCTTTATTGGTTAATTTTAGTTTAACTATTGCAGGTGCATTTTTGGATTTGGCAGGAGTAATGACAGATACATTTTTATCCTCTGGAGAAAGCGACTTATTTACAAATCTTCCTGCTGCTATGGGACTTCAAAAAGCCACAATTGCTACTACCGCAGACGAAAGATATATATGGAAATGTCACCCAACAGGATTTACTAGTGGGAATCAGACCTTTTGTAATTTAATATGTCTATCAACAAGCATTCCTCCATCTACTTGCGATCTTGAGCCAATAAAAAAAGAACCTGAAATAAAATGGGGTCAGAGTTGGAATGTTTTCTGGGAAGTGTGCAAAGGAATACTTTTTTCTATTATTTTTACCTCAATCGCTCTTATTGCCTTTGCTCTATTTGCTATCCTCCTTTTAATAAGAACGATATTTATATGGTTCCTTCTGATAATCGCGCCAATTGCCTGGCTTTTATGGATATTGCCTGCCACATCAAAATTGTTTCAGGATTGGTGGAATTCGTTTCTAAAATGGACATTCTTCGCGCCCATCGCTTCGTTTTTTATGTGGCTTGCTACTACTGTATGGGCAAAAATAATGGAAGGATCATTAACTGTTGAAATAAGCGGAGCGGAAAAAGCAATAACACAAATGAAAACTATTATTACTGATGAATCGATAAACTCTCGTCTATTACCGCAAGTAATGGAACCATCAAGTTTGTTGCAGTTTCTCTTAATCTGCGGAATAATGATAGGAGGATTGATAGCAGCATTAAAAATGGGAGTGTATGGAGCACAAGGAATAATCGGATTTACAAAAGAAATAGGAACAAAAGCAAGCAAAGGAGCAGCTAAATGGACGGGTAGAAGGATGCAGATTAAAACCGCTCCCATAGCAGGAAAAATAGGACAAAAATTAGGACAAAAACTTAAAGGAGTACCTATAGCAAGACAGGCAGGAAGACCGTTTAGAGTTATTGCAGAAAAAGAAAGAGCAGCACTCTCTGAAGAAGAGAAAAGATACTCCAATTGGACCAGCGAGAATCTTAAGTCTCAATATAGGACAGTTAATCCTCGGACTAAAGCAGCTATTGCCAGAATCTTAGCCAAAAGAGGAGATCTTTCCCCTGAAGAAAAGTATGGGTTTTTAGAAAACGATATTGAAGAAGCGCTAAAAATTGCTAAAAAATATGAACAACACTCTGAAATTGTAAAAGCAAGACCAGATTTAGTTCCATTGATAAAACCAGAAAAAACTCCTGAAGAAGCAATTAAAGAACAAATCGGAAAAATCAAGCCTGCGGATATAGAAAAATTACAAAAAGAAGCATTCAAAGACGAAAGAGTTATAAAAGCAATTACCGAACACTTAACAGAGCCCTTGGGGAAATGGAGGAGTTCTCATTTGGCAAAAGCCGCTGAGGTTAATCCGGAAATTTTTATAGAATTAAAAGAAAAGGTAATAAACCCAAATAAAGAACAACTGCGTTCAGATATTAAATCTTATTTAGATAGTTATTTAGGTAAAGCGCTATTTGAAGAACCGGAGAAAAAAATTGTATCTGCTCCGGAAGGAAATCCTAGAGAAAGAATCACTTTTCCTTAATGATGCCTTCAATAATCAAAAAAATAAATAAAATAAATAATCCTTTGCTGAAACAAAGGTATCTTAAATATTTGAAACTTCCTCCAGATATTAAAGAAATGATGTTTTCTTCGAAAGCCGCAGAAAAAATAAAAGAAATTGGCATAAAAAACCATCTAACCCCACCACAATTACAAAAACTTTCTTATATTACCGGATCAGTTCTCTTGGGAGAATTAAAAATATCTGACTTTATAAAAGAAATCTGTGAAAAATGTAAACTAGGAATAGAACCAAGCAAGAAAATCGCCGATGAAATTACCAAAGAAATATTTATACCAGTAAAAGAGAGTTTAAAAAAAATACAAACCCAAGAAAATCAAACCACCCCAAGTATTCCTAAGTCAGTATCATCTATACCAGAACCAAAAATAAAAGGAAACATTGTTGACCTTAAAAATCACTTTCGCTAATGCCCCGCGAACATACGCCAATATCAGCGCAAATTAGCGCTACATCAGCGAAAATTAGTGAAATTCATGCAATTTATTGTCCCAAAATTTATTGAAATGGAAGACAAAGTAATAGGGCCTTTAACATGGAGGCAATTTCTTTATATTGCGGGCGCGGGAATTATTTTGATATTTCTTTGGTATAATCTAAAATTATTCTATTTTATAATTAGCGCAATAATTGTTGGATTTATCACCTTTCTATTTGCTTTTTATAAACCCCAAGGAAGACCATTTTCTATTTATTTAAAAAACATAATCAATTACCTGCTTCAACCGAAATTATATATATGGAAGAAATGATGGAAATTCAAAATCAATTTAGCGCAAAGCGTAAAGTGCAAAGCGCAAAGCTAAAGCGTAAAGCTTAAAGCTAATTAAAGAAAAATTTCGCTTTACACTTTAAGTTGTAGCTTTGAGCTTTGCGCTTTGAGCTTTGAGCTAACCTGCTATGCCTGGTTTAATCCAAAAACATATAGATATAAAAGACATAAAAGATGATGTAGTTATTTTGAAAAGCGGAGAATTAAGAGCAATATTAATGGCTTCTTCTTTAAATTTCGCCTTAAAATCTACAGAAGAACAAGATGCTATCTGTTTTAGATATCAGGAATTTCTAAACTCTTTAGATTTTCCTGTACAAATCATGATTTCTTCAAGAAAATTTATAATTGATCCGTACATTGAAATGCTAGAAAAAAAAATAGAAGAACAGTCCAATGAACTTTTAAGAATTCAAACCACAGAGTATATTGAGTTTGTAAAACAGCTAACCGAAACTACCAATATTATGACAGAATCATTTTATGTGGTAATACCACTCACTCCTCCTATTTTAACAAAAAAATCAACTTGGATAGACAAAATTTTTAGAAAAAACAAAAAAAAAGAAATAAAGAAAGAAAGATTCGAACAATTAAAAACTCAATTATGGCAAAGAGTAGAGTTTGTGCAAAACGGCTTACAGAATTTTGGTATTCGCGCGGTACCGCTAAACACTCAAGAATTAATTGAATTATTTTATAAATTATATAACCCCTCTGCTAAGGAAGAACCGGAGCTAGAAAAAGCAAAACAAATGAGAATGCAATAAAGATATATATATTATATTTAACCTTTATTTTTGTGCTCTATGTCTCTGTTGCCATCAAAAAACATGAACAACCAATCGGGTTTAATAAATCTTATTTCTCCTGCCGCGCTAAAAATCTCTTCAAATTACTTTCAATTGGGAGGAAAGTACGGAAGAACCATTTTTGTAATGACTTATCCCAGATATCTAAGCACCGGGTGGTTTTCCCCTGTAATCGCCCTAGACAGAGAAATGAATATTTCTCTGTTTATCCATCCAACTGAAACAGGTACAGTTTTAAAAAATTTAACAAAAAAGGTAGCGGAAATTCAATCTCAAATTTATTTAGAACAAGAGAGAGGAAAAGTAAGAGACCCAAAACTAGAAACCGCATTACATGATATTGAGAATTTACGAGATGCGCTACAAACAGGAGAAGAAAAACTATTCAAATTTGGGCTTTATATAACTTTTTTCGCGGATAGTTTAAAGGAATTAGATGAAACAGAAAATGAAATAAGGTCGCTTTTGGAAAATAAAATGGTTTATGCAAAACCGGCAATCTTTCAACAAGAACAAGGGCTTGTTTCTTCTTTGCCTTTGGGAGAAGACAGGTTGTTTATTCATAAGCCACTTAACACTAAAACTCTTTCTTCTGTTTTCCCATTTGTTTCTATGGACTTAACCGATAATAAAGGAGTGCTTTACGGAATAAATCTTCATAATAATTCTTTGGTTTTGTTTGATAGATTTTCTCTGGAAAACGCAAATATGGTTGTATTCGGTAAAAGCGGGGCCGGAAAAAGTTATGCAATAAAAGTTGAAATTCTCCGGTCCCTTCCCCTGGGAACAGACGTAATAATTATTGACCCTGAAAAAGAATATAAACATTTAGCGGAATCAGTAGATGGAAGCTTTATAGACATTTCTTTGACCTCTCCACACCATTTAAACCCATTCGATTTACCTATCCCTGGGCCAGATGAAAGCCCCGCTGATGCCTTAAGAACAAATATTGTTAATTTGGTAGGATTGTTTAAAATAATATTAGGAGGATTAACCCCAGAAGAAGATGCAATAATGGACAGAGCTATAAATGAAACCTACGCCTTAAAAGACATTACCCCCTTATCTAACTTTTCCAATATTACTCCTCCTGTTATGATGGACTTATATAATGTACTAAGGGGAATGAAGGGAGCAGAGGGACTTGCCACTAGATTGGAAAAATATGTATTCGGAAGTTATGCAGGATTTTTCAACTCTCCTACCAATGTAAAACTGCGCAAAAATCTGGTAGTATTTTCTATAAGGGATATGCAGGAAGAATTAAGGCCTGCGGCAATGTATATAGTATTAAATTATATATGGAATTTAGTACGCTCTCAGAGAAAAAAAAGGATTTTAATCGTAGATGAAGCATGGTGGCTGATGAGGCATAAAGAAGGAGCATCATTCCTTTTCTCGATTGCAAAAAGAGCAAGGAAATACTGGCTTGGATTAACCACTATCACGCAAGACATTCCAGATTTCCTCTCTTCCGAATACGGAAAAGCAATTTTAACTAACTCTTCTTTGCAACTTCTAATGAGAATGTCTCCTGCAGCTATGGATATCGTAAGCAAAACATTCAACTTAACCGACCAAGAAAGATATATGCTTTTAGAATCGAATATTGGTCAGGGCATATTCTTTGCCGGGTTAAAACATATTTTAATGCAAATAGTTGCTTCTTATGCAGAAGACCAGATTATTACCTCTGATCCAGCTCAACTTGAAGCAATAGAAAAAGCGAAGCAAGAGCTGGCAGAAGAAGAAACAAATCCTTGTTGATTTATAATTATAAAAAAATTTATTTTATGAACAATAAAATAAAACTAATTTTAATCTGTATTTTTTTAGGGGGTTTATTAATTAATTTTGCGAAAGGGCAAACTACTATTTCTTATTCTACTTCAACCTCTATTTATTCTACATCAACCGAATTCATCTCTCCGTCTTCCTACAACGAAGAACAAAAGAAAAAAATATTAGATTATATAGAAGAAAAATATGGACAAATGCTAGACCCTAAAACAAGAGAGATTTTTATGAATTACATAAAACAAAAACTAGAAGGCAAAGCACTGATGCCATCTCAACCATCTATATTTAAGCTAATTGCGCCGCCGGAGAAAAAAGGGGAACATGAAAACGATATAACTCTAACCTGGTCAACAAATACTTATGTGCCGTCCGGTTATTTAGGAAAACCGCTTCCTGTAAGGGGAAGCGAAATAGAAGTAGTGGCAAATATAGAAACTAAAAAATTAAACCCTAAAACATTATACTATCAATGGTCATTGGACAATCAAATAAACAAACGAAAGTGTGGCATAGGAAAATCCACGTTTAAATTTACAGCAACATTAAGTGACGGAGAAAAGCATATGGTTAAATTAGTAATAAAAAAAGGAGAACAAGAAATTGCAGAAAAGTATCTTTTTATTCCAATTGTTTGCCCACAAATAGTATTAAAAACTATAAATCCGGTTGAAAAATCTATTGGCAAAATCACTGTTGGTTCTTATGAGAAATTAAAACTTGCAGCTATCCCTTATTTTTTTGATGCAAAATCCCTGTCAGAACTTGATTACAAGTGGACTTTTGAAGGAAAACCAGCAAAAAAGATAACTACAAAAAATCCAAATATACTAATTTTACAAGTACCAAAAATATCTACCTCGGAAATAAAAACTCTCTCATTAGAAGTAAAAAGTAAAAGCAATAAAATTAAAATAATAAGACCTGTATTTTTCCAACCATGAGACAAGCAATTATATTTTTTACATGCATTATTATAATATTGTGTTCAATTGCCCCGGTTAATGCCGATTATAAATTTACTTTGAAATATCCAGAAATTCACGGATTGAAACCTGAAGGGGGTATTTTGGGCTATGTTAAATATATATATTTCCTGGGGCTATCTATTATAGGAGCAGCTGCCTTATTTGCTCTTGTTTACGGAGGATTTATGTATATAACTTCTGATGCAATAACATCAAAAGAGGAAGCAAAAAAATGGATGTTGGGAGCAGCAACAGGTCTTTTATTAGGACTCCTCTCTTATCTTATCCTCTTTACTATTAATCCTGATCTGGTAAAATGGGAATTAAATATTCCAGAAACTCCAGCAGGACCCCAACCTTCACTACCAGAAGAGGGAAGTTTAATCTGCAGATCAGAACAAGGATATCATTATGAATGGCCATTAGAAGGAGAATGTGATATATGTAAAAAAGGACTTAAAACAGAAGATAAGGATTGCGAAGAAAAAGGGGCAAGAATATGTGAAGTTCCTGTTCCTATTAAAGATAAATTTTGCGAGACACCAGTTTGTTGTTATGAAAATACTCATTTAATATGTGACGAAAATCAAATGTGCAAAAGAATAGAAGGGGCAGGAGAAAATGAATGTGTTAACGAAAACCAACACTGCAGTTTATGCAATAAAACCGGCCAATGCACAGAAGAACAATGCGTAGGTCATTGCCCTCCAAAAGAAAAATGGGATAATCAATTATGTAAATGTGTAAAAAATCCTAAGTGCTTTACTTCAAATGAATGCACAGAAGAAGAATGTGCTCCTGATGGAAAATGCGGAGGAGATTTTTATTGGGATGCATCTACATGTACATGTAAATACACTCCTCAAGAATTCACCTGCCAGAGCGAACCCGGAAAGCAAAGAATGTGTTTAGATGCTTGCACGCAAAGATTCCCTATTTCTGCTCCCAATCTTACTTGTCCCGAAAATCAAATCTGCTGTGAAGAAAGCGAATGTCAAATCAATGGATACTATTGCCATGACTCCTGTCCCCAAGGATTTGCCCCTATTCCTACTTATAGTTGTGGACCAAATTATGTATGTTGTGAAATCTCAGGCGAATAACTATGTCTAATTCTAAAAAAATTTTAATAATTCTATTTATCCTGCTTTTTATAGCAATAGGAGTGTTTCTAGTGTATAATTTTTTATTTAAAAAAACACCCTCTGAAAAAACACCTATTGAAGAAGTTTCATATCATTATGAAGAAAATATTCCTCCTACTGAAAAAAGAATAAAAACAATTTCCAAGGAACCAGTAATTTCTCCGATCGTTGAAAAAGACAACAAAGTTAGGTATTACTCTGCTAAAAATGGGAACTTATGGGAATGCGATATAAATGGCAATAATTTCAAATTAATCTCTTCCAAAAACCGAGAGGGTCTTATTAAGGTTTTATGGTCGCCAAACAAAACTGAATCCATCCTTATTTTCTCTATAAATGATAAAATAAAAAAATATTTTTATGATTATACTACGGATAGATTAAAAGAACTTTCTTCAAATATAAAATGGATTGCATTTTCTCCTTCTGGGAATAAAATTGCTTATCAATATACAGATGAAAAATCAAATAATATCAGTATTGCTAACCCTGATGGAAATAATTGGCAAAATATTCTCCCTACCAGAATAAAAGATTTGATTGTAGAATGGCCATCTTCTGATAAAATTTCTATAAGAACGAAACCCAGCGGACTAGTGCAAAGCGTGCTTTACACTGTTTCTGTAAATGATTCTTCCATTACTAAAATACTAACTGATATATACGGATTAAGTATTTTATGGTCTCCTACAGGAGATAAGTTTATCTATTCTTCCACCAATAATTCTGGCAAAAATTTAACCCTTAAATTAAGAGATAAAAATGGAAATATTTCAGATTTAAATATTGTCACCTTGCCCGAAAAATGCGTATGGTCAGTTGATAATAAAACTTTATATTGTGCAGTCCCTAAAATTTTACCGAATAGAGCAATTTTGCCAGACGATTATTACAAGGGACTAGTTTTAACTTCAGATGAAATTTGGAAAATAAATACCCAAACAAAGGAGAAAAGCTTAATCACAGACACAGATTACGATGCTTCCCCACTTCTTTTGTCTCCTTATGAAAAATACTTATTCTTTATAAACAAAAAAAATGGATATCTTTATAGGTTGACGCTATAAACCCTATACCACGGCTTAACAGCCGTGGTATAAAGGAAAAGTGTAAAGTCAAAAAATTTGAAAAATTAACAAACCAAAAAATTCAAAAGAAAAAACCGCTTTGCGCTTAAACTCATTTTGCGTTTCGTGCTTCATGCTTCATGTTTCATGTTTCGGGCTTTATACTTTTCATTTTGCGCTTTGGGTTTGCGCTTAATTCTTCTTCACTATTCCACAAAACAAAATAATCCAAAACATTATACATAAGTCATTTTTCCAATATAAAGTATCTACCAAGCCATGGGATAAAATATAAATCATTGCCCCTGAAATATAAGTAAAATAAGGGGCGTTTTTTAAAAGAGTATTTTTGAAAAACAATATAATAAGCCACAAAAAAGAAATAAAACCAAAAACGCCCGCCTGAGAGAGAAATGCTAAAAATATGTTATGAGGATAGGGGACTGCCCAATCCAAATAAGGAGGGAAAAATTTTTGGTAATCCAAATAATATTTTTGAAACATTCCCGGGCCAATACCTATTATAGGGTGATCTTTTATTATATAAAAAGCAGATTTCCATATCATTAGTCTTGAGGCAAAGGAATGAGAAGAAAAAATAGATTTAAAAGAAAAACTTAATAAAAAGAAAGCAATTATAAAAACTACTAATAATAAAGCGCAAAAAAGTTTCTTATTATACCTTTTTATTAAAAATAGCAATGCCGCTCCTATACCTAAATATGCACCATAAGATTTAGTAAAATAAATAACAATTAAAAGCAAGCCACTAAAAATACCCATTAAAAACTTTCTATAACCAGTAAATTTTGAGCAAAAATAGAGTCCCAATATAAAACAAGAAGAAACATACATAGCCAAATAATTTGGAGACAAATAAAACGCCTTTAGTCGATTATCATAAGTTAAATCTCCTGTTAATAAATAAAAAACAGAAACAATAGAAACTAAAATTCCTGATAGAACCAAAAAGAACAATACATTCTCTGTATGGGGTTTGCTTTTTGCTACATCTAATAAAACTATAAGGAACAATAATGGATCTAAAAAATATGCTTTCCAAATACCTGCGGAAATTATTAAATTTTTAGAAAGCAAAGTAGAAAAAGTTGCACTGATAAACAAAAGCAATACCGGGATTAGAAAACTGCGATTTTTAATTATAAGTTTTTTAAAACAATCTTTTCTCTTAAAAAACCATAAGGCAAATAAAATATAAATCATTAATTCTAAAACCGTAGAAGGAATCCAGAAAATTTTAAACCGAAGCAAATACAAAGGAAGACAAAGGGCTATAATACAGATTTGAAAACGAAAAAAATTAAGCATAATTTTTATCTCGCACCAAGGCTGTTAATATTAGTACGGAGTCCACAAATAGAAATATATGCGCTTGTTATTGCTAAAATTATCATAATTAGTCCTAAAATAACTGGGTTGTAAATAGAAGTTTCAAAAAAACTATGGGATAAAAAGTAGGCAAAGGAAGAAATAACTCCTGCAGCAAAAACATTTATCTTTTCTTTAAAAAGTAAGTTTTTAAAAATCCAAAAACCTAAAATAAGCAAAATAGCAAACCCTAAAATCCCTGTTTCTGAAAAAATATCTAAATATAAATTATGAGAAGTAATAGGATTTCTGTAATTTATATCAGAAACAATGTTTAAAGAATAGTTTCCTAATCCTGTGCCTGTGAATATATTTTTTCCAATTATATCCAAACTCTTTTCCCATATTTTTATTCTTTCTAAATTAGAATGCTCGCTTAAGTCAAAGGCAGAGTAAAAACGCAAAGAAAAAGGAGTTATAGGGACAATAAATATCAATAAAGAAAGCAAAATAACCACCGCAGTTTTTCTGTAAGAATTAAAAAGCAAAACACTTAAAAGGATCAAACTTATAATTACTCCAAAATACCCTCCTCTAGAAAAAGTGGTCAATGTAGTAAAAAACAATAAAAATGGAATTAAGAAAAATAACCTATAAAAACCAGATAATCTATAAATTAAAACAAAAATTATGCTTAATGGCAAAAGCATTCCGCAATAAAAAGAAAGCATATGAGAATCAGGAAAAACAGATATCGCTCTTAAAAAATCTTTTCCATTAACATTAACCAACCAGCTTTGATACGTTAGAACAACAGAAGAAAAACTAATTCCGGAAAAAACTGGTAAAATATTTATAGCAAAAAAATTATATACCTTCTTAATCCCAAAGATAAATTGAGAAAAAAATTGAAATAAGCCAATTAAGCTTATAAAAAAACTGCTCCCTAATAAAGCCAAACCGACTTTCTTAAACTTTCTATTAAAATTATTTGCAGACAGCTTTGAATTAAAAATAATATACCTAACTAAAAAATATAAAGGAAAAATAGAAAAGAAATAAACCAACTTTCGTAATCCCCAAATAATATTTTCTGCGTTAAACAAAGAAACAAAAGAGACGAGCAAAAAAGCAATTAAACAAAGACCTATAAAATCTATTTCAAAAAAGAATCTTTTGTTTTTGAGTTGCTTAATCAAAAATACCAGAAAAAATAGTATTATAAAAACCCTTAAAGAAGATAAATCAATTCCTTCAACAGGATTAAAGGCAATCTGAAATGGCAAATAAACAATTAGAATCAGAAGCCAAGTAATCATTTTATTTACCCAATTAACTCCTTTATTTCTTTCATGGAAAATGCTTTTAACAAATAAATGACGAAAACATAAATAGCTCCTCCTATAATTATTAAAACAAATAAATTTAAAGAAGAAAACGCAAAAAGAAACAATGCCATAAATACTGCCCCAATTAAACATTTGAGCCCACAACTAAAATTAGGAAGATTTTTAATAGATTTATAAATAACTATCAACATTAAAATAGTAACAAGTAATTCTGTTAAAACGGTAGTTGTAGCAGCAGCATAAAAAGAGTATTTGGGAATAAAAATTAAATTACCAACCACATTAAATACAGCCCCTATTCCATAAATATAAGCCAAAAACTTTTGTTTTTTAAGAGAAATAATTTCATTGGAAAACAATACTCCCAAAAAAATAATTCCTGTAGCAATAATTAAAATATCAAGAACTTTTGAAGATAGAATAAAATTTTCTCCTCCTATTAAAACAACAATTTTTTTTGAAAGAAAAATAGTCCCTATTACCATAGGAACTATTATCATCAGCAGCATATTAAATGTCCTTTGGGTAACATATTTAAATTTTTCTATACTAGAAACGGCATATTTCGACATCAATGGCATAATTAACCCTACAAACATAGCAGGGAAAAATAAAAGAGATTCTAAAATTTTATAAGAAAGACCATAAATTCCTACATCAAAGGAAGACTTCATTACAGAAAGCATAATAGCATCTAATTTAAAATAAATCATGGTTAAGACAGCAGAAATGCCCAACGGAAACGCTTCTTTTATTAAATATCTCCAATATAAAAAATCAAAACAAAAACCAAATTTGATATATTTTCTAGCAAAATAAAATACTAAAATAAAATTAACCAACGCCCCAAAAACTAAAGCACAGACAATAGATAAAAATCCAAAATCTTTCCAAATAAAAAAAGAAACTAAAATAAATTGAGTTAATCTCCCAGAAATCTCTGCTAAAGACACCTTATCTATTCTCAAGTGTTTCTGAAAGATTCCCATTAAAACCTGAGAATTAGACAAAAACCAAAAACCAACTGCTCCTATCAATATCCCAATTTTAACATTCAAAGAGTATGGGAAAAATAAACCTATTAAAGGGGCCAGAATAAAACAAAAAAGCCCTCCGAAAAATTTTATAGTAAAGATATTGCCAATAATTCTCTTTTCATCTGCCAAAGGCACAGAAATTTCTCTCACGCAAATTGAATAAAGCCCAAAATCGGATAATACGGAAAATATATATAAAAACGCCAAAATGGTAGTGTAATCACCAAACCCGGAAGCTCCTAAATACCTTGTAATAAAACCAAGTATAACTAAAGCAAGGGCTAATCCTATTGCCCTTGCTGCTATTGCTACTATGGTGTTATATGCTATTTTTTTTGCCAACATTCTAATTATTAACTTAAAATCGAAATTTGAAATTCTTTCGCTCTAAGCCTTTTTTTATTTCTTCGGTTTAATAACTACCTTCCTTTCTGGTTCTTCGCCGATACTCTCTGTTTTTATGTTGGGAAAACGAGACAAAGTTAAATGTATAATCCTTCTTTCGTATGGGCTCATGGGAGAAAGAATATGAGGAACTCTTTCCTCCATTACTTGACTTGCTATATCTTCTGCCAGTTTTTTCAATAATTTTAATCTGTGTTTTCTGTAATCGTTTACATCCAAAATAAACGAGATGGGCTGATTTATCTTTTTATCTATTAAAATCCTGGCTATATGCTGAAGCGCTCTTAAATTACTCCCTCCCTGACCAATTAAAAACCCTGCGTCTTCGGTATAAATACTCACAATAATATTATCTCTATCAGAAACATCAATAGAAACCTCTACATCAAATCCCATTATTTTTAATAATTCGCTTATAGTTTGTTTTATAATATCAAATTTATTCATAAAATTAAGCTGTCTTTTTTGTCTCCAATCTCCATTGTTGGAATATTCCAAACAAAGTAATAACTATCCAATATAAAGCCAATGCGGAGGGCAAACTTCCTGCAATTAAAATAGTTATTACAGGCATAAGATAAACCATCTGCTTTCCTAATAAATAAGAAAAATCTGTCTTTTTATCATTTAATCCACTTTTCGGTTCGTTCATTTTTGACTGAATAAATTGAAAAATACCTGCCAACCCCGCTAAAATCCAATTTTTCTCTGATAAATTAACTATCCCTAAAAACATAGGATTTAAACCCTCCGGTTTTGATATAAAGGCATAAAGATTGTTTAATTCATTACCATTTATCCCCAAAAATACCTTATATAATGCAATCAAAATAGGAATTTGAATTAATATAGGTAGAAAACCGGAAAACGGATTAATCTTTGTTTTTTTGTATAATTTTAATAACTCCTCCGCCTGCTGAGATTTGTCTTTGTATTTTTTCTGAATCTCCTTAATTTTGGGTTGAATTTCCTGTAATGTTTTTTGCGACCTAATCGCTTTTTGATTCAACGGATAAAGAACTAATTTAATCCCTACAGTTAAAACAATAATAGCAATGCCCAAATCATTTCCGGGAATAATATTATATAACCACACTAAAATATTAAACAATGGGCGATATAGTATTTCGTTGAAAGCGGTAATTAATAAATCCATAATATCAAGGAGTAGCGAAACGAAGCTTCGCGTTAATACGGAGCTTACTTTGTTCATTCTGCTACTCCTTATTCATGATTCATAATTTATGACTCACTTATAAATCTTCGCCTTCTTAAACAAACTTACTAAAATATTCTCTATCTCCTGATATTTTTTATCTACAACTTCCGGCTTTGTTAAAACTATTACATCAAATCCTTTTTTTAATTGAGGCAAATTCAATCTTATGGCTTCGCTAATTCTTCTTTTTATTTTATTCCTTATCACTGCTTTCTTGGAAATTCTAGAACCAACCACAATTCCAAAACGAGAAATATTCAAATTATTTCTCTTTAATTTAATACTTATGCAGGATCCACTGCAATATATTCCTTTTTTAAACACTTCTTCAAAATCTTTTCTTTTTTTTAAACGGTACTTTTTAGATAAAGCCATTATACTGTTAATTTTCTTCTCTTTTTCCTTCTTCTTCGTGACAAAACTCTTCTACCGTATTTTGTAGACATTCTTTTTAAAAAACCATGCACTCTTTTTCTTTTTCTCTTCTTTGGTTTATAGGTAATACTCATTACTTATGAAATTTACCACTTTATTCCATAGTTGTCAAATCAAACCCGCTTAAATTTTTGTCTGTAAACTTTAGATCGAAAGCCTTAAAAACAGACCGGGTACTATACCACAAAATAAAAAGAAAGGTTTATTGTATTCTGTCTTTTATTAAAAATAGGCTCGGCAAAATTAGTGCGGGATTAAGTATTTGTTTCCAATCGGGCTTCGCCTGCGGCTCGCCCTCTTGGACAAATACTTAAAAAGCCCTGCCTAAAAGGACTTTCCTACAGGCAGGGCCTGAAATTTAGTAAAAATATAAAACATATTTCTCTCTCGGACGACAAGAAAACCACCATCTTCCCACTCCTGCTTCATTGCAACATCCATAGAACTTTAACTCAAACCCTCCTGTAGAAATAACTCCTCTTTCTGTATATTTTATCCACTTTCCTCTGTAATTATCATCTTTAAATTCTCCAACAAATTTCACTTTTATGTCTTTTCCTGACTCAAATATTATCCGATTTTTATACTGAGAAACCAACCTGACCGCCTGAGCAATTCCCGGAAACGCTCCTTGTTTTCTAAATACCTTTTTCGCTTTTTTAAGCCCAGGCTCCCAAGGATACGAAAAATCCATTCTATAAAGAGGTTTGAGAAATATTATTTTTTTCTCCTTCCTGTTTTCAAGCATTGAATATCTCTTTCGAATTTTTCTGCAAATTTCAACTTCTTTTTGAATCTCTGCAATTATTTTTTTCTCCTCATCTAAGGACCTTGCGGAAGTTAATCTTTTTTTAAATTCCTTAATTTTCTCTATATGAGAACGTACTGACTCTTTATAGCCCTGAGATATGACCTCTTTAGCAACTCTTACTTCAGGAGGAATCGGTCTCACATCAAAATACAATCCGGCGATGCTTATTAATATCGCTACTATACATACACAAATAATAGTTTTAGTTATTATTCTTCCGGTTCCGGGTAATGTCAGGAGTAGAATCCAAGAAATCACTGGTCCAACTAACCACAACTGCCAGCAGGAAATCAGCTCTGAATTAGTCCATCCTACAAAATACACAAAGAACACATAGAGAATGAACCAGAAAACTAAAGTTCCAGCAAAGAGCATCATTAGAATTCCTATCAATTTTAACCTTGCCACTCTTTCCTTTTCCTTAATACTTTTATCCAGCGGCTCAGCATAGTACCACTTGTTGGCATAATAAATAAAAAGAATAACTGCTAAAACCCCTAAAATCCCCAAATATTCTCTGGACACAGTAGGAACAGCAACTCTTTTAGAAGCTTCTATTAACCAACCAATAAACCAAATCACACAAAAAAGAATAATAGAAATAATAACTCCTATCCATCCTAAAAACCGCTGAAATTTTGCTTTGAACCTATCCCATCCACTTAGTTCTGTTTTTATCTCCTCTTTTTCTTTCCCTGTAATCTTCTCTGTAAATTCCTCAAGTTTTTTCTCTATTTTTTCTATTTGCTCCTTAATATACTCCTTAATCTCATTATCCATTCTCTATCACCTCCTACTTACTTTTAATTACTTTAATAATCTCGGATGTCTTATCTAAAATTTCACCCACAGCAGGTACATCTATTTTTTGTTCTTTGGTGTCTATTGTCCGCTTAATAACCCCTTTGTTAACATAAATAAACTCTAAAGCTCGCTCATCTGGAATATCTGGGAATTTATCTTTAAGAGCTCTAACCAATTCTGCAGTAGTCCTCCAATCAACCTGAGCTGCTAATCGTCTAAATAAATTCCAAGTCCTTTTTGCTCTTTCTTTTGCAGTTTCTTCGTCCAGTTTTATAGGAAATAAATCAATTCCAATAATTTCTATAGCATAATCTTCTTCCAATTCTGATCTATCAGGGGCAACTTCTGTAATATTTTCAGTTTCTATATTTGTTTTTCGTGCATTAATCAGAGCATCCAACTCACTCATGAAATCTGGATCAAGAATTTCTTTTAATTCTTCTTTAAAAAGATTAATATTTCTAATAACTCTGTTCTGCTTCATTCTAAGCTGTTTGTGTTTTTCTATATTCCTCTCCTTCTCAACTCCTAAACAAGATCTTATAAAGTTTTTAAAACTATCTTCTTTCTGTTTTTTATAACCTTCTATCCTTAACTGCGTTTCTAAAAGTTCATTCTTTTCCTCCTGAAGTTCTTTAACTTTTTTTTCATCACCTTCTTTCTCTCTTGCTTTAATTTGTCCTTCCAATACATCGATTCTCTTTCTTATTTCATCTAACCTCTTTTTAGTAAAAGAAAGATGATTCTTTAAGCTTAATTCAGGTGGATTTTTTAATTCACTTTCTAATCCTTTATGAAGCGACTCATAATACCGAATACATTCGTTTACATCCATAGTTCCTACAATCCCTGCTAAAAAATCAGCAAATCTCGCAGTAATAGTCTTTTCAGCCGCTTTTTCCCCAATCTCAAAGTACTTAAATAAATTCCCTAAATCCGGACGCCAAACCACTACTCCCTCAACTTTTTCTAAAGCAGCACCAATAACTGTTTGAATCTCCTTGATTTTCACCTCCAATATATGGACACTTACACTAGTTGCATCTAACTTCTGCCATGGCCAAATAAAACGCAATCCTTCGTTAAGGTACTTATCTTTTAATCGACCTCTAAATGTATCAATAATCATAGCTATAAACCCCTCTTTAACCCGTCTAGCACAGAGAGAAAATAAACTTCCTATAAACAAAAGACAAACTAAAGCATAAGCAGTTTTAAGAATACCAAAAGGTGTCTCCGGTAAACTAATAATACCAACAATCATTATTCCTATAGTAATCCCAATACTAATCCCTATAATAACTTTCTCCTCTTTTTTCATCTTATCGCCCCCTTTTATTTAATTTCTAAAGATCCATCATAAAAATAACACAAACCAAAAACCTTGTCAAGAACAATATTTCCTCATTATATTCACAAGTTATACACAATCTGTGAATAAGTATTTTATTTATGCAGATTTTGGTATATAATAGAATTAGTATATAATATAATAATATAACAATATTGCTAATTTACGCGAATATAGATAATCACTAATATCCGCTAATATAGCGCTAATCTACACAAATATTAGTGAATATTCGCGCTAAATTAGCGAAAATTAGTGAATTTAAAGCAGCTTTGGAAAACAGCATTAGGAGAAATAGAGCTTTGTGTATCCAAGCCAAATTTTATTACTTGGTTTAAAAATACAGAATTAAAAAACAAAAAAGAAGGAATAGCCATAATAAATGTTCCTAATGGATTTAATAAAGAGTGGCTTCAAAATAAATACTATAATTTAATTTTAAAAACATTAAAAAATCTATCTCCAGATATAAAAGAAATTCAATTCGCAATAGGAGGTAATTTTTTTCAAAAAACAAAAAAAACTCAAGAAAAAGAAGCAATAAAAGAAGAGCAACTTGAGTTTGAGGAATTTCACATTGATCCAGAAACAAATCTAAATCCTAAGTATAGATTCGATAATTTTGTAGTAGGGTCATTTAATGAATTAGCTCAAGCGGCAGGAATAGCAGTAACGAAACATCTTGGGAAATTATATAATCCTTTATTTGTATATGGAGGAGTAGGATTAGGGAAAACTCATCTTTTACAAGCAATTGGAAATGAAATAAAGAGAAAATATCCATCTAAAAAAATTAAGTATTTAAGTTCAGAAAAGTATACATCAGAATTAGTCGATGCTTTATCCAAAAAAGGCATGGAAAGCTTTAAAACTAAATACAGAAAAGTAGATATATTGATTGTGGATGATATTCATTTTATTGCAGGTAAAGAAAAAACTCAGGAAGAATTTTTTCATACATTCAACACTTTACATCAACAAAATAAACAAATAATAATAAGCGCAGACAGACCACCTAAGGCAATTTCCACATTAGCAGACCGCCTAAGGTCAAGATTTGAAGGGGGAATGATCGCTGATATAAGCTCACCGGATTTAGAAACAAGAATTGCTATTTTAAAAGCAAAAACAAAGGAAAAAAATTTTGAAATATCGGAAGATATTTTACATTATATTGCCTCTAACATATCAAAAAACATAAGAGAATTAGAAGGAGCGCTAAATAGATTAATTATTTCCCATCAATTAAATGAAAAAGAATTATCATTATCTTACGCAAAAAAAATCCTTTCTAATATTATTTCATAACCAAAAACCTTTACTAATTTTAAAAAAATATTAAATTGTGTAGCAGAGTTTTATGATATAGATATAAATGATTTAATAAATAAATGCAGAAAAAAAGAATTAGTTCATCCAAGACAAGTGGCAATGTATTTAATAAGAGAAGAACTAAAAGCATCTTATCCTTTTATTGGCGAAAAACTTGGGAACAGAGATCACACTACCGTTATTTATGCTTGTGAAAAAATCTCAAGACAAATTCAAGACGATAATAATTTACAACAAGAAATTAATTTAATTAAAGAAAGAATATATCAATAAATTCCTATACTTAAAAGATAAACAAAAATTCCATTTTTAATCCACACATTATTAACCAATTATTTGTTTTTAATCCTTAATAAAGTTAAGTTTTCCACTAAATTAACAAACTAATAACAATTATAAATATATAAATTTAATATTATTAATTATTATGGAAATAATTTGTTTACAAGAAAATTTAAAAAAAGGATTAAATATAACCGAGAGAATTATCGGAAAAAATTTAACTTTACCTATCTTGAATAATATTTTGATTTCTGTTGAAAAGTCCTCAATAAAACTTTGTTCTACGGATTTAGAGATAGGTATTAATTGTGAAATATCTGGAAAAATAATAAAACAAGGCGCTATTGCAATTCCTGCTAAAGTATTGACCAGTTTTATAAATAATTTACCAAACAAAAAAGTTCAATTAAAAACTAAGGATAATAAATTAACGATAAAATGCGAAAATTATAAATCTCAAATAAAAGGATTTTCTCCAGAGGAATTTCCTATTATTCCAAAAATTAAAAGTGAACCAATTTTAAAAATAAATAAAGATATTTTAAGAACAGGTTTATCTCAGATAGTAGAAATAACTGCCATTTCTGAATCTAGACCAGAGATTTCCGGAATTTATATGAAATTTGAAAAAGAATCAATTAAAACAGCGGCTACAGATAGTTTTAGATTAGCAGAGAAAATTATTAATGATGTAGATATTGCATCAATAAACGAGAACGAAATTATTATACCTAAAAGAACTATCGTAGAATTAATAAGAATCTTACAAGATGATGATATAGGAAACATTGAGTTAGTTTTGAACCAAAACCAGGTTTTATTTAATTTAAGTAATGTACAGATTATATCCAGATTAATAGAAGGAAAATTCCCGGATTATACACAAATTATCCCCAAAGAATTTCAAACACAGGTAATTACAAACAAACAAGAGTTAATAAATAATATAAAATTAGCAAGCTTTTTTTCAGGGAAAGCGAATGAGGTTAAATTAAGTATTTTGCCTTCTAAATCATTAGTTGAATTATCTTCTGAAGATGCAGATATAGGTAGTCATAAATCCAGTTTACCGGCGAAAATTCAGGGAAAATCAATTAAAATATCCTTTAATTATAGATATTTATTAGATGGATTGAATAATATTTTTTCAGATAAGGTGATAATTTCTGTTGGGAAGGAAGCAGGAAAGACATTGATTACTTCGGTTGGAGATGAAAGTTATAAATATATAGTGATGCCTATTAAGGCGTAATCTGTATAAAGCTCAAAGCGCAAAGCGCAAAACTCCCCGAAGGAAAGCCTGCGGCTTCCTACGGGGCAGGCAGAACTACAGTGTAAAGCGCAAAGCTAATTTATTTAAATTCAAAATTCAAAGCACCAAATCCTAAACAAATTCAAATGACCAAAATCCAAAATTCAAAACAAAATTAAGAAATTAAAGTTTTGAATTTCAAACATTTGAATTTTGAATTTGTTTAGAATTTAGAAATTAGGATTTTGAATTTTTATTCGCTTTAAGCTTTGCGCTGTGGTTTTGTGTTTTGCGCTTTGAGTTTAAATTTGTTTTGAGATTTGAGATGTAGATTTGAGATTTGCCGCCCAGCCCTACTTTTGTTCCAAAAGTAGGGCTGGGCGAGCCTCGCTCCAGAGGAGCGGGCCGCCCAGTTTTACTGGGCGAGCCTCGCTCCTTTGGAGCGGGACTTTTGAGATTTGAGGTATTTTTATGTGGATTCCAATAAAAGATATTTTACCTTCTACTGTAAATAAATTAAGAGTAAAAAATGGTATAGACAGAATAAAAATTTGTAAATTAGCGGAAGAAAAAATAAAAGAAATATACTCTAAAAATATAAAGGTTTTAAATTTTAAAAACGGAGATTTAATTATTCAATGTGGTAGTCATTCTTTAGCAAATGAGATTCATTTAAATCAGAGGCATATAATTGAAAGCATTAATTCTTGTCTTGGAAAAGATAAAATAAAAAAGATAAAATTTGTTGTTAAAAATACAAGATAGCAGATATAATTTAAATAAGATG
>Ga0190361_1000230_pt1 | contig 23582 bp, 22 predicted proteins | sample 48721845_MG_FD_161273 | JGI IMG/M metagenome (GOLD analysis project Ga0190361, IMG submission 161273) | Hydrothermal vent microbial mat bacterial communities from Southern Trench, Guaymas Basin, Mexico - 4872-18-4-5_MG | ecosystem: Environmental > Aquatic > Marine > Hydrothermal vents >... | reverse complement strand
TTTTTATCCCAAGAAGAAATAAAAGTATTTTTAAACCAAGTAGTAAAACTTGCCTTGCTTAATTTTAGTTCTAAATCTGCTAAAACTGTCTGCCAAAGTTCTTCTTTAGTCATTTTATAAAATTAAAATCTATTATTAATGTTAAAATTTTTGAGATATTTGTAAAGAAAATAAAAGTTGATAAATTGTGGATTATTTGTGGATAAAATTAAATAATCAAAAACTTATCAACTTGCCAAAATTAAAAAATTCATTTAAGATTTATTATAATATAAATAATACAATAACTTATGGCTCTACCAACTCAGAAAAGAACAAAAAGTTCCAAAAAGAAAAGAGGGCTTCATTTGAAATTAGAAAAAATAAATTATATCCTCTGTCCAAAATGTGGCCATCCTGTTCTTCCTCATCATGTTTGCTCTTTCTGTGGAACCTATGCGGGAAAAGAGATTTTAGAAATCAAGTTTGATAAAAAAATTAAAAAAGAGAAAAAATAACTTTAAATATTAATCCTTATGGCAAACCGACATCTTTCTCGAAGTATTGCTATGCAAACTCTTTACCAATGGGATTTCAATGGACAAAAAAATGAGGAAATCCCCAAAATTCTAAATTATCAATTAAAAGAGTTTGCACCCTCTTTAAAAAGCGACCAATTTGCCAAAAGTCTTATCAAGGGTGTGCTTAAACACTTAAAAGAAATAGATTCTTATATAAAAAAATACGCCCCAGAATGGCCAATAGAACAAATTACTATTATTGACCGAAACATTTTAAGGTTAGGCATCTATGAATTAGTTTTCTCTCCAGAAATTCCTCCTAAAGTAGCCATTAATGAAGCAATTGAGTTAGCCAAAACTTTTGGCGGTCCTTCTTCAGGAAAATTCGTAAATGGAGTTTTAGGGGCAATTTATGAAAAAGAAGGAATAAAAGAAAAAGAAGAAAAATCAAAGAAAAATAAATAATATGAAAAATTTTTCTCTTTTAGAAAAGAAAATAAAAATAAAGTTTAAAAACAAGGATTTACTTAAACAAGCATTTGTCCATCGTTCTTACCTAAACGAGCACCCTGACTTTCCTCTTTCCCATAATGAAAGGTTAGAATTTTTAGGAGATGCTGTTTTAGAAATAGTTGTTACTGACTATCTTTACCGTCATTACCCCAATCCTGAAGGGGAACTAACTAATTGGCGTGCTAGTTTAGTTAAAGCACAAACTTTATCAAAAATTGCCTTAGAACTTGGTTTAAATAATTATCTTTACCTTAGTAAAGGAGAGGAAAAAGACCCTCAACCAAAAGCAAGAAAATATATATTAGCCAATTGTTTAGAAGCGCTTATTGGAGCAATTTACTTAGATAGGGGCTTAAAAACAGCAAAAAAATTTATTGAAAAATATATTTTAAAAGAATTACCTTATATTCTAGAACATAAACTTTATTTAGACCCAAAAACAAAATTTCAAGAAGCAGCCCAAGAACATCTATCAATTACCCCCAGTTATAAAGTTTTAAAAGAGTGGGGACCGGCTCATGCCCGTCGGTTTAAAGTAGGGGTCTTTTTAAATAAAGAAATGGTTGCCTCTGGAGAAGGAACGAGTAAACAAGAAGCAGAAATGGAAGCGACTAAAAAAGCCCTAAAAAAGAAAGGATGGTAATTTGAAAATATGTATCTGGAAAAAATAGAACTATTTGGCTTTAAATCGTTTGCTCAAAAAACTATTTTAAAATTTACTCCGGAAATTACCTGCATTGTTGGACCTAATGGTTCAGGAAAATCAAATATTGTTGATTCCATTCGCTGGGTCACCGGAGAACAAAGCTTGAAAATACTCCGAGGAAAAAAATCAGAAGATATTATTTTCTCTGGTTCCAATAAAAAACCTCGGTCAAACTTAGCTGAGGTTTCTTTATATTTAAATAATGAAGGAAACAAAAAATTAAATGATTATCCTAGCACTATAGTTTTATCTCGCCGTCTATTTAGAAATGGAGAAAATGAATATCTGCTTAATAAACAAAAAGTACGACTCCAAGACATTGTTCTTCTTTTAGCACAAATTAATTTGGGACAAAAAAGTTATGGTATTGTCAGTCAAGGAATGACTGATTATATTCTTTTTTGTTCTCCTAAAGAAAGGAAAAATTTTTTTGATGAGGCAGTAGGTGTAAAACATTACCAAATCAAAAAAGAAAAAGCACTTAATCAATTAAAAAGGGCTTTGGTAAATCTTAAGCAAGGAGAATTGATGTTGGCAGAAATAAAGCCAAGATTACGCTCTCTTACCCGCCAAGTAAATCGTCTTAAAAGAAGAGAAGAAATTGAAAAAAATCTAAAAGAATTAGAAAAAAAATATTATGGTTTTTTCTGGAGAAAAGTTGAAAAAGAATATAATAAAGAAAAGGAGAGAGAAAAAGAAATCAATCAAAAATATCAAAATCAACTTGAAAAGGTAAACAAACTAAAAAAACAATTAAATCAGATAATGTCAGAAGAGGAAAAGGGAGGAGAGTTATCGAATCTTCAAAACGAATACGAAAAAGTTTTGAAAATAAAAAATGAACTCATATCTCAGCAGGCCTTATTAAGAGGAAAAATTCTTATAGAAAAGGAAAAGTTATCACAGAGAGAAAAAGAGAAAGAAATAAATTTTAATCAAGATGACTTGAAACGACTCATTAATTTTCTAAAAGAGATTGATTTAGACCAAGAAAAAATAATCGAAATCATAGAAAAAACTAACTCAATAAAGGAGTTAAAAGCGATTAAAAATAAAATAGAAAATATCCAAGAAAAAATTCGTAATTTTCTTAGTAAAATCCAAAAAAATGAATATTCACCAACTTTTGACGATAAAATTTTAAAAAAATTAGAAAAAGAAAATCAAACTATTATTCAAAAATTAGAAAACATTGAAAAAGAAGTTCAAAAAATCAAAGAAAAAATCAATCAATATACTCAAAGAGAGGCAACAAAGAGGAAACATATATTTGAACTTCAAAAAAATTATCAAAAAGCACAAAATCTACTCGACATCCTTAATAATGAACTTAATGAAATAAAGATTAATATCAGCAGAATAGAAACAAAAAAAGAGGACCTTAAAAATGAAATTACGAAAAGAATAGGAGATATTAATTTAATAAAAGAAACTTCTGAAGAAGAAATCATTCCAGAAGAATTAGAGGAAAAAATAAATAAACTTCGCTATCAAATAGAAATAATTGGCGGGATAGATCCAGAAACAGTAAAGGAATATGAAGAAACTAAAAGCCGTTTTGATTTTCTCTCTAACCAAATTGATGATTTAAAAAAAACAATAACCTCACTTAATAAATTAATAAAAGAATTGGACGAAAAAATTAAAAACCAATTTAACCAAGCCCTAAAAGAGATTAATCAGCAGTTTGATAAATATTTTAAACTTATTTTTGGAGGAGGGAAGGCACAATTAATTTTACGCGAAGAAACTATTGCTCAAAAAGAAAACGATACTAATCTAGATGAAAAAGAAACAAATTTAGAAAAAGAGGAAACAAAAACACCCTCTTTAGAGATAGCAAAAGACAAAGAAACATTCTCAGGTTTAGAGGTTTCTGCTTCTTTACCTAGAAAAAAAATAAAAAGCATTCATGCCTTTTCTGGAGGAGAAAAAGCCCTTACTTCCTTGGCTCTTATCTGTTCTATTATTGCTTATAACCCCCCTCCTTTTGTTATTTTAGACGAAGCTGATGCTGCTCTTGATGAAGCAAATTCTCAAAAATTTGTCTCTATTTTAGAACAACTTTCTCAAAAAACTCAATTTATTATTATTACTCATAATAGAGTAACTATGGAAAAGGCAAAAATTCTATATGGAGTCACTATGGACGAAGAGGGAACTTCAAAAATTCTCAGTTTAAATTTAGTTGAGGCAGAAAAAGTAGCCAAAAAATAATTATTTCTTAAAAAATTAAAAATCTCTTAAAAAGAGATTTTTAATTTTGGTTAAAAATTATTTTTCTCCACGATAAAATTTTGCTGCTTTTTCAGGAGAAATAGGATTAATAATTATTCCTGAACCAATCTCTACTCCTGCCCAAACCGATCCACGAGGAATAATTTTCATATAAAGATGCTGGTCCTCATCATTTATAACTTGGTGAAAATAATAATTATAAGGCAAACCCAACTTTCTAACTTTTTTCAAAATTATTTTCAAAATTTTAGCAAAGGATTTAATCTCCTCTTTATTTAAATTAGAAATATTATCAACATGCCTTATAGGCATAATCCAGACCTCATAATTATGCATTGAAGCATAAGGACAAAAAGCAATTATATGTTTATCTTTATAAATTAGCCTACTACTTCTACTTTCTTTCTTAATAATATCACAATAAACACAACTTCCGTGTCTTAACATATATTCATGACACTTTTGAGATTTATCAAAAACATGAGGAGGAATAAAGTCAGTAGCAAAAATTTGTGAATGAGAATGAGAAATAGAGGCACCAGCCGCTGCTCCACTATTCTTAAAAATCAAAATATAAGCAATTCTCTTATTCTTAGAAATCTCATAGGTCCTTTGAGCATAAACCTCTAACAATTTCCTAATATGCCTTTCGGGTAAATCCTCCAATTCTCTAAAATGGTTAGGCGTTTCAATCACTATCTCCTGAAGACCATATGCCTTTGGATTGTTTAAACTAACTGCTGGATAAATATTTTTAATAACTTTAATTAGCCAGTTCTTTTCTGAGCCAACAGTAAGAATAGCCTTAACTTTATTCACTTTTTCCGGACAAAAAGCGCAAGGTGTCTTCTCTCCCCAACCTATTTGATGAGGTCTCCGCGCTCTTTTAGGCGCAATAATAACATACTTATCTTGAATATAGTCCTTTCTCAATTCTGACATCATAAAGTTATTTATTAATTATTAAAAAGTTTTTGATAAAGTTCTAAATATTTTTGAGCAGATTTAGACCAAGAAAAATCAGCTTTCATCGCTCTAATTTGCATCTTTTTCCATTTTTCTTTCTCTTGATAGAAAATTCTTACTGCTTTTTTAAACGACTTTAGAAAATCCTGAGGGTCATAATTTTCAAAAGTAAAACCTGTCTCTCCTTCAATGACTGTATCCTTTAACCCGCCAGTACTTCTAACCAGAGGTAAAGTCCCATAACGAAAAGCGATTAATTGACAAAGCCCGCAAGGTTCAAAACGAGAAGGCATTAACAAAAGATCACTACCAGCATAAATTTTACGCGCTAATTTAGGGTCAAATTTAATTTGGGCAGATACAGAAAAAGGATATTTATCAGCCATTTCTCGAACTAATTTCTCATATTTTTGACTACCCTTTCCTAATATCACCAACTGAACTTTCTCCCTCATTATCTCATCAATTGCTGAGTAAATCAAGTCAACTCCTTTTTGAAAAGTTAAACGACCAATAAAACTAAGTAAAAGCATTTCCTTATCTAATGGAAGGCCAACTGTTTCTTGAAGGTCAATTTTGTTTTCTTTTTTTCTTTCTAAATTTTGCCAAGAATATCTTATTTTTATTTCCTTATCTGTCTGAGGGTTAAAATATTCTTTATCTATCCCATTAAGGATACCGTATAAATCATTTTTTCTCTTTCTTAGAACATTTTCTAAATTTTTGCCGAATTCTTTAGTTAAAATTTCTTGAGCATAGGTTGGGCTAACTGTATTAATTAAATCAGCATTTAAAATACCTTGTTGAAGTAAGTTTATATCTTTACCATAAGGGCCAATTGGCTGTTCTTTTAGAGTTGGCCAATCGTTTTCTTCTAATCCTAAAAAAGATAAGATTTCTTTTGCCCCCCATATTCCTTGATTGGCTAAGTTGTGAATGGTAAGCAATGTTTTTATCTTTTCTTTTCTGATTTTTATTAATAAAGGAATGACTGCTGTATGCCAATCATGACAATGAAGAATATCTGGTTGCCAATCAATATAAGAAAAAATTTCCAAAACAGCTTGAGAAAAGAAAAGAAATCTCTGTATCTCTCCCAAAGTATCGCAAAAGGCAGATTTGCTAAAATAAATCCCTCCTTGAGAAAGAAATTTTTTATTTTCCAAAAGATAAACAATAACTTTAGAAGAGGAAATTTCTCCTTGATAAAGATTGATTTTTTCTCCTGTTGGACTCAACTTTATTGGTATTCCTTTAAATAGCAATTTCGTCTTAAAGCCAGAATCTTTTATTGGTTGATAATAGGGGATAGCAATGCGGATATCTTGACCCAATTTCTTTAATTCTTTAGGTAAAGAGCCAACTACATCGCCTAAACCGCCGACTTTGGCTAAAGGTGTAAGCTCTGAAGCAACAAAAAGTATTTTCATTATTATTTATTTAATTCTTAAAAATTTGTTTAATTCTTTAATACTAAAAGGAGGAAATTTTAAATAATCCCAAGGACTTCTAATAAAAAACCATTTATTAGGAAGTTCCCCGTGAAAATCAGAACCAATAGTAGGGAAAAGATTAAATTTATGGGCTACTTTTTGCCAATAAATAATATCTGACCAACGATGATGAGAGGAAAGTACCTCTAAACCATCTAATCCTTTTCTCTTTAATTCTTTGATAACTCCTAAATCTTTCCAGGAAAGTTGCTGACTAGGATGGGCTAAAACCGCCTTTCCTCCTGCCTGATGAATGATTTTAATTGCCTTTCCTATCCCCACTTCGGCTTCTGGACAAATTAACCGACCTTTAATAAAAAAATACCGACCAATAACCTCAGTTAAAAGGATTGGTCTTTTTTTAAAATCTCTAACAACCCTTTTAAAATTTTCTTTAATCAGGGCCTCAGCCAGTTTATCTATACCCACATAAACAGCCGGAGTAGAAAAAACTTTTATTTCATCTATCTTCCACCCCTGCTTTCTTAAAATCTTAATACTCTTTTTTATTATTTCTCTTTTTTTATTTTGTAAATCATTAAGGAGTTTATTTAATTTTTTATTTTTCGGATCAAAATTATAACCCAAAAGATGAAGATGGAATTTTTTGAAGAAAGTATAAATTTCCACTCCGGGAATATTTTTAAGACCAAATTTCTTAGCCCAATAATTCATCTCCTCAACCCCGTCTATTCCATTATGGTCGGTAAGGGAAATAATTTTTAAGCCCAATTTTTCTGCTTTTTTAGCCAATTCTTTGGGTGAATAAAGGCCATCAGAATAATAGGAATGGAAGTGTAAATCAATTAATTTTTCTTTACTCATTTTATCAATTAATTTTACCAATAATCTTGAGAAATTAATTTAAGTTTTTCAATAATTTTTCTTTTAGATTTCTTATTCTTCTCTAAGAAAATCAGGTTGGCTGTTATTTGAACTAAATTTCTTAAAGCAAAATATCTTATTTTTATTTTATCATCTTGATTGATTCCCTTTTTGAAATAACTATCCAAAAACAATTGTTTTGCCTTTTGATAAAATCTTTTATGCTTTTTCCCTAAATAAAAAAGAGACATTGATTTCAATTGAACCAAAAAGCGGGCGATATCATCAAAATAATCATAAAGATAGGCATCACTAAAATCAATTATTTTTATTTTTTTACCATTGCGCAAAAAATTTCCTAAATGAATATCTCCATGAGAGATACCATATTCTTCAACTTTATCAAATAAATAAAAATTATTTCTTTTTATATAATTCATTCTTTTGAGAACCTTCTTTATAGGTAAAAGACCTGGGCGATAATACTTTTTTAAAAGATACAACCAATGCCGAATTTCTGAATTTTCTACATTTTTTGTTTTCAAAGGAAATTTAGTTTTATTGCTTATTGGCAAATGATGAATTTTGTAAAGCAATTTAGCCATTGAGGGAACAAAATTCAAAATTATATCGGTCTCTCTTTTTTCTAAAAGAGTTTGAAAGCTTGTTCCTGGCACATTTTCATAAAGAAGCAAATTATATTTTTCTAAATAATCCAATGGCTTAACCAAATATTTTTTAAATCCCTTCTGTCGGAGGTATTTAAGGAAGAGATAATGATTTCTTGGATTATCAAAAGCGCAATTTTTAGTCCTTTTCAATCTTCCCTGAATCGTCTTCTGGCGTTTTGAAGAATTAAATTTTATTTTTAATTTATACTCTAAAGATAAACTTTCATAATTAAGAAAATTCTTTCTTAACTTGATTTCAACCTCATCAACGGCTAATGCTTTTGGAAAATATCTCTTAATTCTTGAATTAAAAAATTTTTTCATAAATAAAGGGTTGAGAATTTGTTGAATTAGTTCTTTCTTTACTTGATTTCTCATTTTATGAGGTTAAGAACCAAATTAATCTTTGAAGTAAAGCGTCTATTTTAGAAAGAATAATAATTAAAGGTTTTTTAAAATTAAATTTTATTTTCTTCTCTCGAGATAAATTATAGCCAGTAATCTTAAATTTAAACAAAACTCCTTCCTTTGAGCAAGGAATTTCTACTTTCAATTGACCTTCCTTATCTTCTTTGAAAAAACGAGGAAGCCAGCCAAGCGTCTGGGAAACAACAGCAACTTTTAAATATTTCCCTTTTAATTTATCTCTTTTCTTTAAATAATCCAATACCTTGGCTAATAAACTGTTCTTTTCGAAAATTATTTCTAATTTATTTCCTTTTTTTAAGCGATAAGTCAGTTGACCAAAAGAATGTACTTTTTCTTTTTTATCAAACTCTATTTTAGAACAACTATTCCAGCCCTCTCTTAAATAAAATTTAATCTCTTTTCCGGGAAACTCTGCTAGATAAAAATTATTATATTTATCCCAAAAAGCCCCTAAAGGATGAGATTGTTTATCTTTTTTGTCAATAACTGCTTTAATTTTAGAAAAAAGAGTCAAAAATTGTTCTTCTTGAAATTTATCCTTATTAAAATCCTTAAAATAATTCTCTGCCAAAGGAGAAAATTCATCTAAAGAATGCTCCCAAAATGATTTTAAGGAAGGAAGCGTCCTGCTTGCCCTTAAATCATCAATTATATGAAGAACATCATAAATATCAGTTCCTTGTTTTAACTTTTCTAAAGCATCGCGCCATTTTATCGCTTTTTCAAATTCTAAATTTGCTGCCGCTTTTTTCATCTCATCCTCCAATTCTAAGATAATTAAATTATACCATTCTTTAGACACTCTTTCTTTAAAGGGCTTTTTGTTCTCTGTCCCTAATGCCTGACGATAGCGATGCCTAATAATTCCTTTCCTCTGCCAATCAAAAGCAATAGCCAAAATTTTTTGATAATACTCATTGGCTTTCTCTTTCTCTTTTAAAGAAGCATTAGGTAAAGCATTAACCACTTCTCTCAATTGATAAGCACCTTGTTCTATCATCTCTAAACTCCACCAAGGTTTTGCTGAAGCCCACCAAAACTGGTCTGATTGAAGCGACTTATCTAAAAGTTCCCTTGCCTTTCCTAAGGGCTGATTTTCCCTTTCTGCTTTTTCTACTAAATCAATTACAAAATAAGTAAAATCCCATTGAAGTTTATGAGTAGGATTAGAAGGATCCTGCCAAAGAAGGAAAGGAGAAAAAGTTCCCTGTTTTTTCTCCTTATCTAACCAGAAATCCTGTTCTTCAGACGACCAAGTAGATTCCCGGACTTCAATTTCTTCATCAACGCTAAACTCTTCTACTAGTTCAGAAACTAATACATTCTTAAAAGGCGCTTCTTGATAAAGATTAAAAAGAAACTTCTCTAAACCAGGGCGATGGTGGCCAAAAGTTTCACCATCCATTACTGTCAGAAGATAACGGTTTTTTTTCAATTCTTCCCCTAATTCAGCCAAAAGTGATGCTTTGCTTCGTATTATTGCTGAAAGAATTAGAACACTAATTCTTTTATCACGAAAGACAATTTTTAAAGAGGGAATATTTTTAATTGAATAAATTTTCTGAAAATCAGGTTTTATTGAAGAAGCAAATTCTTCAGCCACTATCCACTGAAATCCTAACTGACTGACAAGATTGGCTAATTTGTAACTAAAAGCCAATTCAGGAGAAAAAAATCCTTTTGGCTGATAATTTTTGCCAAAGTATTTCTGACAAGTTTGATTATGCAAATTAATTTGTCTTTTAATCTCTTTCTCCGGAAGAAGGGGTAAAAAGGGATGATACATTGCGCTACCAGTAAGTTCTATTTGTCCTCTTCTAAGTAAATATCCAATATCATCAATAACATCATCATAGCCATTCTGCTCTAAAAGTTCTAACAATCCGCCATTAACATTCAAGGTCAATCTTGCTTTTTTGTTCTTTTTAAACCCATCTAAAAGAGGACGATAAGATTCATTAACTATTCTTTCCAAAATATCACTTTGCTGATTATGTGGTTGATAAATGTGAAGAAAATTCGCCCAACGCATAGATTTAAAAGAAATACTGATTAACTTTTTTATTTTTTTTATAGACCTGTCTTATTTTTCTAAATTTTTTTGATTTATCCCATTCTCTCAACAATTCTTTAATTTTATGAGATAAATTTATCACTTTTTTCTTATCTTTTAAAGGGATTGATTTTGAACTAAAAACAATTTTTTCTAAACCATTTAAATAATCCTCAACAAAACCCGGATACCACCAAGGCATTGCTGAAGCCCACCAAAAAGGATCACTATTAAGATATTTATCTAATTGTTCACGCCCGTTTTTAGAAGGATACTTTTTTATCAATCTCAAAACTAAATAGAGTAACTTCCACAAATAATAATGAATCATATTGCCCGGATAATTCCAAAGAGCATAAGGAATGTTTTCTTCAAGCTCATTCTCTTTTGAAGACCAAGAGGAGGGAAAAGGTTCAATTATTTGAGGTCTTGATGGTAAAATTTTCAAAAGTTCAGAATAAAATTTTGTCTCTGTTTTCTTGGCTATTCTTTGCCAAACTTTAGCCATTCCTTTATGGTGATGACCTAGATTTTCTCCGTCCATAGCCGTCAAAATATATTTTTTACATCTCTTATCTTTACTTACTGAGCGGAAAAATTTTTTTGCTGAATTAAGCCAAGAACTTAAGAATAAGTCAGAAAGAAAACGATTTCTAAAAAAAACTTTTAAATTTGTTCCCTTAATTTGATAAAGTTTGTCAAAAGAAACTAAGCCAAACTTTTTTTGATAAGCAATCTCATCAAGAATAATCCATTGATAGCCCAATTTATCAATTATTTTAGCTAATTTTTGGCTATAAGCCATTTCTGGGGGGAAAAAGCCCCTTGGTTGATAGATTTTACCAAAATATTTTCGATTAACTAAATAATTGAGTTTAATCTGACGGATAATTTCATCCTCAGGCAATAATGGTAAGAAAGAATGAAATTTAGCGCTTCCTAATAACTCTATTTGATTCCTTTTGGCCAAAAACCTTATTTTCTGAATTATTCTTTTATATCCGTTTTTTATTAAAAGTTCGGTTAAACTTCCGCTGATATTAAGAGAAATTTTTATCTGTTTATTATTTTCTAAAATAAAAAAAATTTTTTGATAACTCTCTCTAACTACTTTATCTAAAATCTTCTTTTTTTGATTTGCTGGCTGATAAATATGTAAAAGATTAGCCCAAACCATTTAATAATAATTAATGCTGATTGTTCTTCATTTTTAAAGCCCGGCGATAAAGAAGTAAGTATTTTTTAGTAGGTAAATTCCAAGAAAATGACTCCTTCATTGCCTGCCAAGTCAATTTTCCCCAAACTTGAGGATATTTATAAGTTTCCACAGCCCGAGTAATGGCTACCAAGAGATCAGCTGGTTCATAAGTTTTAAAAACAAATCCATTTCCTCTTCCTGTGCGTGGATTAAAATCAGAAATTGTATCTGAAAGTCCTCCAGTCTCATGAACAATAGGAATAGAACCGTAACGCAAACTTTTTAATTGTGAAATTCCACAAGGTTCAAAACGAGAAGGCATTAAGTACATATCTGAACCAGCAAAAACCTTTCTCTCCATTTCTTCAGAAAAAGGATTAATAAAAGCAATTTTAGAAGGATATTTACGACTTATTTTTTTAAAAAAATCAACGTATTCTTTTTGTCCACTGCCAACAATAACTAACTCTAAATTTTGTCTTAAAAGAGGTTTAATTATCTCTTTAATCAATTCAAATCCTTTTTGTTCGGTTAAACGACTGGTTAAACCAAGAATAGGTATATTTTTATCTACTTCTAAATTTAATTCCTTTTGTAAAGCCAATTTATTCTTTATTTTCTTATCTAAAGAATTTTGATCATAATTATAGTAAATATATTTATCAAAAAGGGGATTAAAAACGCTATAATCAATCCCGTTTATTATTCCAAAAACACGTTCCTTTCTTTTGCGTAAAAGCCCATCTAATTCTTGACCAAATTCTGGGGTAAGAATTTCTTTAGCATGACGTTCAGAAACAGTATTAATAACATCAGCAAAACGAATTCCTCTTTTCATAAAATTTATTCTTTCAATTTTGTCTTTATCTTGAGGAGGCAAATTTTTTCCGTCGTCCCTTTCCTCTAACGGAATTTTCCACCAACTATGCCCCAACTGAAAACTAATGTTATGAATTGTATAAACAATGGCTGTTTGATTAAAAAGAGGATTCTCTTTTTCGTTTAATTTTAGATAATTGGGGATTAGACCTGTCTGCCAATCATGACAATGAATTATGTTTGGTTCAAAATTCAACAATTTTAATAATTCTATAGAAGCCAAATCAAAGAGCATAAAACGAAGATTATCATTAGGATATCCATATAACTTGGAATGGCAGCCAAATAATTTATATTGGTCAACAAAATAAACAGGTAAATCTTTGATTAATTCACTTTTAAAAAAACGACAAAGATATTTTTCTCCAGCAACAGAAAGAGGAATTTCTGAATCAACTAATTCGGCTTTAATTTCGCCTTTATTTATTTTTTCTCGAATAAATCCATATAGAGGAGTAATAATAATCACTTGGTGACCCAATTTAACTAAATGAGTAGTTAAGGCGCTAACCACATCGGCCAAACCACCAGTTTTAGAAAAAGGGGCTACTTCAGAAGCAATATGAACAATTTTTAAATGACGAGACATAATAAATTAAATAACTTTTAGAAATCGGCTGCTTAGAATAAACATTGCTTCAGACCAACAAAGAGGATAAATCCCTTGACGAAAATCATCAAAAATTTGTTCAGGTAAATATCCTTTATATTTATCCGCCTTTCTAACCACCCAAAGGTAATATTTCCAAGCCCTTTTCTTGTTTCCTCTTAAAACCCAATAAATACTCATCCAAAAATTTAAGGCTGGCCAAGCACCCCCTCCTTCCCAAGCTGAACCCTCACTGTCAAAATAATCATACTCATAACGATGAACACCGCCTTTTATTACTATTCTTTTTTCCATCATTTCTATTGTCTTTTTTATTCTCAAATCATCTGCTGGATAAATTTCAAATGGCCAAACTAGACCCAAAAGAGAAGCGTCTATATTTTTATCATCTATTCTTCCGTGGTTACGATAAAAATATCCGTCTTTTTCTGAATACGCCTCATCAATTTTGGAAATCATTTGTAGAGCGGTTTCTTTCCATACTTTTTTAGCAATAATTTCATAGGCACAAAGAAGTCCTCGGGCACAAGCAGCCAAAGAGTAAGTAAAATTATTTTGCATTGTTGTTGAGGTCTGACGACTTGTTTCTTCCCAAAGGTCAACAGTGTGTCGCAAAAAATATTTTCCTCCCCAAACCTCTACTAATCCATTAGCTAACCTTTCTATTAATTCCTGAAATTTAAGAGCCCTTTTTAAATCTTTTTTAAAGTACTTATAATAATGGTGAATAGTATAAAGAGTAATACCCATTTGGTCTGGTTGAAATGCCTTGCCCATACTACCAAATTGTCCGTTGGTAGAATAATTAGCAAAAAGAAGTTTTTCTCTTTTAAAATCACGCGGCCTTTCTTCTAACCATTTAAAAAATGGTTCCTGAATCTCCATCTTTAAAATCTCTCCGGCTAAACAAGTAAAGCAAGCATCTCTTGGCCAAACCCAGCGGTAATTAAAGGCCTCACGAGGATAATAAGGTTTATCTGTATTAGCAGCAACAATAGCGCCATTCTCCAAAACACAATCTTTAATTACCTCCTTAGCCCTTTTAATCATCTTTTTTATTTTTGCTTTTAAGGTAGGAGAAAGTTGATTAAACATAAATTCATTTAGAATTGATAACTTTTTTATTAAATTTTTCTATTTGAAGACAAGTAAGAGCAAGGGCTAAAGCATCAGCCGCATCATCTGGCTGGGGAATTGTCTTAAGTTTCAAAATATTTTTAACCATCTTTTGAATCTGTTTTTTATCGGCTTGACCATAACCAGTGATAGCCATTTTTACTTGAAGTGGAGTAAATTCCACAAGAGGAATTTTTTTCTTTATGATTGTATATAAAATAACTCCCCGCGCCTCGCCAACTTGAATAGCTGTCTTAACATTTCTGGCGAAGAAAATTTTTTCTAAAGCAATTTTTGTTGGTCGGTATTTTTGAATAATTTCGCCCAATTTCTGATGTATTTTTTCTAATCTCTTTGCCAAGGATTGACCGGCTTTTGTCCTAATAACTCCGTAGGTTATCAAATGAGGTTCTCTTGATGTTGAAGAATGAACTCCTAAGCCAATAAGACCAAAACCAACACTAGCCACGCCCGGATCAATACCAAGGATTATTTCTTTTTTTCTATTCTTCATTGGTATAATAATTATCCACTTCCTGACACTCGTCTAATTCTAAATATAACTTTTCCAATTTCTGCTTTACGCCAGCATCTTCTACCTTAACTTTATTCTTGGCTACCATTTCCACTTCTGCATAATTAATTGAAAATCCTTCTTGCTCCAATCCCTCTTTAATTTTTTGTAAATTTTCTGGAAGAGTAAAAATAATTATCTCACCGTTTTCTTCTTTAATATCTTCAGCCCCTAATTCAATGGCTTTTAATTCAATTTTCTCCTTATCTTCAGGTTTACCACTTTCGCTTAAACGAATTACACCTTTTGTTTCAAACATCCAAAGCACACTCTTGGGCTCACCTAAACGGCCTTGATATTTATTTAAAATATGTTTTAAATTAGCCACTGCCCGGTTTTTGTTATCAGTAAGCACTTCAATCACCATTGCTACTCCTCCCGGACCAAATGCCTCATAAACTACTTTTTCAATAGTTGCTCCAGAAAGCTTTCCGGTTCCTCTTTTAATCGCCCGCTCAATATTTTCTTTAGGCATATTGGCTTGCTTTGCTTTTTCTATGGCTAAACGCAATTTAAAATTAGTTTCCGGATTACCTCCGCCCTGACGAGCAGCCAAACTAATCGCTCTGGCTAATTTAGTAAAAAGAGCCCCCCTTTTCGCATCAGCCAACCCCTTTGACCTTTTAATTTGTGCCCATTTAGAATGACCAGACATAATAAAAAATTAAATATTTTCTTTTTAATATAGCAAAAAATGACTAACTAAACAAATCAAATCCTTTAGTTTTCCTTGACAAAATAAAAAAAATATGCTATTCTTATCTTAAGTGTTCATTGAAAACAAAGGAAACAAACCCCAAAAAGGAGGGAAAGATGAGAAAAATTGTCTTGATCGCCGTTGTTGTCACTGTTCTCCTGGCTACAGCAGCAGGCCAGATCCGGATAATTGAGAATCATGGAGTAGAAGTTGATGAAAACCTTAATCTTGTTGTGAGAGGAGGCAAATATGCTGTTTTTCCTTTGGCGCAGAATGTGGATTCTATTAAATTTGAAGTGATGCTTAACGAAGGGGGCTTTGTTGATTTTTACTTTTTTATAAATGAGAAAGGGACTGGACAAATGTTAAGGTTAGATTCCAGAAATTACCCTTCAGGCTTTGACCCTACGACTAGTTTTAAAAAATGGCGGTATATGCCTGAACCTGGACCTCATAATTTGGAACCTGGTATTTTTCATAAAGTAACTATTTGGTTCAGACAAAATACTGGTTATGGTATAACTTCCACTGTTGCTTACGCTCGAATAGACAATGAAACAGTAAAACCGATGGTGATTAAAAAAAGAGGGAATTGGGCAGCGATACATGGAGACCACTGGAAAAGTCCCGGAGGAAAATTCAGAAACATTCGATTTTTCGTTAGTACCCCGGATACCTCTACTCCTCCATCTAATACTTCTGCTGTTCTTGATACTTCTGCTGCCCCAACTCCTGCTCAAGCGGATTCAATAAGTAAATCTCCTCCTCAGGTTCAGCAAACTGTTCAGCAAACTATGCTTGAAGGTAAATTCGAAGCGGAGATAGAAATTGCTAGCACTGAAGAAGGAGTAATTCTCATAAAGATAAAGGAAATCAAACCAGTAAAAAGCAGCAAGGTAAAATAAGCATCAAATAAACAGGAGGTGGTTCTTCCACCTCCTTTTAAATTCTGGACAAAAAAAAGAAAATTTGTTATTTTAAAATAAATTAAATAAAAAGATGAAAAAAGTATATTTACCTTTAGATAAAATAAGCCATCTTCAAAAATTTGACCAAGAAAAAATGGCTTTTTTTATTTCTCGTTTTCCCCAAGAACTATCTCACGCTCACCAATTAGCCCAAAAATTAATCTTACCTCTATCTTATAAAAAAACTAAAAAAATAATTGTCTCAGGAATGGGAGGATCAGCAATAGCCGCTGATTTAATTAAAAATCTTTTTAAGGAGAAGATTAAAATACCATTTTTTATCAACAGAGATTATCAGTTGCCTCCTTTTGTTGATAAAGATACTTTTTTAATAATGATAAGTTATTCGGGTGAGACAAAAGAAGTGTTAAATTGTTTTAATCAAGGTTTAAGAAAAAAAGCAAAGATATTCGTTATTAGTTCTAATGGCAAATTACTTAAAAAAGCAAAAGAAAAAAAATTACCTTACTATACAATCAATTTTTCTGCCCCTCCACGAGTTGCTTTTCCTTATCTTTTCTCGTCTCTTTTAGTTGTTTTAGAAAAATTGAATTTCCTTAAAAAAGATATTTTCAAAAAAGCAATTATTAAAGAACTTACTGGTTTTAATAAAAACCTACAACCAAAAATAAGACAAAAAGAAAATTTAGCTAAAAAAATTGCTTGGCAAAGTTTTGAGTATGTGCCTCTTATCATCGGGGCTGAACATTTAATCGGAGTTGCTCAACGATGGAAAACCCAATTCAATGAAAACGCCAAAAACTTAGCCTTTTTTGAAATACTTCCTGAAGCAAACCATAATTTTATTGAGGGTCTAAAATACCCTCTGGTTAATGAATCTCTTTTTAATTTCATTATTTTAGACAGCCCTTTTTATTCTTCAAAAATTAAAAAAGCAATTAGTTTTTATAAAGAGGTCTTCAAAAAAAATAATTTAATATACCAAGTAGTAAAAGGAATTAAAAAAGACAAGATTAGTCAAACCCTTTCTTTAATTATTCTGGGAGATTGGGCAAGTTATTATCTGGCTATTCTTAATGAAATTAATCCGACTCCAGTAAAAATGATTAAACTATTAAAAAGCAGATTATAAAAATTAAATATAAATTCTCGCGGCCATGCTTGGCGAGAATTTATTAAGAATATGAAAATTTTTTCTCTACAATTTAAATCAAAAAAAAGAGAAAATTTTTCCCTTTATCTTTTAGTTTTTCTTCTATCTCTTCTCTTTTTTGGCTACTTCCAACTAACTCCAACTTTAGCCGACCCTGATTCTTTCTATCACGCTAAAACAGCACTTCTAATAAAAAATCAGGGGATAATCAAAGAATTTCCTTGGCTTCAATATACAATTTTAAAAGACAATTATATTGACCACCATCTACTTTACCATATACTTCTTGTTCCTTTTCTTATCTTTTTTTCTCCCTTAATAGGAATTAAAATCGCTGTCGTAATTTTTAGTAGTTTAAGCGTTCTTTTCTTTTATTGGCTATTGAAAAAATTTAAAATCAGCTATCCTTTCCTTTATATCTTTCTCTTACTCACTTCTGCTCCTTGGCTTTTTCGTCTAAATTTAGCCAAAGCCCAACCCTTGTCTTTAATTATCCTTTTTTTAAGTGTTTATTTTCTTTTTCAAAAAAAATATCTTTACCTATTCCTAATTTCTTTTATTTATGTTTGGACCTATAATGGCTGGCCTTTAATAATCATCTGGCTATTTTCTTATCTTTTGGCTTATTTTATCCACCAAATTTATTTCAGCGAAGAAAACTATCTTAAGAAAATTACTCATCTTCTTCCTTTTAAGAAAAAAACTAATGGATTGAAAAAAATTGCTTATTATTTTTATAAAACAATCAAAGAGAACAAATATTCTCTTTTGTCTGTTTTTGGAGGAATTATTGCTGGAATTATTATTAATCCTTATTTCCCTAAAAATTTATTTTTCTATTGGGTCCACATTTTTAAAATTGGCGTAATCAACCAAGCAGAGAAACTTCATGCTGGAGTAGAGTGGTATCCTTATCCCGGCCGGGAATTTATCTATGGAACCATAACAATTCTTGTCATCTGGATTTTTTCTTTTATTTGGTATAGTGAACGTTTTAAAAAGAAATCAGTAAAAACATTATCTCTTGGAATTTTTTCTCTATTTTTCTTCTTATACACTTTAAAATCAAGGAGAAATATTGAATATTTTATACCCTTTGCTTTATTATTCACTGCTTTTTCTCTTAAAGATTTTTGGCTATCAGTCAATTGGCTTGAGTTTGGAGAAAAAATAAAAGAAACTTTCTTTCAAGGTAAAAAACGTTTTCTTTCTTCTTTGCTCGCCACTTATCTTATTCTTTTTTCTCTTTTCTTTGTTGCCAATTATTTTGTTAAGGGAATTAAAGAAGTAAGAAACGAACTGGCTAATGGATTTCCTCTCACCAAATTTCAAAAATCAGCAGAGTGGCTCGAAAAAAATACTCCCAAACATTCTCTAATTTTCCACAGTTGTTGGACTGATACTCCTTTTCTTTTCTATTATAATACTCATAATTATTATCTGGTTGGCTTAGACCCTACTTTTATGTATCAATACAATAAAGAACTCTTTTGGCAATGGCTAAACATCACCCAGGGAAACCCGCCCTTAACTTACCCCTATTCAGAAAAAATAAAGGAAAATAAAGAAAAATTTAATTATGATTTAGCAAAAATTATTAAAAAGAACTTCCGTTCTTCATATGTTTTCATCAACAAAGACCACCCAGCAATGAAAGAAAACATAGAAAAAAATAAAAAATTCAAACTTATTTATCAAGATAAAGAAGCAACCATCTATCAAATAGAAGAATAATGGTATTAGATAATCTTAAAAAGAAAAGAAAATTTTTTATTAATAATTCAATAATTATCATCCTCTTTTGGCTACTTTTTTTATTTGTCAGAATATTTCTTTTTAAAATAGTCAATTTTACCAACTCATCTAAAATTGACCTTTTTTATGACGAAGGAACTTATCTTTATACATCTAAACTTATCAGTGAAGGATTAGTTCCTTTTAGAGATTTTTTTATCGGTCATATGCCTTTTTATCAATACCTCCTTTCATTTTTTTGGAAAATTGGATTTGATTTTGTCACTATTCATTATCTTCATATTTTTCTTTCTTCCTTAGTTATTTTTCCTCTTTTTCTTTTCAGTAAAAAAATCATTAAAAACAAAATAATTCTTTATTTACCCGTTTTGTTAATAACTTTCAGTCCTCTTTATTTTCTTTTCTCTCTTTTAGTCATTCTTGATCCAATAATGACATCTTTTCTCGTTTGGGGACTATATTTTTATTTTTTCCCTGAAAATAAACCAAAAAAATTTTTAGCCGGTCTATTTTTTGCTCTGGCTACTTTAATTAAAATATCGGCTCTCGTTTCCATTTTCTCTCTCCTTCTTGCTGATTTTATTTTTGATAAAAACAAAAAGAAATTTTTTAGCCAAACTTTTAAAAAGTTTCTTCTTGGATACCTCCTTATAATTATTCCTGTTTTTATTTGGCTTTTTTCTTTTCCTCAGTTTTTCAATAATTTATTCCTTTTCCACCTTGTTTACCATTATCCCGTAAGTATTTACAAAAAAATTAAATGACAAAGAAAAGAAAATACCATTTTTTCTTTTACTTGAGACCTGAAGAAATAATTTCTTTGTTCTTTTTACTTCTTTTAATTACTATTTTCTTCTATTATCGAGTAAATATCTTTCACTATCACCATCTTCCTATCTATCTCCTTCTTTACGCTGGACCAATTATTGCCTTTTACTATCTTTTAAAATATGTCTTTTGTTCCGCTGATAAGAAACTCCATTTTAAATTAGTTGTCAAAAAAATAATAATTTTCTTTCGCGATTGGATTCCTATAATCTTAGTTATCTTTATTTATAATGCCATTCATGATACTACTCATTTAATCAATTCTAAAGAAATGGATAGTTTATTAATTAAAATAGACAAATTTTTATTTTTTGGGCATCACCCTACACTTTTTTTTGAAAAATTAATCAACCCTTATCTTAGTTATTACACCTTCTTTATCTATGATTTTTATCTTTGGCTCTATCCTTTGACTTTAACTATCTTTTATCTTAGAAAAAATAAAAAAATATTCCATCAATTAGTTTTAACAATGACCATTGCTCTTTACTTAGGACTAATTGGTTATTTAATTGTTCCTTGCAAAGGACCAGTATTAGCCCAAAGAAATTTATATTCTTGTGATTTATTCGGCAGACAAGATTTTACTTATACTCATTCTTTAGCCCAATTATATATTTACCAAAGATATGCTTTTCACTGCTTTCCCAGTTTACATACTACTCTATCAACCATCTTTCTTTTCTTTATTTTACGCTTTTCTTCCTCTAAAATACTCCGCTTACTTTATCTTATTATTGTCCCAAGTATTTGGTTTGCTACTCTTTATCTCCGTTGGCACTATCTTATTGATATCATTGCTGGCTTTCTCTTGGCTTACCTCTCTATTTACCTTGGTTTTAAAATTGGCCAATTTTGGCAAAGAAAATCCTTAATAAAAGCCAATGAAAAAACTTAGTAAAAAACAAATTATTCTTCTTATCATTCTAATTATTCTTGCTCTAATCCCTCGATTGATCTTAGCCCCCCAACCGGGCCATAAAGGCGATACTGGCTGTTGGCAAAGGTGGTCATATCTAATTCAAAAAAGGGGACTAACTAATGTTTATGAAGAACATAAAACGCCTGCTATTTTTATTGACCCAAACTATCTTCCTCCTTATCTCTACATATTGGGTCTGCTCGGTAAAATTTATCAAAAATTCTTCTCTTCTCAATTTCTCTTTGATACTAAAATTCTTTATCTTTTACTTAAACTACCAGCAATTATTTTTGATCTATTTTTAGGTTTATTAATTTTCTTTTTTCTTTTACCTAGAAAAAAATTTAAAACAGCCTATCTTATATCAGCCCTTTTTCTTTTAAACCCAGCGATTATCTACGATTCATCCTACTGGGGACAAATAGATTCAATTCATACTTTCTTCATCCTGCTTGCTCTTATTCTCCTTTATAAAAACAAATTTTCTTTTTCTTGGATTTTCATTACTTTAGCTTCCTTTTTCAAACTTCAAAGCACTATTCTCATACCTTTCTTCTTAATAATAAATTATAAAAAACAAGGAGCAAAAAGAACCATTATTAACCTCTTCATTGCCCTTCTTACTGCTGGCCTTATTTGCTTGCCTTTTCTTGTAAAAGGTAAAATATCTTATCTCTTAAAAATTATCATTACTGCTCCGGGTAGTTTCCCTGTACTTTCAGCCAATGCCTTTAATTTTTGGTGGCTTTTCCATGGAATCCATCTTTCTTCTTATTCCTTTTCTCCAATAAGAGATTTTTCCTCTTCTTCTCCTGACCTATTTTCACCTTTCTTTATTGGTTTAATCATTTTTTTGGCAGTTTATTTACTCATTCTTTTAAACTATCATCTTAAAAAATATCCTCCTGCAATATTTTTTTCTACTGCTGCTTTTCTTATTTTTTCTTTTTTTATGATTCCTACAGAAATGCACGAACGTTATCTATATCCAGTTCTTCCTATAATTTGCTTAACTCTTTTCCAAAATAAAAAAATGTGGTTAATTTATATTGGTCTTTCTTTCACTCTTTTGGCTAATCTTTTGGCTGTTTTACCTTTTCTTGATTTGACTAAAAAGATATTTAATTGTTCTTCACTTTCCTCTTGGCCAATTGTTTTCCTTAATATATTTTTATATTTTTATTTCTTTATTTATTTAATTAAATACAACAAAAATGATGGAAAAAATTCTTATCGTTCTTCCAACTTATAATGAAGAGAATATCCTTCAAAAGAATGTTCTTAAAGTAAGGAAATTCTGCCAAGATAATTTAAGAAACTTTGATTGGCAAATTCTGATTGCTGATAACGGTTCAACAGATAAAACACCTAAACTTGCTCAAGAACTTAGTCAGGAATATTCAAGAATTGATTATTTTCATACTTCACAAAAAGGACGAGGAGCCGCTTTAAAAATTGCTTGGAATAAAAACAATTATTTGGCTGATATTTATCTCTATATGGATATTGATTTAGCCACAGATTTAAATCATCTTCCTCAACTGATTAGATCAATTATTCAAGAAGGATATGATTTAACTATTGGTTCACGTCTTCAAAAAGAATCAAAGACAGAAAGATCTTTTTTACGAGAATTTATCTCTCGTTTTTATAATCTACTTCTGAAAATTTTCTTTGGTCTTAAAATTAAAGATTATCAATGTGGTTTTAAAGCAGTTAATCAAAAAATAGTTGAAAAAATTGTTCCTCTTATTAAAAATAATAACTGGTTCTTTGATACAGAATTAATTATTCTTAGCCATAAGAATAATTATAAAATTAAAGAAATACCTGTTAAATGGGTAGAGAAAAGGGATAAAAAAAGAAAAAGCAAGGTCAAAATTATTAAAACTGCTTGGGAAGATATTAAAGGAATTATTAGGTTAAAATTATCTTAATTTTAAATAAATAAAATAAATAAAAAACGAGGTTAAAAACCTCGTTTTTTATTTATTTTATTCTAATCTAAATTCATTTAGAAACCACTTGAACGCCAACCAAACTAAAAACTAAATGGGCAATTCCATAAGAAGCAAAAATTATGAACAGACCAATAACTGCATTAGTGATTAAACTTTTTGCTTTTTTAACATTTTCTGGATTTCCACCAGCAGTCATCCAAATTAAACCGCCATAAATAGTCAAAACTAAAAAAACTAATCCCAAATAACCTAAAACTAAATCAATAATTGTTCCAACAACTCCTATTATATCCCCTTTACCTGTACTAGCCAGTCCGGCTTTTTTAGCCGCTTTATCTAATCCATAATCTCCAGCCAAAACAAAATTAATCTTTGCTTGGAGAAAAGCAAAAAGTCCAATTACTATAGCCATAAAAATATCTTTGTTCCTTTTCATTAACTTAACCCTCCCTAGTAGGCATTAGACTAATGACAAAGCGGGCGATTCCCCAAGCAGCCAAAACAATAATTAAACCAATTATTCCAGCCGTTAGAGTATGCTTGGCTTTTTTTACTGCATCTTCATT
>Ga0190361_1000229_pt1 | contig 23588 bp, 17 predicted proteins | sample 48721845_MG_FD_161273 | JGI IMG/M metagenome (GOLD analysis project Ga0190361, IMG submission 161273) | Hydrothermal vent microbial mat bacterial communities from Southern Trench, Guaymas Basin, Mexico - 4872-18-4-5_MG | ecosystem: Environmental > Aquatic > Marine > Hydrothermal vents >... | reverse complement strand
CTTAAAAGAAGAGGAGCAGAAACTGCAGGAGAAAATCTCGCATATGGAAGACGAGGCGCTGGGTGTGTTGGATGAAGAGGAGAAGATGGATGCGGAGGTGGGGAGATTTGAGGATGCGGTTGAGGATGCGGAGGCGCACCTGAAAGCCTGTAATGCCGAGATAGAAAAGGAGTTGGAGAAGATAAAGAGGAACGAGGCGTTTGTGATGGAAAAGCGTCGTCAGGTGGCGGAGATGGTGCCACCGCATGTTCTTGAGCGTTATGAACGGGTGCGAAAAAAGGTTGGTGGCTCACCTTTGGCGGAGGTAGACCCTGTGCAGCAGGTGTGCCGTGGATGTCAGATGCAGGTCACACTTCAGGATATAGTTGAAATCCGCCGCGGTGACAGACTCGTTTTCTGCCGCTACTGCAGCCGCATCCTTTACATCCCTGAAGAAGAACACCCCACCGAAGGCGGTTAGCGGTTCAACTCCTCATCACCTGCAGGCAGCGCAATATCCGGTGCCTCATAGTCCGGCGGCTGATACAGAATGTCACCTATGAAGTATATGTCAATGAAGAGCGGCTGTTCCTCTATCAACTCCTCCTTTGTGCCTATGTATAAGACATTGCACTTTATGCCGAAGGTCAACTCCTCATCCAGCGTCTTGAGCATAAGCACAAGTAGATTTTTGAGGCGCACATCTTTGAGGCGCAGGTTGATGGTTTTTCCTTGAGCAAGTTCGCGTGCGTCCTTTGAAACATAGACATTCAGACCGCTGACATTGCGCACAAAGTCCGCCGCCTCATCCAGCGTCGTCCCCTCAAACTCTACACTAACCGTCAATGTGCGCATAAGGCGGAGATAGCGCTCCACAACCTGCGCATCACAGTCAGGGTCAATTATCGGTGGCTTTGACGCCTCCTCCTTTATCATCTGCTGTATCAGGTTGATTATAAACTCGCGGAACTCCTCATCACTCATCCCCTCATCGTCTTGTGGGAGCGCCACAAAAAGCGCCAAAGACACAGCAACAATGACCAAAACAAAGCGCAACATAACCAACCCTCCAGCCACTGCCTGTCTATATTATAACCGCTCCTTTGCGGCTGTGCCAGAGGAGAACTGCGTGAGAAGTCGGTATTTGTAGTCAAGGGCTGCGCGGACAAAAGCGGCGAACAGCGGATGTGCCTTCAGCGGCTTTGACTTGAATTCCGGGTGGAACTGCACGCCCACAAACCACGGATGCCCTGCCAGTTCAACGATTTCAGCCAGCCCTGTCTGGGGATTGATGCCTGAAATTGCGAGTCCGTATTCTTCAAGCAAGGCGGTGTAGCGGGGATTGACCTCAAGGCGATGGCGGTGGCGTTCTCTGACAAGGTCGGTTCTGTAAGCCTGATACGCTTTTGTTCCTTCCTTAATGCGGCAGTCGTAAGCGCCAAGACGCATCGTGCCGCCCATTCCCCGTCGGCGCATCAGTTTTAAGTGCTTCGGCATATAGTCAATCACAGGATGAGGTGTTGTTTCGTTGAACTCCCGCGAGTCGGCATCCTTAAGCCCCACCACATTACGCGCAAATTCTATAACCGCCGTCTGCATCCCAAGACATATGCCGAAGAAAGGTATATGATGTTCGCGGGCGAATCTTACCGTCTCTATCTTGCCCTCTATTCCTCTCACTCCAAAGCCACCCGGCACAAGGATACCGTGGACATCCTCAAGCAGCGCCGCTTCTTTCCCTGCCACCTCCTCTGACTCCACATAAACTATCTCCACCCGCACACCGTTTTGTATGCCTCCGTGACACAACGCCTCATTTATTGATTTGTAGGAATCGCGCAAACGCACATATTTGCCCACAACCGCAATCCGCACCGTATCTTCAGGATTCTTAAGCACCTCCAGCATCTCTTGCCAGTCCGACAGGTCGCATTCTTTCCTCGCCTTAAGCCCCAATTTCTGCAGCACCAGTCTGTCAAGTTGCTGTTTGTGCAACTCAACAGGAACCTCATATATGGAAAAGTCCACATCGCGTTCCTCTATGACCGCTTCCTGCGGCACATTGCAGAACAGCGATATCTTTGCGCGTTCCTCCTCGCCCATCGGCACCGATGTTCGGCATATCAGAATGTCAGGCTGGATTCCTATCTCCCGTAAGCGTCCCACAGAATGCTGTGTCGGTTTCGTCTTCAACTCCCCTGTGGTGGGAAGGTGTGGAAGAAGCGTTATGTGGATGTTCAAGACGCGTCCCGGCTCCTCAAGTCGCATCTGGCGAATCGCTTCAAGGAAGGGCAGTCCCTCAATGTCGCCCACCGTTCCGCCCAACTCGGAAACCAGCACATCCGCACCCCGCGCCGCCCGCTTCACCAGCCTCTTTATCTCATCCGTTATGTGCGGCACCACCTGCACCGTCTTGCCCAAATACTTGCCCCTGCGCTCACCCCTTATCACATTGTAATACACCCTGCCTGTTGTGAAATTTGAGCGCCTGTCCACGCGACAATTGGTGAAACGCTCATAATGCCCCAAGTCAAGGTCGGTTTCCGCCCCGTCCTCTGTCACATAAACCTCACCGTGCTGAAACGGACTCATCGTTCCAGGGTCAACATTTATATACGGGTCAATCTTCTGAATTGAGACCTTCAAACCGTGACGCTCAAGCAGCATCGCCACCGATGCCGATGTCAAACCCTTACCAAGCGATGAGACAACACCACCTGTTACGAAAACATAACAGGTCTTCTTTCTGCTCATCTGCCCTCCTTGTTTTTCAACTCCTGCTCCAGAGCGTCCAACCTGTCCAGAAGGTCGCCGTCATCACCTCCAAGTTTCTCATACAGACGGTAGTATTTCAATGCTTCTTTCTTCTTCTCCAGCAGGTCGAGCGCGAGGGCAAGTCCGCCCGCCGCCTCCACCATCTCCTCATCCAACGCCAACGCCTTTTTGTAGGCGTCACAGGCTTTTTCCAACTCCTTTTTCGCCTCGTCCTTTTTCTTCTTCTCAAGGAGTTCGCAGGCGGCATCGGTCAGGGTGGAGCCGAGGTCGTTGTAAATAGCGGGGTCATTTGGTGCGATTTCGGCGGCTTTTTTGAGGTGTTTAATGGCTTTTTCGTAGCGGCGCAATTTGCGGTAGACGGCGGCAATGTTGCGGTGCGCGTCCCCTAACTTCCCATCCGTCGCTATCGCCTGACCGAAACGCTGCTCCGCATCCGCCCATTGACGCGCATCCATCGCCAAAAGACCAAGGGAGTTGAACGCCCGTGCAACATAGGTTCTGGCTCCACCCGCACGCGTCGCCGCAACAAAGACCTTCTTCGCCACACCCACCAACTTCGCCGCCTTTTCACTGTCGCCTTCCCTGTCCGCTATCAGCGCACGCTGCAGTAGCAGCCAACCTGAATGGAAACGCACCGGCGCTCCCTTCTCGCCCGCTTTCAGTAGCGCCGATATCGCGTCCGCCGCTTCCGCATATCTGTCAGGGTCGCGCTTACACACCAGAACCTTCCCGTAGGTCAGGATGTTCTCCTTCCCCACAGGCATAATCGGTGCCTTTGACGACAACTCCAGTTTCAGATTCTCCGCCACCTTGCTGACCATATATTTTGCCACCTCCTCAAAGTCGCCTTGTCTGGTTAAGGTGACCGCTGTCTTGGTCTCTTTTGCGCACATATACAGGCGGCAGGTGACTTTGATTTTGCCGTCTTTGCGGACGACTCTGCCCGCAAGGACATAATTTGCGCCGAGGGTATTTGCAAGGCGCGTTGCTTTGTCCGCATCATCCAGAGCGGCGTATCGCAGAAGTGCTCTGTTGAGCGCCCACAACAGGCGCTCATAGTCATAGACGACGGCGTTTTTGGCGTTCTGGCGTAGGGTCAGTGTGATGGTTTCCGCCAGCGCCGCCCCTGCCATTTTCGCCTCTTCGTTTCCTCCGTCAAAGGGCGCCACAGCCAACCGCACCTTCTCCCCGCACAGTCCCACACCAAAAACAGCCACGAACAAGACCACTATGCCGTAACGCATCGCCTCTCCTCCACTGCGCTCAAAGTGTAAGTCTTGGAGCAATGTAAAGATTTTTGAAGACGATAACTGCGGCACCGACAACACAGGCGGCAATTGCCCCTGCCTCGCGCCGCAGAACCTCACCCCAACTGTAAAGCGGCTCCTTTCTACCTCTCAACGCTTTGATGATACGGGGAAACCAGCGCGTAGTTTGAGATTTATATTCAAGATAGGTCTCGCCGAAGCGCTTCTCCAGCGATGCCTCCTCGCGTTTTATGGTGCGGGAGTGGCACCACAGTCCCCAAAGCCAGAATGGCACAACAGCCCACCAGAGATGCGCCAGCAGCAGAAAGCCTGTTGCTATGGTCAGGTTGCCGAGGTATAGTGGGTTTCTGCACATAGCATAGGGACCTGTTGTGGCAAGTCGCGGCTTTGCGCCGTGTCCTATCCGTTTACCGCAGTAACGGTTGGACCAGAACCGTAGGAACCCGCCCACAAGAAGCACCGCTCCTCCCGCCGCATACATCACAATTGCCCATTCATCCCGCCGTGGCCACAGCCAGACAACCACCAATATCCCAAAAGGCAGATATGTGTCCGCCCTTTTGCGCAGAAGCCACTCAATTGCCGCTTTCACGAAGTCGCCTCAAAAAAGCCCTGTAGTCCTCTTCTGTGTCAATGGAGCGCACATAACGCACCGCACGCACAACCTTTATCCGCATCCCGTTCTCCAACGCCCTCAACTGTTCAAGCCCCTCCACCCGCTCCAAATTTCCCCTTTCAAGTTCCACAAACTTGAGCAGCGCATCGCGCGAGAATCCGTATATCCCAATATGGCATAAAAAAACCGTCTCCTCGCAATAGAAACGCTCATAGGGGATTTCTGAGCGGGAAAAGTATAGGGCGTAGGAGTTGTTATCGCAGACGACCTTAACGGTGGCGGGGTCAGTGAGAAGTGCTGGGTCAACAACCGCGGCAGCCGCCGTCACAATACCCTCCCCCTTCTCCACCTCCTGCGCTATCGTGTCCAGTAATTCGGGCTCTGTTTCTGGCTCATCCGCTTGAAGGTTGATAATGGTTTGGAATTGAGGGAATTTGCGGGCGACTTCTGCGACGCGTTCTGTGCCGCAGGTGTGTGCGGGGTCGGTCATTAAGACCTCAGCGTTGAAGGAACGCGCTGCGTCAAAGACATCCTCGCTGTCTGTGGCGATGATGACGCGTTCTGCGCAGCGCGCCTTCCGCGCCCGCTCCCAAGTATGCTGCATCAGAAACTTGCCTGACTCTTTGAGCAGCACCTTCTTGGGGAGGCGTGTTGACGCCAGCCGCGCCGGTATCACTATCAACGCCACCGCGCACCTTTCAACCCTGTCCCAAATAAAAACTGGGCAGGGGCGGACTCGAACCGCCGACACCCGGATTTTCAGTCCGGTGCTCTACCACCTGAGCTACCTGCCCTCATATACTCACTATACAATCCCAACCCCGCTTGTCAAGTTTTTGCCGCCGTGATGAAGGTGAGCCATACCTCACGGCTCCGTGGTCCGTCAAACTCACAGAAGAATATTCCCTGCCACCGCCCCAAACACAACTTGCCGTCCTCAAACGGCACAAAGACGCCGCTTCCCACAAGCGATGACTTCACATGCGCGGCTCCGTTGCCCTCAAGATGGGTGTAGGGAAAGTCGTAAGGGACAATGCGGGAAAGCAGGGCTTCTATGTCGGCACGCACCGAAGGGTCGGCGTTCTCATTTATCAAAACGCCTGCCGTGGTGTGCGGCACATATATGTGCACCAACCCCTCCTGCAACCCGCTTGACGCCACCGCCTCCGCCACCTGCACCGTTATCTCACGCAACTCCTGACGCTTACTTGTCTTTATCCGAACCTTTACCACCGGCTAATCCCCTTACAACATCACGCACAAGTTTTGCCACAGCCTTTGCCACCTCACCACGCCCCTGAATCGTCAACCGCTTGCTCTGATAAACTATCTGGGGCTTGCCTCCACCGGCTGTTGCTTTCTCAACCCAAAGTTTAACACTGAAGAACTCAAGAGGACCAACCAGTTTGTAGCCGACCTCGCCGCGCAAAACCAACCCTCTGTCGGGGGCGATTTTTATTCCGACGGATGAGAGTTTTCTCTCCACAATACTGCGCACAAACTGTGCCGCGTCCCTACCTTTGGGTCCTCCCTCCACCACCGCGAACTGACCCAACCGCAATTCCTTCACAGGCTTATGCTTTTTCTCCGCTTTTTGGGGTGACTTTTGCTTCTGCGGCGGCTTTTTGCTCTCCTTTTGTGTCGGTTTTTGCTTCGGCTCACTCCAGCGGCTTTTCTCCACCCTTATTACCCAGTGGAAGCCTTCAAACTCAAATGGGTCAGGGACTTGACGCTCCTTCGCGGAGAAAACTTTCTGCGCCAGTTCTTTTGGGAGAGATGAGCGCGGTGAGAAGTCAATGATTGCGTCGGTGGCGCAGGACGGATGAAGCGACTCAATGCGTGCGATGTGGGTGGGTGCGTCGCCCATACGGAGCCGCCGCGCCGCCCATTCCGCATCCTCCTTGCTGCCGAACGCCATCAGCACGAAACGGCGCTCTTCCTTCATCTGCACAACACGCTTCACAAGTGATTTGGGCACCCGCAGTTTCGCCTTCTCAAATTTGAGAACATAAAAGCCGCCTTTTTCGCCGAGCGGCTCTCCCTCAAAGCGACTGCCGTCCCGCAGGTAGAGCGCCACACGCTCTTTCGGCTTCTTTTTCGGACTCTTTTGGCTTGTCTTTTCCTGCTTGGGGGCATTTTTCTTCTGCGGCGTCTTCTTTGCAGCCCCAGAAGGCGGCTTCTTTTGGGGGAGTTCTTTTTGTTGTGCTGAAAGCAACGCCACTGAGAAGATAGCAACGAGGGTCAGACCGCGCATAGTTTTTACTCCTTATGTTGCGTCCACGGCTTCGGTTTTGCGCCGTTTCCTGCGCTCTTTGTGCGCCTCAAAATGGAGCGCGTTATCCTTGACCGTCACCATAATTTTGTCGCGTTCGCTGAAAGTGCCTTTGAGAATCTCCTCACTTAGGGGGTCTTCAATCAGTTTTTGGATAGAGCGTCGGATGGGTCTGGCGCCGAAGTCGGGGTTGTAGTTGTAGTTGAGGATGAACTCCCGCGCCTCGTCCGTCAGTTCAATATCAAGTCCCAATCCCTTCAGGCGCTCTCGCAGATAGGAGACCTCAAGGTCAACTATCGCCTTCAGTTCATCCCTTGTCAGGTGCTTGAAGACGATAATCTCATCAACGCGGTTGAGGAACTCGGGGCGGAATGTGTGCTCAATTTTGGTCATAAGGCGTTCTTTCATCTTCTCATAGGTCAGTTCTTCGGAACGCTGAGTGAAGCCGAGTGGTTCTGCGTCCTTTATGAGTTCTGCGCCGATGTTTGAGGTCATAATGAGGATTGTGTTTCTGAAGTCAACGCGGCGTCCGAACGCGTCGGTCAACGCGCCTTCCTCCATCACTTGAAGCAGCATATTATGCACATCGGCGTGCGCTTTTTCTATCTCATCAAGCAGCACAACCGCATACGGTCTTCTGCGGATGCGTTCTGTGAGTTGTCCGCCCTCTTCATAGCCGACATAACCGGGAGGTGCGCCGACCAAACGGCTGACATTGAACTTCTCCATATACTCTGACATATCAATCTGCACAAGCGCCTCTTCGGTTCCGAACATAAAGCGTGCAAGCGCTTTGGCGAGCAGGGTTTTGCCCACGCCTGTGGGACCGACGAAGATGAATATTCCGATGGGGCGTTTGGGGTCTTTCAGTCCAGCGCGCGAGCGGCGCACCGCCCGTGCCACCGCCTTTATCGCCTCATTCTGCCCCACAACAATCTTGTGGAGTTCGTCTTCCATCTTCAGCAGTTTTTGGGTTTCGTCCTTGTCAAGGCGTGTCAGCGGGATGCCTGTCATCTGGGAGACGACCTCTGTGACGACATTCACATCAACAATGCCGCCTTTCTCGTAGCGCACTGACAGCCACTCTTTTTCGCGCTTTTCGCGCTCGGCGCGCAGTTTTTCCAGTTTGTCACGCAGACTTGCCGCCAACTCAAAATCCTGCGCCGCCACCGCCTCGTCCTTCTCCTTCTCCAGCCGCTTTATCCGCTCATCAAGGTCCTTTAAGTCGGGGGGACGGGTGAGGGAACGCATTCGCACTTTCGCACCCGCCTCGTCTATCACATCTATCGCTTTGTCGGGCAGGTGGCGTCCCGTTATGTAGCGGTCTGACAGAAACACTGCCGCCTCTATTGCCTCGTCAGTGATGCGCACTCGGTGGTGTGCCTCGTAGCGGTCGCGCAAACCTTTAAGGATGGCTATAGTCTCTTCTTTTGTGGGAGGGTTGACGATGATGGTTTGGAAGCGGCGTTCCAGAGCGCCGTCTTTCTCAATATGCTTTCTGTATTCGTCAAGTGTTGTGGCGCCGATGCACTGGATTTCGCCTCGCGATAGGGCGGGCTTTAAGACATTGGCTGCGTCAATGGCGCCCTCTGCTCCTCCTGCGCCTACTATGGTGTGCAACTCATCTATGAAGAGGATGATGTTGCCGGCACGACGCACCTCATTCATAACATTCTTTATCCGCTCTTCAAACTGCCCGCGGTATTTGGTGCCGGCAACAAGTAGCGCCAAATCAAGACTGACGATGCGTCTTGAGGCGAGGATTTCGGGGACTTTCTCCTCAACGATTAGTTGTGCCAGTCCCTCAACGATGGCGGTTTTTCCCACACCTGGTTCACCCAGAAGGACGGGGTTGTTTTTTGTTCGTCTGCAGAGGATTTGCATAACGCGCTCAATTTCGGATTTGCGTCCGATGACGGGGTCAAGTTTGCCTTTTTTTGCGAGTTCGGTGAGGTCGCGTCCGTAGGTGTCAAGGTTTGGGGTTTTTGAGCGGGCGGGTTGGGTTTCAACATCGGAGTCTGGGGTGGACTTATCGCGTGCGCCGAGGAGTTCCAGCACTTCCTCACGGACATCGCGCAGGCGGACGCCGAGGGCTTCCATCACCTTCGCGGCGCGACCACTTGTTTCTCTCAAAAGCCCCAGAAGGAGGTGTTCTGTGCCGATATAGTTGTGTCCGAGGGAGTTGGCTTCCTCAATGGCGAATTCAAGCACCTTCTTAGCGCGTGGGGTGAAGGGGAGTTGTCCTGTTCTTGGTGCGGGTGCGGTTCCGCGGCGCACAGTTCGCTCTATCTCCTGGCGGATGCGTTGTAGGTCAACGCCCAGATTTCGTAGCACCGAAGCCGCAACCCCCGACCCTTCCTGAATCAGCCCCAGAAGCACATGTTCTGTGCCGATGTAGTCGTGGTTGAGGCGCACTGCCTCAGCGCGTGCCAACTGCATCACGCGCCTTGCCCTGTCTGTGAACCTGTCAAACATCTGTTTTCACCTCAAAGATGTTTTTTATCTGGCGGTAACGGAGACATTCAGTTTTGTGGGTCTTTTGCGTTTTGGGAGTTTGCGCAGGACGCGGAAGCGCACTTTCTGTCCGCGCCGAACGCCGCGCAACACAGCGTTCAACTCCGAAAGCGTCGTCACATTTTTGCCGTTTACCTGTAGTATCATATCGCCTGCCCGCAGTCGTTTATTTGCCGGACCGCTCTCATCAACTTGTGTTATCAAAACACCAGTCATTATTTCGGCAACCGTTATGCCCAGGTCTGGTCCTTGTGGGCGGTGTTCGCGCTTGTCTTGGGAGCGTATGGACATAACCCATTGTTTCCATTCCTGCTCAAGTTGTGCTATGGTTTTGCCTGTAACCTTCTCAAGAGCCTGTATACCTGTTTTATCGTTTTTCCAGTTGCGGCAGTACTCATCATACCATTTTCTAAGAATCTTTTTCTCCCATAAAAAGAGCGTGATGTAGCGTCCTTGCGCGTAGCATAGACCTGCGGCGCGCATATATTCGGGTTGGGAGAGTTTCATAAAGCGGCTCCACGGGAAGGAGCGTCCCATTCTGACGGCGGCTTGGATGGCGCGCAGACGCATATTGACTCTCCACGGCAGGCAGTGCCCGCCTGCTACATGGGCAGCCTCCATAAGGGTTGCGTATCCTTCGCATATCCAGATTGGATGCTGCTGCATACGCGCGTGTTGGTCGGCGAAGTGCATTGCGTGGGTGAACTCGTGGTCAAGAACAAAGCCCATATTTCCGCAGATGAGAATCTTGTTGCGGGGGTTGTAGAAGCCGCCGATAGCGGGGTTTGGCACTATGCGGCGGAAATCCTGTTTACTTGGGCAGACCACGCTGATGTAGTACATCGGCTTGTGTTCAAAGAAGTCCGCCCATTCGGCGTCAGCCAGCGCGCGCAGATGCTCCTTCATCCGTTGTATCACATCCAGAGATTGGTTGGTGGCGAATATCAGGCGACGCTCCTCATCTATGAAGTATGTATAACCTTCACCGAACTGCTTTTTAAGTTGCTTTACCGTTCTGTCGGCGCCCTCGCGCATTATCTTGTCCGCTTCATCCATTAAGCGCTTGTACTCCGGCGTGTTTCGGATGTTCTTGAGGTCAGGGTCGTGTGATATGTGCATAAAATCGGTGAATCCTGCTTTGACCGCCAGACACAACGCCTTTATGGCGTCCCTTTTTTTGCGCATCAGGGAGTAGGCGCAAGCGAGGTTGTACCAAGCGATATGGTCGCGGGGCTCGGCTTCAATAATCTTTTTGAGCAGTTCCGCCGCCTTGTGATACTGTTTTTTCTGGAAGAACTGATGGACCTGACGGTGCATGGCGACTATCTGGTCGTTGGGGAGTGATGTCTTTTTCGGCGGAAACTCGTAGCGGTCAATAATGGAGCGGGCGGACGGGTTGACTTTCACATCGGGGGATTGGTCGTCGGGGCGGTGATGTGGACGCTCGCTTGGCTTCCATATTTTGGGCTTCTCTTCAATGGTCTTTTTCTCCACAGACTCAATCTCGTCGCGGGGAAACTTTTTGTGGCCATAAGGGAAACGCACCTTAACATAGTCTTCGGTCTCTTCCATAAGTTTCCCAATAAGTTGGTTGCCGTTGAGCAGGTGGATGACAACGACATCGCGGCGGATTTTGTCTATCATCGTTTTGGGAAGGACGATTTTTTCGTCGCCGGACTTGAATTTGATTTCGGTTGGAGTTTCCCCGAGATACTCGCCAGAGATGGTCTTTCCGTCTTTGAGGATGATGGTATCGGCATATGTTATGATAGGTGTGGCAACCCCAATTATTGTGGTGAGGAGTGCAAGTGCGCGCACCATCGTTTATCCCCCAATCAGTTTTTCGCGAACCAGTTTCTGAGGAGGTCAGCACGGGTGGCGTCTCTTTCTTCCTCGCTCGCTTTGCCTTTCAGGCGCTTCTGGATGTGGGCGGGCTGGGTTAGAACAAACAGCGGATTGACCCTTTTGATGCTCACCCCATCCAGCAGTCCCATCGCCGCGCCGAGCCTTACCAATGACAACATCTCTAACGCCTCTCCTGTGGATATCAGCCTACTTGAGTTCAGTATCCCCCACGCACGCCATACTCTGTCTTCTATTTTACGCCGCGCCTGCCCTATCAGTTGGTCACGCAGCATTCTCTCATAATCAATCACCTGTGGCAGAATGGTGGTTATGTTTTCCACAATCGCCTCTTCAGAGCGCCCAAGTGTTTTCTGATTGGAGACTTGGAAAAAGTCGCTCTGATAGAGAAAGGAGCCTTCGCCGTGGAATCCCCGCAGCGCGAGTCCGACGCTCTTGACCGCCTCCACCACGCGGATTATCTGCCGCGTCAGAACAAGCGCAGGCAGATGCAACATCACGCTTGCCCGCAATCCCGTCCCCACATTGGTGGGGCACGCCGTCAGATAACCCCACCTCTCCGAGAAGGCGAATTCAAGGTGTTCCTCCAGTTTGTCGTCAAGGGCGTTGAGTCTTTCCAGTGTGCGTTGCGGCTGCAGCCCCGGTTCCACCACTTGCAGCCGTATATGGTCCTCCTCATTTATCAGCATTGATGCCGACTCATCATCAACGAAGACCACTCTTGTGGGATGTGTGGCTTTGAGGATATCGCGGGTCAAGATATTGCGTTCCATCAGCATATTTTTGTCGGTTTCGGGAAGTGTTGAGGGGTTAGCGACGATAGCGGAAGGCAGAACCTTTTTGGCGGCGGTTTCTGCCATCTCCACAATGGTTTCCAACTCATCTTTTGTGGCAGAAGGCACGAAGCGGAAGCCGCTTATGTTACGGGCGTAACGGCTACGGCTTGAGATGACCACATCCCCGTCAGGTCCTTCCTGTGCCAACCATTGCCCTACATTCTGCACCATTCTATCAAACGCTTTTCTCACCCCTGCTCCTTTCCGCTTTCAAGTTCTTTTATCTGGTCGCGAATCTGCGCCGCCAGTTCATACTCCTCCCGTTTCACCGCCTCATCCAGACGCTTACGCAACTCCACCAACTTCCTCAAGCGCATCGCTTTTTCGTCCTTCCCTTTCGGCACCTTACCCACATGTTTTGTGCCAAAATGTATCTTCTCAAGGAGCGGTTCCAGCATCTCCGCGAAGACATCATAGTCGTTGGGGCAGCCGAGTCTACCACGCGTGCGAAACCCCTCATAAGTCAGCCCGCAGTTAGGGCAGGTCACCGCGCGCTTCTCATCCGGCAGATTCTCTTGCTCTTTCACCGCCTCCTCCATTATCTCCTCCGCGCCCTTCTTGCCACCGCGCCCCGGTATCACCCCCTCCTTCCTCGCACAGTCCTCACACAAACTCACACTCCGAACGCTGCCGTCCTCCTGAACCTCCGCCACATGGATGACCGCTACCTTCTTGCCACATAAGTCACACAACTTCATCTTCTCTTACCCAAAAAACTCCACTAACAATTTACACCAAAGAGGGCTTGTATGTCAAATCGCATTGCCCCTTTTTGAATTGATGTCTTTTGGGTGTCGTCGTATCATAGGAAATGGTGTGGAGGGAAGTGAGTGCGATTTTTGTGGGTTTGCGGGGCTGTGTTGGCTTTTTCACTGGCTTTTGCGCAGAGTGAGCCGTCCCGTGGCGAGAAGGAGCGGTGGCGGGAGACAAGGGTCGGACTCTGGCCGTTTCTTCATTACGAGATTGGTGACCGATACCGCAGGCTGGATGTTTTGTGGCCTCTTGTTGAGTACAAACGAGACGGCGAGCGGACCCTCATCTCCTTCTGGCCTTTCGTCTTTCGTAAGGCGGATGGGGAGCGCACACACTGGGGATTTCTTTTCCTTGTGCGCAAACCTTTTGTTGGGTTGTGGGGAGCCGAGACTTGGTCGGGGCACGCTGAAGCCTGGATGCTGCCGCTGCTCTCTTATGAGCGCGATGTTCAAGAACGCTACAGCAGAGTTGACCTGCTTATGTGGCTCTTTTCCTACCGCGCAAGTCCCGGCAAACGCACCTGCTGGCTCCTTCCTCTCTTCCACTACCACAGCAGTCAGTATGTGGGGGAAAAGCAACCCCGCCGTCGGCTCGCCCTCTTCCTCTGGCTTGCAGGTTACAGCAAAACCCAAAATAGCCATTCCCTCTGGCTTATCCCGCTCTTTCACCATCACCGATGGGATAGGGGATACCACACCACTATCCTGCCGCCGCTTATCTGGTTCTGGCGCTCAACAGATACCGAGTTCTACGCCTTCTTCCCCTTCTTTATGTTCCACCACGAAATATGGCGAGGGAAAACGGGAGCACTGCGCCTTTTCATCTTCCCCGTTTACTACTCCAAACGCTGGTGGGCAGAAACGCGAAGAACAAAACGCTCTCTTTACCGCCGCAACATAACCATCCCGCTGCTCTTTCAGTGGCTTTATGTCCCCAACCGCCACATATATGTGGGTGTCATCCCTTATGTTCTGTTCAATTATTACAACGATTTTGGTTACTGGGCATCGTCCCGACGCATAAAGATTTACGCTCTTCTATATCTTTTCCAGATGGGCGTCTCAAAGGATGAGTTTATCCTGAAGTTGATACCGCTTTTGTGGCACAGGAGCAGGGCGGGTGGACGGGGTTACACCGTTTTATTCCCGCTTTTATGGCATTTCTCATCAAGCAGCGAGACGATAAGTGTTCTGTTTCCCATATTCTGGTATTACGAGGAGAAGGTGCCAGTCGGGTGCAGAGAAGAAGGAGAGACAATAGTCTTGAAGACGCGAACAGACTTCACTGTGCTTTTTGGTTTGAGCGGTTATGGTCGTAAAGGCTCAAAACACTTCTTCCACATCCTCTTTCCCGTATCCAAGGTGGTGTATGATACAGCAACAGGTGACTGGTCGGTGACGCTTGTTCCCTATTTTGCGCAGGCGGCGTCAACCCGTGTTGGGACGCGTTTCAATGTCTTTCCGCTCTTTTATGAGAGGACGAGCAAGTGGGGGCATCTTGTTGTGGTTCCTCTTTTCTGGTATTACTGGCGTCCTGCGTGGACGCGGATTGTGGCGGTGCCGTTTTTCGGCTATTCTTGGAGCAGGACGGGCAACTGGTGGTCGGCGTGGATTGTCCCGCCACTTTTCTATCTTCATCGCAACACCAAAAAGGACAATTTTTCCTTCAATGTTCTGGGAATACTGGCGGAGTACGGCTACAGCGGTGTGAGCAATTACCGCTTTGGTGCGAGGGAAGTTTCGGGGCGTCAGCGTTACGCTTACCTTGTTCCGTTTTTCTGGTGGAAACACTCGCCTGAAGAGACCGACTTCTGGCTGTCTGTGCCGCCTTTGCGTTACCACCGCTATACAAATCCTACCGGTGCCACCACCACTGACTTTATGTGGTTTCTGCCATATTGCCGTTACTATCGTGACGAAAACGAGCAGGTGATTCATCTTTTGTGGGAGTTGGTTCGGTGGCGACACGACCTTATCAGCGGGCATAAGAAGTTCTCTGTTTTATGGTATTTTCTACGCTGGGAATCTGACCCTGTGGCGCAGAAGGTGGAGTTCAACTTCCTCTATAGGTTTGTGTGGTATCGCGCCACGCCCAAGCAGACCCGTTTCCATATCTTTCCGATAGTTTCTTACACGGCAAGCGACAGACATCCGCGTTACGGCGTTTACAGGCGTCTGGGTATTTTGGGAGGACTTTTTGGCGGCGGCAAAAAAGCGCAACGCTCTTTCTTTACCCTTTTCTTCTTTGACATCAACTTCTGAAGGAGGAAGAGATGCTGCTTGAGAAGTTGTGCAAGAGTTATGGTGTGGCGGGGTTTGAGGATGAGGTGCGGGAGATGGTGATACAGGAGTTGCGTAAGGTGTGCGATGATGTGCGCACAGACGCGATGGGCAATGTGGTGGGGTTCAAGCGCGGCAGGGGCAGGAAGCGGCGCAAGTTGATGCTCGCAGCACATATGGATGAGATAGGGTTTCTGGTCACCCATGTAGATGAGAAGGGTTTTCTGCGGCTTGACCCTGTAGGCGGCATAAACCCGCAGGTCTGTCTGGCAAGGCGTGTGCTGGTGTTCGGCAAAGAACGCGTCTGGGCGGTTGTTGGTTCAAAACCGCCTCATATAATGAAAGAGGAGGACCGCAGAAAAGCGCCGACGACCGAGGCGCTGTTTGCGGACACCTGCGGTTTGGGCAAAAAGGCAAAGGAGTTAATACCTGTTGGCTCGCCTGTGGCGTTTGAGGGGTTTTTTGATAGTGTTGGTGACTGCTATGTGGGTAAGGCGATGGATGACAGGGTGGGGGTGTTTGTGATGATAGAGGCATTGAAGAAGGCAAAGAGCAACAGGGTGGATGTTTACGCGGTGGCGACGGCGCAGGAGGAGGTGGGTCTGCGGGGCGCGGCGACCAGTGCCTTCGGCATCACGCCCGATGTCGGCATTGCGTTGGATGTGACGATTGCCGCTGATGTGCCAGGCGCACAGCCGCACCAGCATATAACGCATCTTGGCGATGGAGTGGCGATAAAGATAAAGGACAGTGCGTCCATATCCAACCCCAAACTGGTGCGCCATCTGCAGGAGTTGGCAGAAAAGCACAAGATATCTTGGCAGGCGGAGATTCTGCCGCGTGGTGGCACCGATGCCGGCGCCATTCAGCGCCCTGTTGGGGTCGCCGTCGCCACCCTCTCTGTTCCAACGCGCTATGTCCATTCCCCTGCAGAGGTCGTGCACAAAGCCGATGTGAAGGCAACGATTGACCTCCTTGCCCGTTTCATTGAAGATGCCCACAAAAGAGAATACACCCTGTAAGGAGGCGAAGCGTGGTGCTCGTTCCGATTGACTTCTGGGAGAGGGTCAACCAGTTGCATAAGGAGGTGAATAGGTTGTTTGATGAGGCACTGCGGGCGGTGCGCCCCGCGCTCATCTTTGACACCCACATTGAACATATCCCTCCTGCGGATATATGTGTGGATGAGGCGTTTGTGACGGTGGTGGTGGCGCTGCCCGGCGCTCTTCCTGAAGATGTGGATGTGGCGCTTGAGGGAAACGACACTTTGGTGGTGCGGGGACGGATTGAACGCCCCGTTTGGGGGCGCATCATCCAGCAGGAATGCCGCTTCGGACCATTTGAGCGCCGTATCAGGTTGCCTGAGCCTGTGGAGACCAGCAACTTGAGCGAGGCGGAGATGAGCGAGGGGCTGCTCGTTGTGCGCCTTAGGCGGAGACGCCTTTAAGGTTTAAGGAAGAAGAAAATGACGCCCCAGAAACCCGATTATTACGAGATTCTTGGCGTGCCGCGTGATGCAACGCAGGAGCAAATCCATCGCGCCTACAGACGCCTCGCCTTAAAATACCATCCCGACAAAAACCCCGGCAACAAAGAGGCGGAGGAGAAGTTCAAACTGATATCGGAGGCGTATCAGGTCTTAAGCGACCCCGAAAAACGGCGGATATACGATGCGCAAGGACACGCGGGACTTCACGATGTCGGCTTTGAAGGGTTCCATTCCACAGAGGAGATATTTGACCATTTTGGAGACATATTTGGGGACTTGTTTGGACCGGAGTTTTTTCGTCGTCGTGCGCAGCGACCGAGTCGCGGGCGTGATGTGATGGTTGAGGTTGTGATACCGTTTCTGGACGCGGCGCTCGGAGCGAAGCGCACTCTGACGGTAGAGTTGCCCACATTGTGTGCGACCTGTGGCGGCAGTGGTGCGGTGGGGCAGGGTGTGTGCACTGCCTGCGGTGGAAGCGGATATGTCAGCCAGCAGCAACGACGCCTCGGCGGTTTCTTCACCGTTTCAACACCCTGTCCACGGTGCGGTGGCACAGGACGCGCAGGTTCCCCCTGTTCCACCTGCAACGGCACAGGCAAGGTGAAATCTACCCGAAAAATAGAGGTTAACATTCCCCCTGGTGTTGCTGATGGGCAGAAATTGCGTCTTAAGGGGCAGGGAGAACCGGGCACAAATGGCGGACCAGCAGGCGATTTGTTTCTGCTTGTGCGCATTGAGCCGCATCCGCGTTTCCGTCGCGACGGGCTCAACATAATATCTGAGGTGCAAGTTCCCTACACAACGGCGGTTCTGGGCGGTGAGGTTGAGGTTGAGACCATACACGGCAAGGTGAGAATGCGGGTGCCAGCGGGGGTGCAGCCGCACCAGACGCTGCGCCTGCGCGGACAGGGTATCAAAACCCCAAAGAAGACAGGTGACCATCTTGTGCGCGTTCTGGTTGCGGTGCCGAAACAGGTCTCCACGCAGGCGCGTCAACTGCTTGAACGACTCCGAGAACTGGGTCTGTAGGTTTCCTTACCCCGTTAGCGCTTTTCCTGCTTTTGCTTTATCAGAACGGAGTTTTTCGCCGTTCTGTTGTCCTCCAAATACCCACAAAACCTACCTTTCCTTGTCGCGGTTCTGCTTGGAGGGCTCCTTGGAAGTTGCGTTTTTGTCAGGAGGGGGCTGCGTTTTATGGGTGTTCTTCTGCTTGCGGGGCAAAAGTTTTGCAAAGCCTTTGAGCGAGGCTTTCGTTCGGGCGTTGGTGGTGGGATGGCGGGTAAGGATTATCATCTTGTATTCGGCGGAGACGATTTTGCCTGCTTCTGTGTCAAGCAGGACTTTGCCTGTGCCGCCGACTTCCTCTATCTTCGCCTGCGGCTTGGTCATATCCTGTCTTTCCACCTTCATATTTTTCAGGTGGACTTCTATCGTGGCGAGTTTCCCCTTAACCTGCGCCAATTTATATTTGAAAACGGTGCGAATCCTGTAGCCTTGAACCGCAACGGCGCTTTCGTCCGTCCACTCCTTTCCCACTGCAACGGCTTCTTTCGGCAGCACCACAGGAACAAAAAGAGTGCCGCTTATGCCTACAGGAAACGGCAACTCAGCGTATCTGTTCCCCACATGCATATTGGAGCGCTCCACAAATTGCCGAAACACGGAGAGCGCTAGTCTCTTATCTAACTTTTTTTCAGAATCGCTTCCAGGAACCTTAACGGACAATTCCGCATCCTCAAGGGTGACTGTGACAGGATGCAAGCCATCGTCCTGTGCAGCCCCTACCTTCAACGCCAGAACCATCCCCATCCTCACTTCAGGGGGTCCTCCTGCGCCCTGTGGGGTCTTTGTCTCCGCCTTAATATCCGCGTTGAATTTGTAGCGTAGGGTTTGTCCGTTGCTCAACTTGAAACGGAGTGTGAACTTTTGTGGCTCCTGTTTTTGGGGTTGAGTGGGTTGTGTCTGCTGTGCTATGGCGGCGCCAGAGACCAAAACCGCAAACATCAAAAATCCGCGCATAGACCTACCCTCCCCAAACACATCCATCCTATTGGACAGCGATTGCGGCATCTTGGTTTGATTTTTTATACGAGATGGTGGATTCGGTTTTGGAAAAGCGGGGTGTGTGCGTCATATACTGTGGAGAGCAGGGATTGGAGGTAGAGCAGATGCGGAAAGGAACTTCGCTGATTGAGGTTTTGATAGCGTGCATAGTGCTTGCGATAGTGGTGGCAGGTTTTATTTTGGCGATGTTGAGTATGCAGACTGCGGCGGAGGAGGCGAGGGCGCAGGCAATTGTCGCCGCCTTCTGTAATTACAGGTTCGCCGAAATTGAAACCCACGATGTCTCATATATCTATCAGACATATGGTGAGCCGCAGCAGGAGCAGATTACGGACGGACAGGGGCATACTCTGCTGTCCGATACGGTGACGGTGAAGGTTGTCGGTGATGACACAAACGGTGACGGCAAGCCTGACAAATATTATGGTTCGTCAGACCTTGTGTGTGTGCAGATTGTGTATCAGGGCAAGGTGATGGGGGAGCGTGTATTTGGCAACACCGACCCCCACGCCGCCGACCAGATGACACCCCCTGACATATTCTACGCCGACTTCTCCGCCGACCCAACAGGCGGGAACCCGCCTCTCACAGTCCAGTTCCAAGACCTGTCCTCAAGTGCTACATCCACAATAGTTTCTTGGAGTTGGGACTTCGGCGATGGCGGCACCTCCACTGAGCGCAACCCATCACATACTTACTCTGATGGAACATATACCGTCACACTAACTGTGACGGACAACTTAGGGCGCACCAGAACTTGCACAAAGACGGACTACATCGTTGTGGGCGGTGTTAGGGCGCAGTTCTCTGCCACCCCCACCACCGGCAACTCTCCGCTTACCGTCACCTTCGCAGACAGTTCCATTGGAGCCATCACCAATTGGAGGTGGAACTTCGGGGATGGAACGACGCTTGAAATGGACACCAGCAACTACCAACAGAATGTTTCCCATACCTATAACATCCCGGGCACCTATACCGTTACTTTAAGAGTTCAGCAGATTGAAAACGGAGAGGTGAAAGATGAGGACACAGCAAGCACGACGATAACTGTGAAAGCGGTTTTGACGGTTAAGGCAGACTCAAGTGATGGCACATCTGCTGGCGTTCCCAGTCCCAATTACGGTTCCCATTCCTACGACGCAGGAGCGACCGTCAACGCAACCTGCGGGCAGGATCCTTACTCACCTCAAGACGGCAAGCGCTATGTCTGTCTTGGTTGGAAACTGGTTCCGGGACGAAATGGACAACCATCAGAGGAGGGGTCTGGCACATCCGTCTTTATAACTATGAGCCGCAACTACACCCTGACTTGGAAATGGCAATTGCAATACGAACTGACGGTGACAGTTGATGACCCTCTCGGTCACGGTAGTGTTATGAAGACGCCCGACAGCGCCGACGGTTGGTATAATGCAGGCACATCTGTGACGCTTCTTGCAACCCGGCAAGATGAGTTCCGTCAGTGGACAGGCGACGCTTCAGGAACCAACCCGCAGACAACTGTTACTATGAACTCCGCCAAGGACATAACCGCTGTCTTCAACAAGTTCAAACTCACAATTGTGACTGACCCATCTGGTATCAATCCTGCTGTTCTTGACCCACCAAAGGGAGATAACTGGCTGCCGGGTGGTTCAACAACCTGCAGGGCTTCGCTGCAAGTGAATATATCGGATGGAGCGCGTTATCGTTTGACCTCTTACACCGGCACAGGGGCTGCCCCAAGCGGCACCGTTGCACTGAATACCACTCAGGACCCGTATCAAGTCTCTTTCAGCCTGAACAAGGATTCTTCTCTCACATGGTCTTATGAGAAGTTCTACCGTGTGACGGCTTCAGTTACTCCTGCAGGCGCTGGAACGGTGAATATACAACTTGTGAGTGGTCAGGAGTATACAGACGGAGGAGAGCACTGGTTCAAGGCAGGCAGTTCGGTGCGCCTCACCGCAACAGCCAACACTCATTACCATTTCGTTGAATGGCAGGAGGATGGGAGAACGATAAGCACGGGTGCCACATTAAACTTAAATAACATAAATTCGGCGCGCAATCTCGTTGCCATCTTCGCCAAAGACCAAGTTACCCTGACCGTCAAGTGCAAAGTGGATGGCTCGGAGTCGTCGCTCAATCTTGACAACCCCGATCCGGGATATGGGGACAACACTTTCGGGGCGGGAGAGAATGTCAATGTGAGCGTGGACGACAGTGACATAGTAAGCGGTGGCACGAAATATGTCTTCCGCGGCTGGGAAGGAAACGGTTCTGTCAAAATTGGCACAAGAACAAGCGGGTCAGAAAGCAGTTTCTCCTTTGCGATAAATATGGACTCAACGCTGTGGTGGTGCTGGAAGACCCAATACCGCCTGCACCTTGTGGTTGGAGTAGGCGGCAGTGTTGATGTAACAGTTGACAGCGACACTATCCCTTATGCACAGGGCACATACGACCTATGGTTTGATGCTGGGAAAACTGTGACGCTTAAAGCGACTCCGAGCGGTTCAAATCAGTTCCTGGGCTGGGAGGGCGATTATCCTGCAGGTCAGCAGGGGAACCAGACGATATCTGTGACGCTTGATGGTGCAAAGAGCCTGACTGCAAGGTTCGGTGTGCAGCAGGTTTGGGAAGACTATTTTAACGACGGTGACAATCTTGACTCCCAGACCAACACAGAGGTAAGCGGCGGTTATCTCCAACTCGCCCAGCAGGGAGCAGTAGTTCGGCCTGCCAATTGTGACGGCAACTACACTTGGTCGTGGAAAAAACCTCCTTTAGATATGTATTGGTGTTATCACAGATGCCAAGCAATATACCTTGCTTCAGAAATAGGACGGTCTGGCAGGATAGTTGCTATAGAGTTCTATAACGGGCGGAGTGATTTCAGCGGAAGAAGTGTGGAAAATGTTACTATAAAATTGAAAGAAACTTCTGCGACACACTTCACAAGTTACACCTGGGAGTCAAGTGGATTCCAAACCGTAGTTTCTTCTAGGGATTTCTCGGTTCCTGGGGGGGCTGGTTGGAAGAGGTTTGATTTTGATCAGCCTTTTCAGTACTCGGGAACGGGTAACCTCCTCGTCAGTACGGAACATTCAACCGGCTGGTGGGATTACAACTACTGTGATTGGCGTAGGACGAAAACTTCAGAGACAATGACCAAGTACGCCTCCAGTGACAGCGGTATGCCCTCATCTGCCCAGTATTTGTCTTATTGGCGTCCAAATGTAAGGCTCGTTATGGAAAGCGGTGGGTATTTTCCCCAGGGGAATGCGAGGACCGAGACCATAGGCGGGGATAATGTGGTGGGATGGGGTAATCTCCAGATATTGGCGGATAAACCAAATAACACCGCCATAACAGTGGAAGTATACAACGCTGAAACAGATGACCTTATCAAATCGTATTCGGTGGAGGATGGCAACAACACTTTCAACCTTGGGGAAGATGTAAGCGAAACCATAAAGAAGATTTATCTGAAAATAGTGCTTACCACAGGTGATGCGGGAACAACTCCCAAAGTTGACCAGATAACATTGACTTACTATACCGCTGGTAATTAGCAGGAGGGATAGAAGATGAGAAGGGGAGTTGCTCTGATAGCGGTGCTTTTCATAACACTGCTGCTTGAGGGTGTGATTGTGGGTGTTGCGATGCTGACGGTTTCTGAACTGGATTATGTGCAAGCAGAAGCCGATTACGCCAAAGCCTATAACAACGCCGTCTCGGGAATGACTATCGCTCAAATCGTCGTTAACACATCCAACTACGATGGAAACAACAATAATGTCCGATTGCTCACTGCCTATACGAACAACACTCCTCTTGTGCGTGAGCCGGGTAAATTTGAGGTCTGGGTAGAAAAGCCGTCAGGATATCCCGAACTTTGGTATCAGTTGCACGCATATGGTTACGGCGGTGATGTGACAAGCGAGATAGTGCTGCGGGTTCGTATGCGTGACTATTTCTCGCGCTGGAATATATACGCCGACAACGGCTGGGTGGTGGTGGACGACCCCAACAAGTGGTATGGACGCGTGCATGTTAACTCTTATCTGGGCTTCCGAAACCACGTGCCTGGCAGTATGGCGATATCGCAGTCCCATTATCGTCTGAACGGCAGCAGAACCAATTTCATTCTTTACAATCCGCGGTCGTACAGTTTCATCGGAGCGCAGTTTTTTGAGACGGTTACAACAGCGCACTCTACTCAAAACAGTTTCAAGGATTACCACGAGAGTGGTGGTGCGCGTCAGGCAATCTTTTACAAGAAACCCGAAACCAATGTCGGCGAGATAGACTTTCCAGGGGTAGGAGATTTACACGATAAAGCGCAATGGGTGCGCCAAGGCGCTACATCCTATACCCTCAAGAGAGGCGCTGCTACTGTTGGCAGACTCTACATCGGTCCACGGGGTATCTCGGTTGATAGACAAACTAGCAAACGCATCCTGATGTATATCCAGTTTGCTGGATACGATGCGTCAGGCAACGCAAGGATAAAGTTCAGACTGCTTTATGACGGGGACAACGATTTTAAGTCCGGCAGCACATATTATGCTGGCGACTCAGGCGACACCCAGATTTGGCCTACATCCGGCAAATGGGACACCCGCACATTCTCAAACGCTTTTGTTGTGCACAACGAAGATGATATACCGTATCTGCAAGGGAATGTGGGCGGGCGCGTCACGGTCATCTCCGAAAAAGGCGAAGTTTTCATCACTGACGACATAGTTTATGTTGACCAAGACGGTGACCCTGCTGTCTCCCTCACCTCAAACGGTCTGGAAGAGAACGACAACTACGATGGCGACTCAACTCTGGGTGTGATAGCCAAGAAGAATGTATATCTGACCAACGCTTCAAACGCGCGTCACGAT
>Ga0190361_1000228_pt1 | contig 23626 bp, 22 predicted proteins | sample 48721845_MG_FD_161273 | JGI IMG/M metagenome (GOLD analysis project Ga0190361, IMG submission 161273) | Hydrothermal vent microbial mat bacterial communities from Southern Trench, Guaymas Basin, Mexico - 4872-18-4-5_MG | ecosystem: Environmental > Aquatic > Marine > Hydrothermal vents >... | reverse complement strand
TTTAATATGGCTATACCTACAAGGGTAGGGTTCCAAACTCCTTTTTCCAATATCACTTTAGATTTGAGACCGTCTTTAGCATTTGAGAAGATGCCTGTAATTATAGGAGGGAAGCCGCAGAAGGAAACATATAAAGAATTTGCAGAAGAAATGAAAATTTTTGATAGAGCATTGTACGAAGTGATACTAGAAGGGGACAAAAATGGCAGACCATTTCACTTCCCTATTCCTACCATAAATATTACTTCTGATTTTCCCTGGGACGAGCCCGCTTTTGATGGAATATTTGAGGCATCTGCAAAATATGGAACAAATTATTTTGCTAACTATATAAATTCAGAAATGAATCCTTCTGATGTACGCTCTATGTGTTGCAGGCTTAGATTAGACCTCAATGAACTTCATAACAGAGGCGGCGGAGGATTGTTTGGTTCGGGTTCGTTAACTGGTTCTATCGGGGTTGTTACCATAGATCTGCCCCGAATTGGTTATCTTTCTAAAACCAAAAAAGAATTTTTTGAACGGCTGGAGAGAGTGATGGATTTAGCAAAAGAATCTTTGGAAATAAAAAGAAAAGCAATTGAGAATTTTATTGAAAAAGGGCTTTATCCATATTCTAGGTATTATCTATCCGGGGTAAAGAAAATAAGAGGTGCCTATTATGGAAATCATTTTTCTACTATCGGTCTTGTTGGAATGAATGAGGCGCTATTAAATTTTATAGGAGAGGATATTGGCTCTAAAAAAGGAAGAAAGTTTGCTTTAGAAGTTTTAGAGTTTATGAGAAATAGATTAGTAAAGTATCAGGAAGAAACAGGAAATATATATAATTTAGAAGCAACCCCTGCGGAATCAACCGCTTATCGACTTGCATTAAAAGACAAGGAAAAGTATCCTGATATAATTACAGTTGGCACAAAAGAAAGACCTTATTATACGAATAGTTCTCAACTTCCTGTTAACTATACAGATGATATTTTCAAGGCATTAAAACTTCAGGATGAGATTCAATGTAAGTATACAGGAGGTACTGTTTTTCATATCTTTTTAGGAGAAAGAATTTATGATATTTCCGCGGTTAAAAATTTAGTAAGAAGAATTTTTGAAAAGTTTCATTTACCTTATATTACTCTAACCCCCACATTTTCTATTTGTCCGGTTCACGGATATATACCTGGAGAGCATTTTTATTGTCCTAAATGCACTATTAAACAGCCATGCGAGGTTTATACTCGGGTAGTTGGTTATTACAGACCGGTTCAGCAGTTTAATGAAGGGAAAAAGGAAGAATTTAAGCAAAGAAAAGAATTTAAAGCTAAAAATAAATTTAATTAGGAACAGATGAATTTTGTAAAACTGAGTTAAGATATGAGAATAGGCGGATTGCAAAAATTAACTTTAATCGATTATCCAGGTAAGTTGTCTTGTACAGTTTTTACTGTTGGATGTAATTGGAGGTGCGGTTTTTGTCAGAATCCGGAGTTAGTTATTCCAGACAGATTTGATGCGCAGCCAAATTTATCCAAAGATGATTTTTTTCGATTTCTAAATTCAAAGAAGGGATTGCTGGACGGAGTTTGTTTAACTGGAGGAGAACCGACTATTTATAAGGATTTACCTGAATTTATTAAAGAAATAAAATCCTTTGGTTTTCTGGTAAAGTTAGATACAAATGGCTCAAATCCGAAGATGATAGAATATCTTTTGAGTAAGGGGTTTTTGGATTATATTGCTATGGATGTAAAGGCGTCAAAGGAGAATTATTCCAAAGTAGTGGGGGTAAAAGTTAATTTAAATAATATTCAAAAAAGCATTGATTTGATTAAAAATAGCGGTATCGATTATGAGTTTAGGGTTACGGTAGTACCTACTATCATAGATGAAAATGAGATAAAAGAAATAGGAAGGTGGCTTTTTGAGGTAAAATTAATTGCTGTTCAACAATTTCAGAATAAAAAAACTTTAAGAAGAGAATTTAAGAATATAAAGCCATATTCGGAAGAGAAACTGAAAAAGTTATCAAAGATTTTAGAATCATATGCCGAGAAAATAGAAATAAGGGGCATATAATTTATCTTAATAAAATTGGGAGAAATTTTGTTATGTCAGCTTCCAAAATATTCTTATATTTATGTTTAAGTTTCATTTTCGGAATTTTTGTGGCTTCTTTCGTTAATCTACCTCCCGCAGTTTATGCGGTTCTTTTTATTTTTGGATTAATTTTTTTGTATTTGCGCAGGGAAAGTCCTAAGTATTTAATTTTGGGATTGTGCGTCTTAATTCTGTGTGCTGGAGTTTTTAGTTATAAATTAAGAATTAAAAAGATAGAAAACTTATTACCCGAGAAAAAGATAGAATTTACCGGAATAATAACAAGAGAACCGGATGTAAGAATTGATAAAGTAAATTTGATAGTCAAGAACAAAAGAATTGGCAAAGTTTTAGTAACTTCTGACCTGCCTAACAAGTTTGACTATGGCGATAAGTTAAAAATAAAAGGGAAGATAAAAATTCCAAATGTTTATCCTTATTTTAATTATCGTGGATATTTAGCAAAAGATGGAATTTACTATGTAATGTATTATCCTAAAATTGTTTTACTAGAAAAAGATAAGGGAAATTTTATTTATAAAGAAATTTTGCATTTCAAAAATAAATTAAGAGAGAGTATTAAAAAATTTATTTCTTCTCCTTATAATTTAATTTTGGGGGCAATTATTTTAGGAGATAAAAGAAGAATACCCCAGGAATGGAAAAATAAATTAAATATTACTGGGTTAAGACATATTACTGCCATTTCTGGAATGCATATTATTATTTTGTCAGAAATTTTAATGCTTGTTTTGATTTGGATTGGACTTTACAGAAGTCAGGCATTTTATTTTACGGTTATTTTTATTTTCCTTTTTGTTATTATGATAGGATTTCCTGCTTCCGCGGTAAGGGCAGGAATTATGGGATTTCTTTTGCTTTTTGCCCAAAAAATAGGAAGATTAAGATCAGCAACAAGGGCATTAGTTTTTTCAGGGGCAATAATGCTTGGAGCCAACCCTCTTTTATTAAAATATGATATAGGTTTTCAGCTTTCTTTTCTTGCAGTTTTAGGAATTATTTATTTATGTCCCGTATTTTCTGTTCTATTTAAGAGAATTCCTAATTTTAAAATTTTTCCGTTAAGGAGCATAATGTCTATGACTTTATCTGCTCAGGTTTTTACTTTGCCGGTTTTGGTTTATAACTTTGGCTATATCTCTTATATTTCTATTGTTTCTAATATTTTAATTGTTCCTATATTGCCTTATATTATGGGATTTGGCATTGCTTTTTCTTTATTTGGGATAATTTCTAATTTTCTTGGCTGGCTTGTTTCTTTTCCTTGCTGGATTTTATTAGTTTATATGGTAAAAATTATAGATATATTTTCTAAATTACCATTTTCTTGGCAGAAAGATATACACATTTCTTGGATTTTAATCCCATTTGCTTATGCAATTATTTTTTATATCACTTGGTTTTTGAATAAAAAATACAAAGAACAAATATTGCTTTCAGATAATATTTTGTTGTAATCTTATACCATACATCCAACAGGAGCGGGAAGGAGATTTTTGAGAATTTAAAGGTCTCTCTTGGCAAAAGAATTTTTTGATTTTTTACAAAATTTAAAAAAAAATCTTTAAAGAATAATACGTTTTTTAAGATAAAATTTTAATTTTTCACTTTTCTTTATTTAGCCAACGAATTTCTTTAAAGTGTACCCTATGTACCCGATGAGGCCTAGAAAGGATTGACAATCTCCTAAAAATATGTTATTGTTAGTCAACCTTAACAATTAAATAAAGAATGTAAGGAGGAAAAAATGAAAGATATTGGTATTGACGAAATGATTGTAAAAATCATTGAGAGAGGGAAATTGTTTAAGGTAAAATTCGCAAGTAGCGGTTTTAATTTTCTTCCCGGAGGGAAGAAAATTATGTTTCGAGGCGATATGCCAAGTATTTTTTCGTTAGCCAAGACAATAGGAATATTATCCGGGAAGAAATATAAGTTGGAGAGGAAAAATAATATTCTTGTTTTTAAATTTTTTTAAGGAGGTTAAGAAAATGAGGAAGGTAATTATAGATCTGGGATTCTAATTGATTCAAAGAATATCAAGTCTAACCTCAAGCCCAACTCCATGGCTTTAAACTGGAGCTGTAATACTCCGGGGAAGCTCCGGAGCGCTTCCAAGCGGACACCGAACAAATTTCAGCTCTCTCAAAAAGAGGGCTTTCTACCAGAGAATTTAAAGAGATTTGAGTTTTCTGGTAGGAGTGTTAGCTCCTTAAAAAATTTTATAAGGAGAGAGAGATATGATGAAAAAAGAAAAAAGAATGTTAAAAGACGGGGATGAAATGGTGGTTAGAGAAGAAACAGAAGGTTTTACTGTTTCGTTTATACGGTCTGGAAAGTATCAGATGTTTGATGGAGAAAGTAAGTTTTTTATAAGAGAAAAAGATCCTATTTTTGGACTGGTTCAGATTTTAGCCAAGTTGTTTGATCTTGATTTTCTAATTACCAAAAAGGAAGGGAATATTATAGTTTTTAAGTTTAAAAAGAAGGAGAAAAAAGAAAATAAAGGGAGCAAAGAGAAAATACAGAAGATTCTGGAGGCGCTCATAGTTGGCACCACTAAGACAGAAAAAAAGTTGCTGTTTGAGGTTGGGGAAAGTTCTACTCATAAATTGGAAGAAGTTGGCCAAATATTTGAGATTACTCGAGAAAAAATTCGGCAGATTGAAGCTAAAACTTTAGAAAAAATCAGAAAACATAAGGTCAGCTAAAAATGATTGAGAGGCAAAGAAACTAATAAACAAAGAAAAGAAGCAACCGCTTCGCGGTTGCCTCTCTCTAAAAGGTTATCAGAGGTAGTAATCTTTTAGAGGGAGGTAGATCCCGAACATTTTAAAAATTTTATAAGGAGGGATAAGATGGGAAAAACAAGAAATTGTTGCGAGATAACTGCAATTAATGGAGAGAAAGTGGTAGTCAAATCTACCCTTATCAAAATAAAGCAGAAACTGGGAGACAGATTCTTTGCAATTCCTTTTAGTGCGGCAATCGGAGAGGAAGAGTTATTATTTTTGTTTATAGCACATCATTGTGCTGTTCCGAACGAGTGTTATATTCTGATGGGAAAGAAAGGTGTTTTTGAAGAGATAGTAGCCCAAATCTTGTTTTCAGGAAACAAAAATCCTGTCAGTTATACTGATGAGCCTTTTCAGTTTATATTTTCTTCGAGAATGATACAAGGCATAGAGCCAGATGCTAAATGGATAAGTACCCTCGGTAGAAATGTTGTGATTACATTAAAAGAATCACAACCCAAAGAAGATGAAGCAGAAGAATTAAAAAAGAACTCTCGAAGTCAATTTATGATTATGATTTCTCACCTCGCTTGTTAAATTGTCTAGAGAAACTCAAGATATATTCATTAGGAGACTTATTACAAAAAACTGAAACAGATTTTAAAGAGATTAGATGTGGCGGAAGGGCTCTTAAAGAGGTGAAAGAATTTCTTGCAGAATTAGGGTTGAGGTTGGGAATGAAAGAATAGTTCTTTAAACTAAAGATGAAACAAATAAAAAAGACAAGGAAAACCTTGTCTTTTTTATTATTTAAAAAATTTTCCCCGGTTTGATTTCTAAATGCCTTAGAAAAACGAAAATTTAAGGATTTTTAATTAATCTCTATTTCTAAAAATAACTTTTTGGCACCTATCTCTTTTATTTTCAGACTAAAATTTAAACTAAACCTCCTTTTATTAATATTCCAACATTCTGCAGAATGTTGGAATATTTTATTTAAGGTTATGTTGTTTTGGAAAACTTGACAATCTCCTAAAAATATGTTAGTATTAGCTAACCTTAACAATTAAATAAAATCCGACCCAGAAATGAGTCGGGGGAAAGGAGGAGTGCAATGATAATAGATTATTATGAGGATTATATCTGTCTTGGAAGCGAAAAGTGGAAGATTGAATACAGAGTAACAGAAGAGTTGCGTGATAGAGGAAAAATAGTGAAACCTTCAATGTGTGTGAGGTACGCAAAGTTGAACAGCACGGACTTGATAAAAGTAGGAGAGGATCCAAAAACTGGAAAGATAAAGGTAACAGACGAAAGATGCTTTATTGCTTGGGTAGAAAACGAAGAAGGGAAAAGCCAAGGATGGAGGATTAAATTTCCCTTAAAAGGGCAGATAGTAGATATATACGCCAGTAAGTACATGAGATGTGTTAGAGTTGGAAACCCTTTTGTTTCTGCTTATCCTTTTTTAAGCAATGCTTGGCTTGACGCCTCTTGTGTTTCAGAAGATGGAAAAGTAGCACTTCAGGTTTGGGAACGTGCCGATCCAAAGAATAAGAATACTTATGCAATTTATGTTTATGATGTTCATTCTCGTACGAAGATTGGAAAAGTTAAATATACTGGTGGAGTATTTGGCAAACTTAGATTTCTTCCTACTAAAATGGTTGGCGATCAGATATTTCTACTTGGTTGTGATGACGACTTGTGGTTAATAGGACTCGAAAAAAATATTAAATATCCAGAGGGAAAAGGACAAAGATTTTACCGAATTCTCTACGGTGATTCATTTGGAAAATCCGGACTACATAGAATTGTAAATTTTTGGATGATAGATATTGGAACAGAAGGTGTGTATGTGCAAGTCAAAAGAAACCGGCCACCCCATCTGGAATTATACTTCAGAAGGGAAGGAAGTTGTTTAAAATAGGAGGCGAAAAATAGAACTCGCAACCGATTTCGGTTGCGAGTTTTTTTTGTTGTAAGATATTTTATTTTTTGTATAATGTAAATAAACAAAGATATAATACCTTCTATGCATTTAAGAAAAGCACAAAAATAGGTTAAAGATGATTGAGAAAAACATTCTAAAGAGAGGCCCGAAGAATATCTTCAGTTAATTTATCTTTTTGAAGAATTAGGAGAAATGGCTGAAGCTATTAGAAAAAAGCATGGCAAGAAAACAAAGAAAGTTAAAATTGATTTAGAAGAAGAAATGGGCGATGTTTTAATCAGTCTTTGCACTGTAGCTAACCAGTATGATGTAGATTTAGAAAAAGCTTTTTTTAAATCAAAAAAGAAAATTCAGCAAAGACATTAAAAAGGATTATAACATGTCTTCTTTTGAAACACCAAAAATTAAAAAAGAAATTAAAAGACTCAAAAAAGCAAAAGAGAAGATTTGGGGACCAGAAGAAAGCGGTTTAAAAAGAAGCCAAATTGAGGCAGAGTACAGGCAGATAGAGAGTTTTTTTATGGATTATTATGAAAAGAAAATTTCTGCTAAAGAATTGGCTGATAATTTGGGAACAAAAATTTTGGGAATAAACGGCGAACATGCTCCAAGCCAGATTTATGCTTTTGATTGCTTGGCTAAATCACTTGCTTACACCAAAAAAGAAAAAAATATTGACACAATTGCTGAAGAGATGCTTTTTGATTTAGCCTTAGAAAAACATCCTTTAAAGCGGGAATATCTTTTAGGAATTTTGGCCTATTATAGCAATCGTGAAAGATTAGAGAATCTTGCTGAAGAAATTGAAAACAATCCAGGAAATATTCAGGCAAAGGAAGAAATGGATATTATTTTAAAAATAAACAACTCAGTAGCTCGATTAGACAAAAAGATATGCTACTCTGAAGAAATGCATCGCCTTATTGATTATATTAGAAAAAGCTTTCCTCGAGAGAATGAGGAATGCCAAAAGGCAAGACTGGTTTCTTTTTATTACGGCTCTATAGAAATTGACAGAAAAACAAAAGAGAAACTTTCACCAACTAAACTACCCGAATTAAGCCGAGTACCTCGAACTACTGTGATTGATCCTAGGAAATTTGGGAAAAGAATAAAAGGATCAGGCATACCTCGATATATTTATGTTTTGCCCCCATCTTATCATCCTTCTTGGGAAAAACTTAAAGAAGCCGATGAATACGGAGTGGAGCTTTCTCCTCAGGCGGCTGTTTTTGAAGGAGAAGAAAAGATATTTGTTGAATACGATATAAATCCAAGATTATCTCGGCTTTATAATCGGAGAATACGATACTACAAAGGCAAAGCAGCTTATTTTCAGGCAAAAGGGAATAAAGAGGAAGCAAGAAAATATTTTAAAAGATTAAAAACTTTAGAAAATGCTTTAAAAGAAAGGATTTGGCGAGCATTAGACTCAGAAGCGAAAAGAATTTTTAAAGACAAAAACAGATTGGTAGTTCTAAAAAGAACTATTCGAGATTATCCTAAAGAAGAGGCTGTGCCCGGAGTATTGAAAGATGTTTTAGAAAAAAAAGCGGCTTAATACAGAAATAAACATTTAGCCTTGACAAATTTTCTGTCATATGTTAAAATAACGGTGGGTTAAAAAGAGAGCGAAAAGCCCCTTCAGAATGAGGGGGCTTTTCTTGCGCCCAGAAGGTTAAAGACTAAACAAAATAAAAAGAAATGGCATCCTGAAAGTGAGAATAACCGTTTCACGACTGCCTCTCTCTAAAAGGTTATCAGAAATGGTAATCTTTTAGAGTGAGGCAACTCCCGAGCATCTTAAGAAATTTTATAAGGAGGTGTTAACATGGGAGAAGTAATTTATATTATAAGGTGTAAATGGTGTGGGAAATTCCTGGAGGCATTAAATGAGAATGAATATCAGGAATTATTAAGACAAGTGCCTTCAGGAAAAGTAATTTGTGATGAATGCATGAGACCAGTGCTCAAAGCGATGGAAGAACAAGGAATGCTTATGGAAGAACAAGGTTTAGTTCCTTCACAGGATAAAAAGGATAATTAGTTTTTAGTCCTCGACAATCGAGGGCTTTCTACCAGAGAATTTAAAGAGATTTGAGTTTTCTGGTAGGAGTGTTAGCTCCTTAAAAAAATTATAAGGAGGGAAAAAAGATGGAAGAGAAAAAAGTTTTGATTGTTGATGATCGAACGGATAATGTAATTGCAGGGATGCAGGCGATGAAGGAATTAGGAATTGAGGGTATAGGTGTAATGGAATTGAAAGCAGCGTTAGAGATTATCAGAAAAAAAGATCTTCTCTTGGTTCTCACTGATATGCAAATGAAAGAAGGAGCAGAAGCAGGAATGGAAATTGTAAAAGAATGTTGCAAAAGGGCTATTCCAGTAGGAGTAATTACAATGCGAAGCGGACACGGACATCACAAAGATGAGGTTCGTCTTCTTATACCAACATTGCCTATTTCTGATACTTCGCGACTGATAGAAATTGAAACCCTTGGAAGGGAAAAAGATGTCGATGCTTGGAAAAAAGCGTTTAAGCGGTTAGAGAGAGAAATGCACTTGGAAGAGAGAATTCTTGCTGCTCGAAAGAGGTATAGGAAATATGCGGGTAGAGGATTTATGGAAGAATAATAGAAGTATAAAAATAAAAACAAAAACCCTCGGTTCGGGTAAGCCGATTAAAGTATCAACGCCGAGGGGAAGGGAGGGTATAATGGAAGGAAAAATAATAGAAGTTTATGAGAAAATAAAGGATGAGGGATATAAAAAGGTACTCTTCACCAGTGACATACATGGGAAGATAGAAGAGCTTAAGAATATCCTTCAGGTTGGGAGAAGAAAGGGTGTAGAAATAACAATAGATCTTGGTGATGCTTATTTGCTCGGAGAGGTTAAAGATCCGCATTATTACATTGGAAAACAACAAGAGAAATACAATGAAATATCGATAAAGGAGGCGGGAGTGCTTGGAATAACTATTCCTGCGTTATACTTATACGTTGGACCAAGATTAGAAAATTTAATTATTGGTAATATCCTGCCTGTTCACTCGATATGGAACAAGAGCTCATTCAGAGCGGTAGCTGTTTACAGAGTTGTTGGCGACTATGGTTTTTTGATGGGGGAAGAATTAGGAAGAGGGAAGGGTATGGAATATGATCCTTCCTTCTTAAAAAAGATTAAAGAAAAGAGTGAATTTTTGCCGTTTTTCATTTGTAAAGGCCATGATCATAAGGCGTTCTACACAGATTCGGTAGATCCCCTTGAAGAGGAATTTGACATGTACATGCGTTCTTTACAATCTAAAATTCATACGGTTGAGCAGCGACGTAAAATCGTTGTGTCGGAAAAAGGGTTATATTTTTTAAATCCCGGTAGTGTTGCTGATGGTTTCGCAATGATATTTAGCGTTTTGGGGAAACAGAAGTATTTAATTGAATGGATAACAACGACTACTTAACGAAGACTAAAGGCAAGGAAAAATCCTTGCCTTTTTTATTATTTAAAAAAATTTTCGCCGGTCTGAGCTCTGGCTATAACCAATATCTTCCTGAATGCTTTTTTTAGAAAAACAAAAATTTCAGGTATCTCTTTCATTTTCAAACCAAATTTCAAACTAAAATTTAAACTAACCAATTATTGCTATTCTAATGTTCTTAAGAACATTAGAATGCTCAAATCTCAACCCAGCACCACTTTTACGACAATTAAACAGATAACTCCTTGCTCAAAACGTTCTTTAGACAAGAGAAATAAAAAAGTCTTTTAGATCTTTTTGCCACACTTAATCAGGGTAAAAGTGGTGCTGGGTTGGAATATTTTATTTGAGGTTATAAGTTGTTTGGGGTTATTAGTTATTAAGCTAGAAAAAATTATGTTTTGACCACACACATTTTGCACTTTAGATAATCTAAAGAATTCATTAGATGAAAGTCCATTTAAAGCACAATGCTCTGAGTTGTTGTATTCATTAGTAGCTATCTGTTTATTTAAAATTGGCTTAATCCATCTATATTTTTCTTCTTTTGTTGATTTGGGCATAGTATTCATATGTCCTTAGGTTATCTCAAAAAGTGCAATATGTGTATGGACATTACCATAATCTCTTGACAAAATTGATAATTGATATATAATATAGGCAGCGATTTTGAAAGTTTGAAGGAAAGGAGGTGGTAGGAAAATGCTTAGTAGAACAATTAAGGGAAAACTAGGAGCCTCAATCGTAGTTTTATTAATTGTAGCATCTGCTTTCATTGGATGGGGTTCTAACTGGAAGTTTGGAGTAGGAGTATTTCTGCTCAGTTGGGTGATAAATACTATGATTGCCACTGCTATTAATGTAATACTCCAGATAGAGATGGAGAAAAAGGAAGTGTAATTAATAAGAAAAATAACCGGGAACGAATGTTCCCGGTTTTGTTTTTAAATGATAACTTTGAATTTTTCTAATTTCTTCCCAAGAAGCGCTGCAGGTTTTTTGTAATTATACAAGATGAGCTCGTTGGCCACATAAGGGACACTTTTTTGAAGTAGCGAGACATCCAAAAAATTAACATTTCATCCAAAATAATTTGTTCAATTTTAAGGCAAAGTTTCAATTTTTCCACTTTCTTTTTATTTAGCCAATAGATAGCTTTCAGCTGTACTTGAATGTAGCTACGAGCTCTAAGAAGTTGAAAAAAAGTAATTTGTATAATAGAATAAAAACAAGCGGTTTTAAAAATATGATATCTCATATATCAAAATTAGCCAGAATAGGGTTAAGTAAAAAAGAAAAGCAGAATTTAGAGAAGGAATTTTCTGATATTTTAAATTTTGTAAAGAAATTAGAAAAAGTAGATACCTCCAAAGTAAAGCCAACTTCTCATATAATAGGAATAGAAAATATAACAAGAGAAGATAAAGTATATCAGGTTAATGAGAAGCGTAATAAATTGCTAAAATTAGCACCAAAAAGAAAAGGGAGATATTTTAGAGTGAAGGCAGTGCTATAATTTTTATGTCTTTTAATAAATTAACTATTGTTAAAGCCCATAAAGGATTAAAAGAAAGAAAGTTTTCAGCCACAGAGTTAATTAAGGCAATTTTAACTCAGATAGAAAAAGTGGATAAGAAAATACACGCCTATTTATATGTGGCAAAAGAATATGCTTTAAAACAGGCAAAAGAGATTGATGATAAGATAAAGCATAATAAAGAAATTGATATTTTAGAAGGAATTCCTATAGCAGTGAAAGATAATATTTTAGTTGAAGATATACCTTGCACTTCTGGTTCAAATATTTTAAAAAATTATATTGCCCCTTATGATGCTTTTGTGGTCCAAAAAATTAAACAAAAAGGAGCAATTATCATTGGCAAAACAAATATGGATGAATTTGCAATGGGCTCTTCTACAGAAACTTCTTATTTTGGTCCTACTAAAAACCCTTATGACTTAGAAAGGGTTCCCGGAGGTTCTTCGGGTGGGTCTGCTGCTGCAGTGGCATCAAATCAATGTATTGCTGCATTAGGTTCTGATACAGGTGGTTCTATTCGTCAGCCCGCTTGTTTTTGCAATATAGTGGGATTAAAGCCAACTTATGGAAGAGTTTCAAGATATGGATTAATGGCTATGGCTTCTTCTTTAGATCAGATTGGCCCATTAGCTAAGACAGTTGAAGATGCAGAAATATTATTAAGCGCGATAGAAGGAAAAGATGATATGGATTCGACATCCGTGAATTTTGAAAAATTAAAGATTAAAACGAAAATAAAAAAAGCCAAAAATCTAAAAATAGGGATACCAAAAGAATGTTTTATTAAAGGGTTAGATAAAGAGGTTGATTTTGCCATAAAAAAAGTTATAGAAAGATTTAAAAATTTAGGAGTAAAAATTTATGAAATTAGTTTGCCTTATTCTGAATATGCACTGCCTTGTTATTATATTATTATGGCATCAGAAGTATCTGCTAATTTAGCCAGGTATGACGGAGTTAAATATGGACTTTCCCTTGAGGGAAAGGATTTGATTGATGGATATTTTAGAACAAGAAGAAAAGGATTTGGCAAAGAAGTAAAGAGAAGGATTATTTTAGGAACATATTGTTTGTCTGCTGGATATTATGATGCCTATTATTTGAAAGCGCAGAAAGTAAGGACATTGATTAAGAATGATTTTGAGAAAGCATTTAAGAAGGTTGATTTAGTTATTACTCCTACCTCTCCTACCGTTCCTTTTAAAATAGGAGAAAAAATAAAAGACCCTGTAAAGATGTATCTTTCGGATATTTATACTGTTTCTGTAAATCTTGCCGGAGTTCCAGCGATTTCTATCCCATGTAGAGATACAGATAGTGATTTGCCAATCGGATTTCAGATTATCGGACCGCATTTTAGCGAAGATTTAATTTTCAAAGCGGGAAAATTATATGAATCAAGTTATTTATGATAATTATTAGCAAAAACATTCGTTGGGCAAATTAAGTCAAATTTAACATTTTTATTGATTTTTATTTTTAAATGAAATAAAATTTTTAAAAATATGGCAATTAAATTAGAAACATTAAGACATTCACTATCCCATGTTTTAGCATGCGCAGTAAAAGAACTTTATCCAGGAGTTAAATTTGGAATTGGCCCAGTTATTGAAAATGGATTTTATTACGATTTTGATTTTTCAAAGACAAAATCTAAAAAAAGCCCAAAAGAAAAAGATTTACAAAAAATTGAAGAAAAGATGAGAGAGATTATTAATAGTAATTTACCATTTAAAAAAGAGAACTGGAATGTGGATAAGGCATTAAAATTCTTCCGAGAACAAAATCAGGATTATAAAGTAGAACTAATAAAAGATCTCAAGAAAAAAGGAGAGAAATATGTGAGCATTTATAAATTAGGGGATTTTATAGATCTATGCAAGGGCCCTCACATTAAATCAACAGAAGAAATCAACTGTAATGCATTTAAACTAAATAAGATAGCGGGGGCATACTGGAAAGGAGATGAAAAAAATCCTATGCTTGTTAGAATTTATGGTTTAGGATTTGAAACAAAAAAACAATTAAATGATTTTATAGAAAAACAAAAACAGGCCGAAGAGGTAGATCACCGGATTTTGGGAAAGAAATTAGAATTATTTATTTTTGACAAAGATATTGGAGCAGGATTACCTTTATGGCTTCCTAAAGGGGCAATTCTTTATCACATTATTGAAAACTATCTTTATGAAGAACTTTTAAAAGAAAAGTACCAATGGGTAAAAACTCCTCATATTGCTAATATAAAATTATGGGAAATTTCTGGTCATCTGAGTTTCTATAAAGAGAATATGTATTCTCCTATTAAAATTGATGATGAGAAGTACCAATTGAAACCAATGAATTGTCCTTTTCATTTAAAGATATACAGGTCAAAAATTCGTTCTTGGAGAGATATGCCACTGAAGTTTGCAGAATTGGGTACAGTTTATAGATACGAAAAGTCAGGCGTTTTGCACGGCCTGACTAGAGTGAGAGGATTTACTCAAGATGATGCTCATATATTTTGCACCCCAGAACAATTAAGTAATGAATTAACTAAAATTCTAAATCATGGATTAAAAATATTAAAGACATTTGGATTTAAAAATTACAAAGTTTATTTATCTACTAGACCAGAAAAGTATATTGGTACTCTTAAATATTGGGAGAAGGCAACCAGGGCTTTAAAATATGCTTTAAACAAAAAGAAAATAAAGTATGAAATTGATCCAGAAGGAGGAGTATTTTATGGTCCAAAGATTGATATTAAAATCAGAGATAATTTGGAAAGAGAGTGGCAGTGTACAACTATTCAAGTAGATTTCAATCTACCTGAAAAATTTGACATAAGTTACATTGATAAAAAAGGGAATAGACAAAGACCGATTATGATTCATAGAGCACTATTAGGTTCTGTTGAAAGATTTATCGGAGTTTTATTGGAGCACTATAAAGGCGATTTGCCTTTATGGCTTTCTCCTGTGCAGATATGGGTTATTCCCGTTGGTGCAAGTCACAGAAAATATGCCACAGAGATAAACAAGGAGCTGCTTTGTAATAATTTTCGTGTTGAAGTCAGAGATGAAAATGAGACTGTCTCTAAAAAAATTCGCGATGGAGAGATTCAAAAAATCCCTTATATTTTAGTAGTAGGAGACAAGGAGATGAAGTCAAATTCTGTCAGAATAAGAACTAAAAATAAAGACATAGGAATGATGAAATTAAGGAAATTTATAGAAAGAGCAAAAAAAGAGATAGATAGAAAGAAATGAAAATACATTTCGATTTCTTTGGCATCACCGATAAATTGCATCATATAATTACAACTTTGTTAATACCTTAGGTCCGTTTTCAGTAACTGCTATCATATGCTCAAAATGAGCGGATAGAGAGTTGTCTTTGGTTTTAAATCCATATCCATCTTCTGCTCTTTTTATTTTCCAACTTCCTGCACTTACCATTGGTTCAATACAAAAAACCATTCCCGGTTTTATCTTTTCTCCAGTATGTCTTTTTCCGTAATTTAAAATCTGTGGATCTTCATGGAGTTCTTTTCCAATCCCATGCCCACAGAGATCTCTTATCACATTAAATCCTTGAGATTCTACATATCTTTGAATAGTATTACCTATATCGCCAATAGTATTGCCGGGCTTTGCTTTCTTTATTCCCCTTTTAAGCGCTTTTTTTGTTGTTTTTATTAATCTATTTACTTCTTCAGATATATTTCCCACTCCAATAGTTATAGCCATATCAGAGTAGAAGCCCTTATACTTTAATCCGCAATCTAAACTTAAAATATCTCCATTTTTTAATTTATAATTAGAAGGAGTGCCGTGAACAATAACCTCATTAACAGAAGTGCATAATGTATAAGGATATCCTTGATACCCTTTAAATGCAGGAGTGCATCCGTATTCAAAAATAAGTTGTTCTGCAAAATTATTTAGATAGTTAGTAGTAATTCCTGCTCTAGCTTCTTTTTTTAACTTTTCCATAATTTCTGCAAGCATTCTTCCTGCCTCTTTTAATATTTCTATCTCTTTTTTTGTTTTTATAATAGTCATTTTTATTAACTAAAAAGATTTATTTCATACAGTTTTTAAGATTTTTAATTATATTTTGGGTTACTTTTTCAACTGACGGTTCTCCGTTTATGTCTATAATTTTTATTCCTCTTTTTGTTAAATATTTATAAATTGGCTCTGTCCTCTTTTTATATTCCTTAATGCGGATTCTTATTATTTTTGGGTCATCTAATGTTCTTCTTACCAATTTCCCATTACATATCGGACATTTTTTGAGATTTTTATTTTTTTTACTATACACCAATATATATCCGCATTTTTCACAAACCTTTCTATGGCTATTTCTAAATATAGAAGTTTGTGGTTTTATTAGAATTCTTATCACGCAAATTTTCTTTTTGTATAATTTTTCAAGATAAGGAATTAACCGTTTTGCCTCGTATAAAGTGCGAGGAGAACCACTGAATATTATCCCTTTTCCTTTTTTGTATATTTTTTCAATCTCTTCTTTAACTATTCTAACCACCCAAGAGATGGTGCATAATTTTCCAGAGTCAAACTTCTTTCGTTCTTTTTTTATGATTGGATCGTTTTTTAGACGGGGATTATGGACTAATTTTTCTACTAATCTGCCTGTATCCAAATGGGTAAGGCTAAAGTATTTCCCGATTATATTAGCTTGGGTTCCTTTTCCAGAGCCCGGTGGGCCATAAATTATTATCGCTCCGTTAAAACTTTTTGGCGTCATAGAATTTTATATTGGCTGCAGTATAAAGTGTAGACTTTTGTGCCGGCTGTTTGCAGCTCAAAACATAATTTTTTCCTCTGCCCTTTCATAACTATAAATTTCTTCTGGGGCGAACCACAGCTTAATTTCGTTCTCCGCTTCTTTTTTATCTCCCGATGCATGAATGATATTCTTAACCGGTCTCTTAAGAGTGTTTGCAATAGCAGGAGAATCTACGGAAAAATCTCCTCTAATGGTTCCTGGTGGTGCGAATACCGGCAGGGTGGGACCAACTATCATTCTTACATTATCAATAGCATGAGGTCCTTCTAATATCATAGCTACTACGGGTCCGGAAGTCATAAACTTTACTGTCCATTCCTTTATCATTTTTCCTATTTTAATTTTGTTGGTAGTGCCCAATTCTTTCTTTGCATTTATTCCGTATTTTTTATATGTCTCAAGCGTCTTTTCTCCGACTTTTTTAAACCATTTATCGGAAGATGGATAGTGTAATCTGTAATGTTCTTTGGTTGGTTTAACCATTTTTAATGCAACAATTTTAAGGCCGGCTTTTTCAAATCTGCGAATAATTTCTCCTACTAATCCTCTTTTTACTCCGTCCGGTTTGACGATGACGACTGTTCTTTCTTTTTTTGCTTCTAAAATAGGATTTTTATAATTTTTCTTAATATTAATACTCATAGCTTTTTTGTTTTGATAATTACGACCTTGTGAATTATTTTATCATTTTGAGAAATTCATTTTCTTTTATAATTTTAACTCCGAGATTTTTTGCTTTTTTGTACTTTGATCCCGGATTCTTTCCTATTATAACATAGTCAGTATTTTTTGACACGGAAGAAGATATGTTTCCGCCTAATTCTCTTATTTTTTCTTTCGCTTCTTCTCTGGTGAAGTTTTCAAGTTCTCCTGTGAGCACAAATGTTTTTCCCTTTAATGGCTGATGTTTTTTTATTTTCGGAGTAATGATTTGGACTCCCGCATTTTCTAATTTTCGCAGGAATTCTAAATTTTTTTTGTCTCTAAACCAATTATAAATGTTTTTCCCTACCACTTCTCCTATATCCGGGATTTTCATAAGTTCTTCTTTTTTTGCATTTTTTATTTTCTCTAAACTCCCAAAATAATTTGCTAGATCAATCGCGGTCTCTTCGCCAACTCCTTCTATAGATAAACTGTAAATGAATTTAGATAATGGAATCTTTTTACTTTCTGAAATTGCTTTTACTAAATTTTCTGCAGATTTTTCTGCAAATCTTTCCAATGGGATTAAATCACCCTTAGTCAAATAGAATAGATCTGTAGGGTCGGAGATAAGACCTTGATCCATTAATTGGTTTATTGCCTTGGGGCCCAATCCAATTATGTCAAATCCCGGTTTTGAGACAAAGTGATAAAGTTTTCTTTTTAGGACCGCACCGCAATTTGGGTTGCTGCACTTCCAATATGCTCCTTCTTTTTTCAACGGAGATCCGCAAGCAGGGCATTCAGACGGCATTTTAAATTTTGTTTCTTTCCCTTCGCGCAAATCGGGGATAACTTTTGCTACCTCGGGGATAACATCTCCTGCCCTTCTTACAATTACTGTATCCCCGATTCTGATATCCAATTTTTTAATATAATCTTCGTTATGTAAAGTTGCTCTAGTAACAGTAACCCCCCCTATTTTTACTGGCCTTAAAACTGCCACTGGAGTTATTACTCCGGTTCTTCCTACCTGAAATACAATATCCAATATACGAGTTGTAGATTCTTTGGGAGCAAATTTTAACGCTCTAATTGCACGCGGAGATTTTCCTGCAACTTTTAATTTCTTAAAAATATCATTTTGATTTATCTGGACTACAACTCCGTCAATTTGGAATTCTAATTTATCTCTGATTTTACTTGCGTATTTCCAAAATGCTATTACCTCATCCAAATTTTTACATACTTTCGCATGGTCATCTGTTTTAAATCCTAAAACTTTCATAATTTTATGTTCTTCGCTATGGGTAGATTGACGTAAATCTGTAATCAAGTCGTAAGCCATAAATCGTAATGGTCTTGATGCAGTTAATTTTGGATTCAGTTGCCTTACACTTCCCGCAGCTAAATTTCTGGGATTTGCATAAGTTTCTTTTCCCATTTTTTTCTGCTTTTTATTAAACTCATTAAAATCTTTTATATTCATAAACACCTCTCCCCTTACTTCCAATTTTCCTTTTTTTAAAATCTTTTTGATGCTGTTCTGGATTTCTGGCTTCAGTTCTTTTAGTAGTTTTTCCCCGGGTTTTGGAATATGAAGTTTTAATGGAATTGACTCAATAGTTTTTATGTTGTTAGTGACATCTTCTCCTGTTTTTCCATCTCCTCTTGTAGACCCGCATACTAAAATGCCATCTTTGTAAATTAAAGAGATAGCCAAGCCATCCAATTTTAATTCTACAAAATAATCAAATTTTTCTCCTGGAATTAATTTCTTTATATACTCTTCCCAATCCTTTAGTTCCTCTTCGGTAAAAATATCTTCAATAGAAAGCATAGGAATTTTATGCTTTATCTTTTCAAATTTTTCCAACGGCTTTCCTCCTATTCTTTGTGTGGGAGAGTCGGGCGTGATAAATTCCGGGTATTTTTGTTCTAATAGATAAAGTTCATGCTTCAAAGAATCTAAGGCAGCGTTTGAGATTTCTTGTTTATCTAAAACATGGTATAGATAACGATGGTAATTTATTACCTTTTTTAATTTTTCTATTCTTCGTTTTGCTTCTTTTTTGGTCATATTTTAATAGAGCAGATTTTAATAGAGCAGAGAAAATCTGCCCATTTTGAGAACTTTAAATTAAACAGCATTTTCCTTCCTGAGCAAGCTGATTTTTTCCTTTGTTCCTTTATTATATCCACCAAGATTTCCATCAGAACGTATTACTCTGTGGCAGGGAATTTTTTTGTCTTTGTTTTTATTTAATATATTTCCCACCGCTCTAAAGGCAAGGGGCGATCCTGCTAATTCCGCTACTTTTCTATAGGTTAAGGTTTCCCCTTTTGGGATTTTTGATACAATGAAGTAAACTTTTTCTTTAAATTTCATACTTTCAAATACAGGAGAAAAACTTTTTCTGTGAATATCGCAAGGGCCAAATTTTTTAAGACATTTAATATGAGTTTTTGTCCCATAGCCTTTATTTTTTGAAAAATAGTAATTGGGATATTTGCCGTGAAGTTTTTTCATTAGATTATCCCTATGAACTTTCGCCACAATAGATGCCAAAGCACAGACCAAAATTTTTCTATCTGCTTTTACATAGGGGAATTGTGATACATTTATGTCAGGTATTTTTATTTTTCCGTCTAAGAATAAATAATCAAAAGAGATATTCAGATTTTTAATTGCTTTTTTCCATGACAGAATAGTTGCATTTAAAATATTTATTTTATCAATAATATAAGGAGAAACCATGCCAATTCCTATTTTCAACTTATCACATTGAAAAATTTTTTCAAATATCTTTTCTCTTTGTGTTTCGGAGAGAAGTTTAGAATCTTTGAATTCTTTTCCGTATTTAATCATAGAAAATTCATCGCATATTTCTAACAGATTTTCTTTTTTAATTCCTATTGCTACTGCCATAACCGGCCCCGCTAATGCTCCTCTTCCGACTTCGTCTATTCCAACTATAATTTTTTTGTTGCTTATTTTATTTAGAAAATTCATATTTTTTGTAATTTATTCTATAGGTATTTATTTTATACGCTGCAATTGCAAATGCCACACTTACATTAAATGATTCTTTTTTTCCAAGCATAGGAATATACACAATTTTGTCCGCCCTTTTTAATACAGATTCAGAAACTCCTTTTATTTCATTTCCTATAACCAATGCTAAAGGAAATTCCGGTTTGAACTTTTCTAAGCAAGTGGCATTTCTTTTTTGCTCCAAAACTACTATTTTGACTTTTTCTTTTTTTAGTTTTTCTATTATTTTCCAAGCCCAAAAATGATATTCCCAAGGAATATTTTCCTCCGCTCCCAGTGCGGTTTTAGAGATTTTTTGAGAAGGCGGAGTTCCGCAAATGCCACATAGAAAAATTTTATCGATCATTAATCCATCAGAGGTTCTGAAGATAGAACCGATATTCTCCAATGAGCGAATATTATCGCAGATTACATAAAATTTTTTATTGAACATAATACTTAGAAAACTCAAAGCGCAAAGTGAAAAGCGCCCCAAAGGAAGCCTGCGGCTTCCTACGGGGCAAGTAAAGCTACAGTGTAAAGCGCAAAAGTAGTTAAATTCAAAATTCAAAGCACCAAATCCTAAACAAATTCAAATGACCAAAATCCAAAATTCAAAACAAGATTAAGAAATTAAAGTTTTGGATTTTGAACATTTGAATTTTGGAATTGTTTAGGATTTAGGATTTTGAATTTAGGATTTGAATAAATTAGTTTTAAGCTTTGCACTTTGCACTTTGCGCTTTGCGCTAAATTTCATTTTGATTATTATACCAACATCCTTAAGAAATTAGAAGAATTAACTCGTTGAAAAATTACCGCTTATTGTTATACTTAAATATATGAATCATAAATTTACTCATTTGCATGTGCACAGTCATTATTCTTTATTAGACGGGCTTTCAAAAATTCCTGAACTTTTAGATTACGCAAAGGAACAGGGAATGGACTCAATAGCTTTGACCGATCACGGAAATATGTATGGTGTAGTAGAATTCTATAAAGAGGCAAAGAAAAGAGAAATTAAACCAATTATAGGAAGCGAAGCATATATTGCTTATGAAACTATAAACGACAAAAGGCCAAATATAGACCACAGGCAATATCACTTAGTTTTATTAGTGAAAGACAAGAAAGGATACGAAAATCTTGTGCAATTAACCACAAAGGCATGGCTTTTGGGATTTTATTATAAACCTAGGATTGATAAAAACTTACTAAGAGAGCATAGTCAAGGACTAATTGCTCTATCTGCTTGTTTGAAGGGAGAAATCCCTCAGGCAATTTTAAATAATGATTTCAAGAGAGCAGAAAGACTGGCGCTTGAATATCTGGATATTTTTGGAAAAGGCAATTTTTATCTGGAATTACAGCATCATCCCGGTATACCGGAACAGGCTGTGGCGAATAAAGGATTAATTGAAATTTCAAGGAAATATAAAATTCCATTAGTGGCAACTAATGATTGTCACTATCTTAGACCGGAAGATGCGGATGCGCAGGATATTTTAATGGCTATAAACACAGACAGAAAGGCAGATGATCCAGAGCGGCTTACTATGAAAAAAGATGATTTTTCATTAAGACCAATTGAAAGGATGGTGGAAGATTTTAAAGATGTTCCAGAGGCAATAGTTAATACGCAGGAAATTGTAAAGAGATGTAATTTTGAATTTGAATTAGGCGAAATACGTCTTCCGAAATTTAAACTTCCAAATGGGAAAAACGCAGATGAATATTTGAGGGAATTGGTTTACGATGGTTTTAAAATAAAATATGGAAAGAATTTGAAAAAGGAGGTGGTAGATAGAATAGAATATGAGTTATCTGTAATTAAACAAACTGGTTTCGCTTCTTATTTTCTGATTGTGGCTGATTTTGTAAATTGGGCAAAAAAGAGTGGAATTATAGTGGGACCGGGAAGAGGAAGCGCTGCTGGTTCTATCGTTTCTTACCTGTTAAATATTACCGAGATAGATCCATTAAAATACAATCTTTTGTTTGAAAGGTTTCTGAACCCCGAAAGAATTTCTATGCCAGATATTGATATAGATTTTGCGGATAACAGAAGAGATGAAGTTATTAAGTATGTGACAGAAAAATATGGAGAAAACCATGTAGCACAGATTATTACTTTTGGGACTATGGCTGCCAGAGCAGTGGTAAGAGATGTAGGAAGAGCAATGAATTATTCGTATAATTTATGCGACCAAATTGCAAAAATGATTCCTTTCGGGATGAATTTAGAAAAAGCATTACATGAATCTCAAGAACTTCATCATTTGTATCATACTGACGAGGACGTAAAGAAGTTGATTGATACAGGAATGAAACTAGAAGGAGTAGTACGTCACGCTTCTACTCACGCTGCCGGAGTGGTTATCACAAGGGAGGATATTAATAAGGTAATTCCACGCCAACGCCCCACGCAGAATGAAGATGCGATTGTTACTCAATATGAGATGCATTCTATTGAGGATCTAGGGCTCTTAAAGATTGATTTTCTTGGATTAAAAACACTAACCGTTATTGAAAATGTAGTTTACAAAATTAAAGAGAGATACAATAAAGAAATTGATATTCGTAAAATTCCGTTGGATGATAAAAAGACTTACAATTTGATTTGCAAAGGAGATACTACAGGAGTATTTCAGTTAGAGTCAGCAGGAATGAAGAGATATTTAAAGGAGTTAAAACCATCTGAGTTCGAAGACATAATTGCTATGGTTGCTTTATACAGACCCGGGCCAATGGATCTTATACCGGAATACATTGCAAGAAAGCATAATCGTAAAGAGATAGAATATTTACATCCAAAGTTAGAACCGATTTTAAAGAATACTTATGGAATTTGTGTATATCAGGAACAATTAATGCAGATTGCTCAGAGACTAGCGGGATTTTCATTGGCAGAGGCAGATATTTTAAGAAAGGCAGTTGGCAAAAAGATTAGAAAGTTATTGGAAGAACAAAGAGAGAAAATGATAAATGGCATGATTAATAATGGGATTAGCAAAGATACTGCAGAAAAAATCTGGGAATGGATAGAGCCATTTGCAAGGTACGGATTTAATAGAAGCCATAGTTGCTGTTATGCTATGATTGCTTACTGGACTGCTTTTCTAAAAGCGCATTATCCAGCGGAGTTTATGGCATCTTTGATGACCTCCGAACAGAATGATATAGAAAGAATTGCGTTTTTGATAAATGAGTGTAAAAAGATGAAAATAAAGGTTCTTCCTCCCGACGTAAATGAAAGCGACGGAGATTTTACAGTTGTGGGAGACCAGATTAGATTTGGGTTAAACGCAATTAAGAACGTTGG
>Ga0190361_1000225_pt1 | contig 23688 bp, 22 predicted proteins | sample 48721845_MG_FD_161273 | JGI IMG/M metagenome (GOLD analysis project Ga0190361, IMG submission 161273) | Hydrothermal vent microbial mat bacterial communities from Southern Trench, Guaymas Basin, Mexico - 4872-18-4-5_MG | ecosystem: Environmental > Aquatic > Marine > Hydrothermal vents >... | reverse complement strand
CAATTTGTTTACATTATCTAGTATATCAATAGTAAACAAAAAATAAAAGAGGGGATTAATCAATCCCCTCTGCCTATGTTCTATCTTTTCGTTATAGTAACTTTTTTGAAAAAGTCCATATCAACTAACTTTCCAAAAGAGGTAAAAGGAGCATGAAGAAAACCATATTTCCTTCCTAGAACAAGAATCCTTTCCATATAAGAAATATCTATTTCTCCGATATGATCAGAATGATCATTTTCTAAACACTGAATTATTGCTTCCGCCCAACAAGAAAACGTTGTCCCTGACCGGACACCAGGTACTCTTACTCCTAATTCTATATTGGGGATATTTACCATGGCTCCGTCAATTTTAAGTAAATTCGGTCTAATCTGACGAATTATTTCATAGCTAGCTTTTGAAAGATTAGGAGGCACAGAAACTTCATAGACCACTACTCGTTTATCTTTGTTAATATAATCTGCTTTTATAAGTGAATCGGGGTGACTTGTTGCTGTTACAATAATATCTGCTGGATATATATCGCTTAAAGAAACAGAGGCTTTTATTTTCGCTGCTCGAGGATAAGGTAAATTACTTATAAATCTCTGGAGTCGTGTTGGATTGTGCCCTATTAAAATTAAAGACACGTCTCTCTTACATAAAGACAAGGTCAGGGCTTTACCTATCAACCCATATGCTCCGACAATAGCTATGGTAAACTCTTCTAAAGAGGTGCCCATAGCTTCTGCAATTAAATCTAAACCCTCCAGGGAAACTCCGGCCGCATAACTATCTCCGTGGGTGATAGCAGCAGTAACGCCTTCTTGAATAACAAGCCAACGTCCTTTATCAGTAATAGAAGAAGTTAATGAGGTTAAAGCAACAAACTCTACCCCTAAATAATTTTGGGCCCAGATTACAGCATCCAAAATATCTTTTCTGACTTTCCTTATATTACCCGGTGACATCATATCTTTTCCGGTCACACCTAGTGTAATCACATAACCCTTAGCTCTATCAAAAATATTAAATTCACCCCATACTTTATATGCGGGAAGATTTCTTTTACTTTCGCACTCCGGAAATACGGCTGGTATATCTGATTTGTCTCTTAAATTTGTAATTATAGCTACCTTTCTCACCTTTTCCTCCTTTTCTTATTTTCTCTTTCCTTAACTTAAAAAACTTAAAAAATAAAATACGCCCTCCTTTCTTTTTCCTCCTAACTTTCAAAGAACAAAATTGTAAGGTTTCTTTTCTTTTAAAAATAGCATAATTTTTGTGTTTTGTCAATTTCCTGTACTAGAAGGGTACATAGGTAACACTTTTAGGTATTAGGATTGATGGGTCGCACCCGTCAAGCTTGATGGGTGCGACCCATCAAAACAGTGCGACCCATCAAAACATGTAAACCTTTAAATAATAAAGAAAAACTTTATAATCTTGTTCATCTAAGAAAATTTTTCTCTTCTCTAAATGATGGGTCGCACCCATCAAAAAAGACCGGGAAAATCCCGGTCTAAAAAGAACTTATTTCAGCCTCTCAACTTTGAGAAATTTTTATTCCTCCTCTATTCCACTGTCAAACTCAATTTTATACTTACTCATTTGGCTCAAGTCGTAATCAGTATAAATATAACCTTCAAATGTCTTCGTCTGACCATTACTGAAATTAGAAATAATAATAAGTTCAGATTCAAGAAGATTATCATCCTCATCATAGACACTGATTCTGAAATGCGCTAAAAGATAATCCTTACCAGAGTTATTAGTCATTTCACCTATTACTTTAATATACCCTACTCCAGAGTCCTTAAAATGCACATTTTTATAAAAAAATCCTCCGGCTATACCCGTAGCTTCTTCCTCTGTGATCCCTCTTTTAAATCCTTTTGTCTTCTTCTGGATATCCCGAAACGTCTCTTCAGTTTTATTAATCGTCTTCTTAAACTCTTCCCATCTATCCTTATCAAGTACTATGGTAACCTTTTGGGCATCTATTTTATTAACACTAACTATAGTTATGTAAGGACCTTTGACTCCGACCTTCTTCTCAAATTCCTTTTCAAACCAAATACCAATAACCAAAAAAACATTTTCTCCTCTTATTCTATCTTCTACCGAACCAATGATAAGAACTGAATCAGCGAGTTCCTGATAGTTCTCTTGAGTTTCCTGAAACGACTTATCTGTCTTACTAACTATCGTCTTAAGCTCTTCCCAACTATCCTTATCCAAAAGTACAACAACTTTCTGGGAGTCAATATTATCAACATTAACTATACTTATAAAAGGACCAATCTTTTGTGCAAGGCCAGCAACCATACCTAAATAATTCTCCTTTAGAACCATATCTTTCACTACTCCAGTAACGATAAGAGAATCAGGTTCAGCAATTAATGAGATAAATAAAAAGAGGAGAACTAATAAAACCTTCTTCACTTTTTACCTCCTTTGTTTTTATTGTTTTTCATCCTTTTCAAAGAACAAATTTTTCCTTAAAACTAGCACATCTTAAGTATCTTGTCAAATTCTTCGTCAGGGTTTCGTCAGGGTCGCACCCTAAAAAACCAGGTCGCACCCTAAAAAACCGCGCCCTAAAACACCTTAAAAGTCATTCTAAAGTCATTTCTTTTAAAATCTCTTTAGAATCAATAATATAGTTCTCAACAAACTCTTGATAAGAAGCAAAAGCTTTTATGTCTTTATCTCCGGTTGTTTTAAAATATTGGAGAATTTCTTCTGGATGAACCCAGGAAGTTTTTCGTTCGCCTATATAATCTGGATAACTTGAATAAGAATACTCAATTAGTTTCTTGGGATCTGATCCTTTTATTAACTCCAATGGGTTACAGTGGATATATCGGGAAAGATGAAGAAGATAACTTTCTTTATCAATCAAAACTGCTTTATAACGCCCTTGGAAAAGAGAACTAACCCTTTCATATTTTTCATTAAAATATCTAACATAAGCATTTGCCAACCGTTTCATAAATTCTCTCATTGCTCTTTCATCAATCTGTTTTAACATAAAATGAAAATGGTTTGGCATTAAACAATACGCTAAAAGTTTAACCCTTTTATAAAGATCATAATCATTACCCAGTCGAAGTATATTAAATGGTATTTGATGGGTCGCACCCGTCAAGCTTGACGGGTGCGACCCATCAAAACATGGCTCACTAAGATAAACCTTTAAATAATAAAGAAAAACTTTATAATCCTGTTCGTCTAGGAAAATTTTTCTCTTCTCTACTCCACGATTATAAACGTGATAAATTCCTCCGCTTACATATTTTTTGACTGTATTTTTAGAAGGCATAAATAAATAAAAACAATAAAATAAAAATAGTTTACTTTATTATACCACAAAAAGTGTGCTTTCGTCAGGGTTTCGTCAGGGTGCGACCTAAAACCAGGTCGCACTAAAACCAGGTCGCACCCATCAAAAAAGACCGGGAAAATCCCGGTCTAAAGGGGCCTATTTAGCCCATTATTGTTTTCTTCATTATTTTTACTATGCTTTTCCTCCCTCCTTTTGAATATAAATTTAATATCTCTATTCTAGAAGGAACCTCTTCTGGTTTAAGCAAAGAGCGGCAGTAATTTATCAGATCCTTCTCGGTTAGTTCAGATTCCCTCCTCAAAATAACCAAAGCAATAACCTCTTCTTCAATCTGCTTCTTCTTTGTCCTCTTACCCACTACTATTGCCTGCTTCACTCCTGGATGCGATTCCAAAACCATCTCTACCTCTTGCGGAGAAACCTCACCACCAAAAGAAGAATAAATAAGTTCATTCCTTATCTGGTCAGTAATAATTATACTTCCCCCGTTCTTTTTACCTGCTAAACCGCTTCGCCAAAATCCATTTTCCCTTTCTGCTTCTGTTCGCACTTTATCTCTCCAATATCCTCTAAACACTTGAGGTCCGGCAACCAAAAATTCTCCCATTTTTACTCTTACTTCCATGCCCTCTACTTCTGAAAAAGCGCCTCCGCTCAGACCTATAAACATAGGAAAGGCCTCTGGAAAGCCAAGAATACGGATAATTTCTACTTCTCCGGCTAATTTCTCATAGAGATTCTTCTCCAGGAATGGATTAAAACTCTGCTCCAACACGCCGATGAACCGCAGGAAAGACAGATCTGGTCTTTGGAAATCCTTTATTAATTCATTAAGAAGCCCTGGCGTTGTCCAAAGAAAAGAGTGATTTTTCCAGCGAACCAGTCCTCTCTTCAATTCATCCGAATAAAGTTTGGGGAAAACTACTGAGGAACATCCGGCTGTCAAGGAGAAAAGTAAACTAACCAACCCAGGATATTCAAAAGGAGCAAAAACGAATGCCCTTTCTTCAGGAGAAGAAAAAATCTCTGGCCGATGCTGAAGGAACCATTTACCCAATTGATAAATTGCTGCCGTGACATTGCTATGACTTATCCCTACTAGTTCTTTACCTCTTGTTTTATAAATTATCACTGCGGCATCTTCTTCTGGAACAATATTTACTGGCGAGAAATCAGGGCTATTCTCTGCTACTAGAAGAGGAAAATGGAAAGAAGAGGAAGATTTGAATGGTCCAGGAGAGAGATGAACATTCACAATGTGCTCTAAAGAACTTCTCCTGCTCTTTCTTAGAAAGTCAAAGTCATCAACCTTATCATCTGAACAAATAGCTACTTTTGCCTGAGATTTAGAAACTACTTCTTTAATCTTCCAGGTTCTCTCACGAGGACCAAGTAAAATAGCCACCGCACCTATCCTATTCAATGCCAAAAAAGAGATAACAAACTGGAAGCAATTAGGCAAACAGATAATCACCCGGTCACCCTTTTTCACCCCAATCTTTTGCAAAGCATTGGCAAAGCGCTGACTCTTTTCCTGTAATTCTTGATAACTCATTTTCTTTCTATCTACTCCAGAAATAAGGGCTGGCTTTTCCGGATTATACTTAACCATATCATCGAAAACAGCATAAGGAGGGATAAAATGAAGATAAATCTCATCAAATAATCTGTGTACATCTCTCGCCTCGGCCATTTCAGACCTCCTTTCTTGTTTTTTTCAGGTTTTCAAGGTGCTTTTTCTGCTTTTCTATTAAAAAAATTGTAAAAAGAAATTCCCTTGTTGTCAAGGGTAGAGAATTTGACAATGAAGTGTAACCCTTCAAATCCCAGATAAAACTTCTAAAGTTTTTCGAGCGGTTTGTTGCCAATCAAACTTTCTCGCCTGAATCAACCCCTCTTCACTCAACTTTTCTCTTAACTCTTTTTCTAACAATAACTTTTTCATTGCCTCTTTTAAAGAAATTAAATTATCTGGGTCAACTAAAATTCCGGCTGAGTTAACTAACTCTGGCAAAGAAGAGGAAAAACTTGTAATTACTGGACAGCCGCAACCCATTGCTTCTAAAACAGGAAAGCCAAAACCTTCATAAAAAGAAGGGTAAACAAATAAGGTGGCTAAGTGATAAAAAGCGAATTTATCTTTCTCTGGAAGATATCCAATAAAACGAATATTATTTTTATGCTTAACTTTTTTTATGGCCTTCTGGACTGTTCTCCAAAGCCAACCCGGAGAACCAGCAATAAGTAACTGTCTTAAAGAATTATCATCCCCTCTTTCCCCTATCTCTTCAATCAATTTATCAAAAGCCAAGATAAGTCCAGAAATATTTTTCCGCGGCTCCAACCTTCCTAAACAAAAAATAAATTCTTTAGGTAGGTTGTATTTTATTTTGACTCTATTTATTGTATCCTCATCAATCTTGTCTTTAAACAAACCAGAATGAATAACAACAATCTTATCCCTTTTTAAACCATATAAATTAACTAAATCGTCTGCTGTACTTTGGGAAACACTAATAATTTTATCAAATTCTTGGGTCAACTTTTTTAGATTAACCAGTTTGTGCCAAAGACAACGCTTAAAGGTAAAAAATTCAGGAAATTGCTCAAAAGTTAAATCATGAACTGTAATTACTTTATAGCAATCTGAGGAAAGAGAAATAAAATGCTGATTAGGAAGAAAAAAAACATCTACCCCGCCTTTGATTAACTTATCAACTTTGGGTAGATGAAAAAATTTTTGAGATAAATTAAAAAATTTATTTGGCCAACGAAAACCAATAAATTTAACTTGAGGATAATCCCATTTAGGTAAATTTTCAGTAACCGATTTCAGAGAATTATAAAACAAAAAATACTCATTTTTTTGGTCAATCTTAAAAAGATTATCCAAAAGATGAAAAGTATATTCCCCTACTCCAAAGTAAGGTTTTTCCATTAAAGGCCGAATATCAATCCCGATTTTCATTGATTATTCAAAAATTTTTTATAATTTGTAATAAAGAGGGGTATCTTCTTTTCCTTTATTCTTTTCTTTTGGAGAAATCATCGTTTCTAAACGTTTCTTTTTCTCTCTTAAAGTTTCAATCTCATTCATAATTTCTTGAAGCGGCGGGGTTAAATTCTCCCAATCAATGTCCTTTCCTTGAGCAATAATTTTAAATTTACCCTCAAGAACTTCAATTGCTGCTTCTAATTTCTTTACAAAGTGCTTTTGCTCTTCAGGAAGAAAATTTTTAACATCCTCAATCGGCGTTTCTATTAATTCTTTAACTGTCTGATACTCTGGCCAACTTTCTACCATCGCCTTTTCTATCTCTTCCTCCTTCTTGCTGGACTCGCCTAAAAACTGGTCTAATTCCTTGTTAGATTCTTTTTGCATTTTTTGTTTATTAATTGTTAAAATATATCTAATTATTTTGATGTTCTTGCAAACTTTTAACAACAAACTCTCTTATTTCTTTTTTAAATCGCTCAGGATTAAATTTTTGAGCATGTTCTTTAATTTCATAAGGATTAAAATCTTTGCTATTAAACTTGATTACTTCATTGGCTAAATCCTCCCAAGTTTGTTCTTCAAAAAACAGACCTGTTTTTCCTTCAATTATTGTTTCTAAAGCCCCACCGCTTTTATAGGCAATAACTGGCCGACCAGAAGCCATTGCTTCCACAGCGGTAATTCCAAAATCTTCTTCTTGAGGATAAATCAATGCCTGACAATGACTTAGATATTTTACTTTTTCTTCTTCACTTACCGCTCCTAAAAACTCTATATTCTCTTTAGCCATTTTCCTTAATTTTTTTTCTTCTTCACCCTTGCCAATAATTTTTAGAGGAATCCTTAAGCGATTAAATGCTTTAATGGCTAAATCTACTTTTTTATAAGGTCGTAAGCGGGCAATAATTAAAAAATAATTTCTAATATCTGAACTGATTTTATATTTATCTGTCTCTACCGGCGGATAAATAACCTTACTAGAACGATGATAATACTTTTTTATTCTTTGAGCAACAAAGTAGGAATTAGCAATAAATTTATCCACCCTTTGAGCAGCTTGATAGTCCCAAGAACGCAAACGGTTAAGAATAATAAGAAGAATTTTTTTAAGAAGCCGGCTATAATTTAAATTTTGCACATAAGAATGGGTATCACTCCAAAGATAACGCGTAGGAGTATGGCAATAACAAATATGAAGAGCCGAAGGTTTAGGAATCACTCCCTTAGCAAAAGCTGAAGCGTCAGAGATAATTAAATCATAATCCGTCAAATCTAACCCTTCTATTGCTGCAGGCATTAAAGGTAAATAAAATTTAAAAAATTTATGAGAGAAAGGTAATTTTTTAATAAACGATTCTTTTATTTCAAAATTTTTAAACAATCCTCTTGTCTTTTGGGGATAATATAACAAAGTATAAATCGGCGCTTTAGGCCAAATTTCTTTAAAAACCAAAAGAACTTTTTCTGCGCCGCCAATTTGATTAAGATGATCATGAACTAAAGCAACTTTCATATTTTTAAACCGCTCCCTTTCTTGATAAGACAACAAAAGGGGTCTTTAAAATTATTTGTAAATCAAGTTGTGGAGACCAATTCTCTATATAATAACTATCTAACTTTGCCTCGTCTTCAAAACTTAACTCAGCCCTGCCGGAAACCTGAGCCATACCAGTTATCCCCGGCTTAATAGATAAAAGCTTTTTATATCCCCTTTCATAAAGAGCAACTTCTTCTGGCTCATGAGGACGAGGACCAACTAAACTCATCTCACCTTTTAAAACATTCCAAAGTTGGGGTATTTCATCAATACTCGTTTTTCTAATAAATCTTCCTACTCGGGTAATTCGCGGGTCATTTTTTATTTTAAATAAAGGACCTTTCCTCTCATTGTATTTCATTAACTCTTTTTTAAGTAATTCAGCATTTTTAACCATTGAACGGAATTTATAAAGTTTAAATATCTTTCCTTTCTCCCCTACTCTTTTTAAGGCAACAATAGCCGGTCCCTCTGAATCAAGTTTAATAATAAGAGGCATAATCAAAAATAATGGCGAAAAAAGGACTAACCCAATCAGAGAACCAATAATATCAACAACTCTTTTAAAAATTCTTCCCCATCCATCAAGTGGCGTTCTCCTTATTTCCACAATAGGTACGCCGGAAAGCGTATCTGTCTTTATATTACTGGCTTTAGCATCAAAAAGATCGGCTGCATAACGAAAAACCAAATGATGCTCATTACAAAAATCTAAAATAATTAAATTTTTCTTTCTTTCAATATTCGGATCAGCTGAGATAACCTCGTCAATCTCCTTATTATGCTTTTGAAAAATTTTTTCTAAAAGACCAGCATTAATTTCTTCTAAATTTTTTATTCGCTCAACGACGCGATAGCCAAAAGCAAGATTTTTAGACAAAAACCTATCTATTTCTTCAGCGATATTATTATTGCCAATTAAAATAATCCGATGAATCCCTATTCCCTTCTTAAATAAAGAACGCCTAATTAGACGGACAATTAGGCGGCCAAAACTGACGAAAATAATGGTTAATACCCAACCAGCTAAGACAATAAAACGAGAAGAAAAAAGTTCTCTCTTCAAAAAAACAGCAATAATAATGAGCATTATTCCTGTAGAACAGGCGAGAAAAATTTTAGAAAACTCCTCTGTCCATTTCCGACGAGGTTTAATAGAGTAAAGACCGGCTAAGGCAAAAATTATTAACCAAATTATTCCAATAACTACCAAATTGAATAAAAATTGTTTTAGAGGTATTTCATAAATAACCGGCCTTAACTCAACTAAAGTCCTAAATCTTAAAAAATAAGCAATTAAACCAGAAAGGACAATCATTAAAAAATCAACAGGGACGAGAATGAAAGAAAATAATAAATCTGATTTCCTCATAAAAATTATTAAAGATGGTTAAGCAGACCTATAAGCCGAGTTCTGTACTCCAAAAAGGAGCGACGGCTATTTATCTGGACCGGTTATTACTAACCGGCTCTAACGACCTACCAAAATTTGGTCTTTCACCCGGGTAAGGATTTAGCCGTTTCACCTCGGTTTTTTGACCTCTTTTATAACCGAGCTCAGCCTGATTAATAAGAAGAGGTCCAGGCTGCCCTTAGATTACTCCTTGGGCGTCTCTGTTCGCACCTCTATCCCGCTAAAAGCGGGACGACGGGTGTTACCCGCTACCCTTTTTCTCTTCTTAAAGAAGAGAGAGTGCTCGGACTTTCCTCTCTGTCTGATTAAGACAGAGCAGCCGTCCGGTCTGCTTAACCTTACTATTTTATATCAGAAAATCGGCAAAAAGTCAACTTTTAAAATGAGCGTTGATTGCCTGATTAACTAATTTATCGGCTATTTTATTCTTATTTCGGGGTAAATAATGGAATTTAATTTTTTTAAAACCCAAAGAGAGATTCCAAACCTTGATAAACAAAGAACCGAGTTGATGGTCTTTTATTTTATATTTCCGATTTAATTGATTAACTATTAACTGACTATCTAAAAAACAATCAACCTCTTCAGCACCTAATTTTTTGGCTAACTCTAATGCTAAAATCAATGCTTTATACTCTGCCTGATTATTCGTCGCTTTACCTAAATATTTTTTGGCTGTTTTAATTAAATTCTCTTTCTCATCAAAAATAGCCACTCCGACACCAGCCGGGCCAGGATTACCCCGCGCCCCTCCATCAGTATATATCTTCAACTTTTTAGCCATAAATTATTGATTAATTTTTAAGTCAATTATTTTCAATTGCAATTCTTGAGAGCCATTCCATTGATTAACTGAAAGTTCAAAAACTACATCAATTCTATCGCCTATTTTTAATTTTTCTGCCCAATTCTCACTCAAATTAAAACCTATCATTTTTTTAGTTATAAATTCATCATCACGAACAAAAATTCTTAAATGATGACCATTACTACCAACCCTCTCTAAACCAATTACTTCTACATTTTCAACCAGAAATCTCGGGCGATTATTATCTTGACCAAAAGGTTCAAATTTCTCTAAATCCTCGTAAAATTGCCAAGTAATTTCTCTCAAAGAGACCTGACTTTCAATAAACAATTCGCCTTCAAAATCTACTCCTTTTAATTTCTCTTCAATTAATTCCTCTAAATCTTTTTGAAAACTCTCAAGTAATTTTTTATCTTTTAAGGTAAAACCACAGGCACGGGAATGTCCTCCATAATTAAGAAAATAATCATCTAATTCTTTGAGAACCTCCATAATATCTAACTCCTTAATGCTTCTTCCTGAAGCAACCATCGTTCTTTCCTTTTCTGTTAAAACAATGCTCGGACGATACCATTTATCTGTTAAACGGCCAGCAATTAAGCCAATAATGCCAACTGGCCAATCTTTCCCCCAAATTAAAATTGACTTTTTTTGAAAATCTTCTTTTTCTAATTTTTGATTAATCTCATTGACTATTTTTTCAATCAATTTTTGCCTTTGCTGGTTTATCTGATTCAATTCCAAGGCAATTTTTTCTGCCTCTTCTAAGGACTCAGTGGTTAATAATTTGAAAGAAACATTAGCGTGATCCATTCGGCCAGCAGCGTTTAAACGAGGAGCAATTTGAAAAGCAATATTATCCGTACTTAGATTGTTTTTAGATAGACCGGCTTTTTCTATAAGAGCATTTAAACCTATTCGCGGTGTCTTATTGAGAACAATCAAACCATATTTTACTAAAGTCCGATTTTCTCCTAAAAGAGGCATTAGGTCGGCTACTGTGCCAACAGCAACTAAATCTAAAAGCCATTTTTCCCAACCGCTTTTAATTACTTCTTCTCCTAAAAATTCTTTTTGTTTTGCTATCAATGCCTGAATTAGTTTATAAGAAACACCTACCCCGGCTAAAAATTTAAAAGGATAATGTTCTCGCGATAATTTGGGGTTTATTAAAGCATAAGCCCTTTTTGGCAATTGATTTGGCTCATTGTGGTGGTCAGTAATAATAATCTCAATCCCTGATTTACTGGCTAAATCAACTTCAGATGAATTGCTAATTCCGCAATCAACAGTAATAATTAAATCTATTTTTTGTTGAACAAAATTTTTAATCGCTTCTTTGTTTAATCCATAGCCCTCTCTTTCTCTATCAGGCAAATAAACATCTACCTTTACTCCTAATTTTCTAAAAAATTCAAATAAAATAACAGCGGCAGAAATACCGTCAGCATCATAATCACCATAGATAAGTATCCTTTCCTTTTTCTTGATGGCTAGAAAAATTCTCTTAACCGCCCTTTCCATATCTACAAAAAGAAAGGGGTCGTAAAGGTCTTGAGAATAATCAGGAAGTAAGAATGCATCAATTTCTTCCTGAGTTCTTAATCCCCGATTATAAAGAAGTTGAAGAATAATCGGGTTAATTTCTGGAAATTGACTTTTGAAATCAGGAGATATTTTTTTAGCAATTTTCCACTTCATTCTTTCCTCTCTAATAAAAACTTTTTAACCTCACGAGCAATTTGTAATTCTTCATTTGGGGGAATAGAGAAAATTTTTACCCCTTTAAGAAGAGAAAAATCTTGACAAATTTTCTCTCTTGTTTCCGGTTTGCCCGCTCCAATCTCTCCAGTGAAAACTAAAGCATCGCAACCGTTAAGAACAGCATAATAAGCACCAATATATTTCTTTATTCGGTAGATAAAAATTTCTAAAGCAAGCTTTGCTCTTTGATTACCAAAAGTAACCTCTCTTAAAAGTTCTAAAAAATTATTGCAGCCAGAAATTCCCTTAATCCCTGACTGAAAGTTTAACAGGTCTTCTACTTCTTTTAGTCCTGAACCAAGGGGGAGAAGTTCAAAAATTTTCAGAATAACGCCAGGATCTAAATCGCCCGGCCGAGTCATCATCATCAAACCCTCCAAGGGAGTAAAACCCATACTTGTATCTATGGGTTGACCATTCTTAATGGCTGTAATACTCGCCCCTCCTCCTAAATGACAAGTAATTAGTTTTAATCGTTTAATATCTTTTTTTAATTTTTTCGCCGCTTCCTCAGCAGCGTATTGATGAGAAATACCATGAAAACCAAATTTTTGAATTCCATACTTTTGATAATACTCATAGGGTAAAGGATAAACCAACACTCTTTGTGGAAGGTCCTTAAAAAAGGCAGTATCAAAAACAGCAATGTTAGGAACATTGGGAAGAAACTCTAAACAGGCCTTGATTGCTTCTAAACTGAAAGGATTATGAAGGGGGGCCAACTCATTATAATTCGCTAATTTTCTAATAATATCCTCATTGATTAAAGTTGTTTCTCGGAAGTCCTTTCCTCCGTGCACCACTCGATGACCAATGACTGTTATATTGACTATTTCTTCTATCTCTCGTAAGGCGTTTTTAATAGCCTGACGATGGTTATCAATAGAAGAAAATTTATTTTCTTGAATGAGTTTCAAACTTTCAAAATCAAAAACTTTATATTTTAAGGAAGTGCTACCTGAATTGATAACTAAAATCCTTTTGCTCATATTAAAAGATAAATAATTTGATAAATAATTCCTAAGGAAAAAATAAAGTATAAAAGATAGAGAAAAAAGTGAGGAAGTTTTAATTCATACTCAGGCCGACGGTTACCCAATTGCTTCGCCCGCTGATAAGTCATTAGTAAAAGTATGCCCTGAAAACCGCTTAAAATCGCTCCTGAGATTCCCAAAACCTGGACAAAACTACGTAAACCAAGAAGAAAAATTATCAAAGGAAGAGAACAGGTTAAAAAAGAGGCAATAAAAGGAGAAAGATGATAATCTCGCTGATAAACCCCTTTTAAAACATAAGATAGCGCCAAAAAAGAAGTAGCCATTGTTAAAATACCTAAAATTCCGGCTAAATAGACAATTTTTCTTCCTAAAACCGGAGAAAGTCCACTTACAACTTGCTCGCTAGTAGCAGGACCATTTACGCCAACAACAGCAAAGGAAAAAACTAAATAAATAATTACTGGAATCACCATTCCTAAAATTATTGCTTTCTTTAAAGAAGAAAGCTGTTTTCCTTTTTCTAATACCTCTTTCATTGCTGGTATAGCTGAAGCGCCACCTAAAGCAAAAAGCATTACTCCAAAGGGAAGAAATAAATAATGAAAGCTAATATAAGTTAAATTACTTAATCTAATTTCCGGCAAACTAATCCCAAAAATAAAGAAGATTACAAAGACCAGTAATCCAACCATAAATAATTCTAAAGGAGCAATAATGTCCAATCCATAAAAAACAGCCGAACTTGCGACTAACCAAAAAATTAAAGAATAAATAAGAGGAGTTCCACCTAAAAATGGGTGTAAAATAGCAAAAAGAAAATTGCCCACGCCTATGGTATAAGCCAATAAACCGCCGTAAATGCCTAAAATTAAAGAAAGGGTAATAAAAAATTTTCCCTTATTACCTAAATATCTTCCCACATACCCACTCATTTGATAATTACCTTTGGTGCGGAGAACCACCTCGCCATAGCCTAGGGTTACTATTAAAACGGCTGCTGCTAAGATAATAAGATAAACCATACCCGGAATAAAACCGATTTTTGCTACTACATAAGGCAGACCAAAAACACCAGCGCCAACGACTGTTCCCACCAGAATAGATACGGATTTGTAAAAATTTCCTTCCTTATTTTTCATTAACTTTCTTTTCTTTTACTCCTTTCTTCTTAGAAAAATAAAAAATGTAAATAATTTCTAAAATTGCCAAGGTATTAAGAATGAGCAAGGCAATAAACCAATTCAGCTGTTTATTACGAGCGGCTCGCCATAAGGCAATTCCTTTCCAAGGAAGAACCCAAATAACTATTAAGAGAAGAAGCCATTGGGGCAGAGAAAAAATCTGATTCATAAGTTTTTAATTAATTTTTTATTATTCTCCTGATGGCTTATCTAATTCTAATGGTTTAATATTCTCTTCTTCCTTTCGGCCAGAAATTTTTAATATATCTTTATCAATTTTAGCAAATTCTTTATAAGCAAGATTGTAGGTATTAACTACTGTAGAAAGATGAGAACCTAATTTTCTTAAATATTCATCATAAACTTTAATATGTTTACCTAACATCTCTACCCTTTTTCTGATTTCCCGGGCGCTTTCTTCAATTTTCAACGCGCGAAACCCTTGAAGCACGGTCTGAAGATAAGCAAAAAATGTTGTTGGTGAAACAATAATAACCCTTTTCTCTCGAAAAGCATACTCTAAGAGATCGCGTGTATTTGCTTTAACTGCTCCAACCTTATTAACCAATAAATCATAATAGATTGCTTCACTAGGAATAAACATAAAAGCAAAATCTGTAGTTTTTTCTTGGGGGCGGATATATTTACTTGTCTCGTCAATTCTGTTTTTCAGGTCTTGCTTGAATTGTCTTTCTAACTCTTTACGCTTGCTTTCATCTCTTTCTTCTAGAAGTCGGTTATAGTTTTCTAAAGAAAATTTTGAATCAACAGGAATCAATCCTGCTTTAGTAATAATAACTGCATCTACTATTTCTCCATCCTTAAATTTATATTGCATTTGATAATATTCTGGCGGTAAAACATTTTTAAGAACGGTCTCTAAAAAATACTCACCTAAAACTCCTCTTTGTTTAGGATTTTTAAGAACATCCTCTAAATTTTGAAGTTGCTTGGCAAAACTAATCACCTGTTTGTTAGTATCATCTAAACGGGCTAACTTTTCACTGACATTTTCTATTATCTTAAAACTTTCAGAAATTTGCTTTTGGATATTTCCTTGATGGATAGCCAAAAGTTGGCGGATTTCTTTCAACTGGTCTTGAAGCATAGATACTTCACTACTTGTCTTTTCTTTTCTTCTCTTCAATAGTAAAAAAATTATTATCAACCCAATGATAACTAAGAATAAAATAATAATAAATTCTTTTCCCATATAATTTAATTAAATATTCAGATATTTTACTCTTTTATTTTATCTAAGACAACCTTTATCTTTTTTGTTTCGCCTCTTCTTGAAATAGTTAGTTCTAAAGTACTCCCTGGTTCATATTGCCAAATTAACTCAGAAAGATTATTGCCTTGACTCAAGTTGTCTTGATTAACCTTTAAAATCACATCACCGCTACGCAAGCCGCTTTTTTGAGCCGGGCTATTCTTTTTAGGACTTCCATAAACTAAAGCGCCTTCTTTTAAGTCCTTAAATCTTTTATCAGCAATACCAAAACATTTGGCTAAATCAAGATAATTTACTCCTAAACTTGGTCGTTGAAGATACGTTCTGTCAGGTAACTTATCTCCTTTTTTCAAGACCTGAGTAATTAAATTTCTTAAATAAAAAGTAGGCACAATCAAATTTTCTTTTGTCTTTAAGCCAACAAGAGCGCTGGATAAATTTACTAAGGGAGTTGCTTGAGGAAAATTATTCAAGTTATTATCACTAAGTTTCAAAAAATCAGAAAACTTCTCTATTGACTTAATTCTACTCCTCTCATCTTTGTAAGGAAAATAATTCATCTGACTAATCTCGGTTCTTTTCATTTCTGTTGAAGAAAGAAGTAAAACTTCCTGTCCAATTTTTATTTCTTCTTTTTGGGCTAATTTTACCACTGGTAAATCTTTTGCTTTGATTTTCAAGAAAATAATATCAGTCAATGGATCAAAGATAATTTTTTTAATAGGATAAACATTCCCTTCGCTGTCAATTGCTACATATTCGGCTTTTTCATCTTCTAAATTGATAACCTCTTTAAGAGAAATAAGCCAACCGTCACTGGTTAAAATAAGTCCTTCGCCTAAAATTTCATCAGGCTGATAAATTTGCTTCAAAATATCTTTATTCTCTTCTTTTTTCTTTTGATAGATAGTAACAATCTGGGGCCGAACTTCTTTTACCACTTCACTAACTCTAACATCAGGAGTAACAGTGACATTTTTAATCGTCTCTACAGTCATTTCTCGCTTAGGCAAATACTGGTCTAAATTGATTTCCCCCTTGAAAGGAAGGACAACTCTTCGGCTAACTAAAATTAAAAAACCGCCAATTAAACCAGAAATAATTCCTAATATAATAGCTAAAACTATGACAATTAAAATAATTTTTTTACTCATTGAAGGCGGTTTTTGAAAAGTAACATTTTCCCTCTTTTGGTAAATTCGTTTTATAACCTCTCCGCTTTTTAAACCTCGCTGGATAAAATCTTTTGACAAATTTTCTCCCTTTTTAATGTTTTGCTTTATTTTTTTCTGCTTCATAGTTTAATAATTTAATTTTTTTATATTTAACCCCAGTGCATGGTCAAAATTATAACTAAAAGAATAAAGAAAATAATCAAAAAATGACTTCTTATAATTTTACTATTTAATTTACCCAAAAGAAAGAAATAACTAATATCTATGAGTAAATAGTAAAAAATAGTCAAGAATAAAGCATTAACATAAAAACTGGTCGGCAAAAAATAAATAGCAAGGAAAAGTTCGGCTAAAACTAAAGTAATAACTAAAATAAATAAAACATTTTTTGGGGTCAAAAAACCATAAATCCAAAATATTTGATAAACGATAGCGCTGATAATAATGATAATAGCAAGTTCTATTAGCCAAAAAGTAAGATAAGGGAAAATAGCCAAACTATAAAAAGAAGAGAAAAAAAGAAAGACACTTAATAAATTAAAAAAGAAAATAATATTAACTAGAGAAGTAGGTAAAGACGCTTCTCCTTTTATTAAATATAAAGATAGATTCTTCAAAAGGAAATAAAGAAGGCAAGAAGCAAAAAGAATATAAATCTGAACTAAAAAAAGATGTTGAGGCGTTAAGACAACAAAGAAAAAAAGCAAAGCAAGGATAAAGAAAAAAGGACAGATAGCCAAAGAAAGAAATTTTTTATCAATTTTTCTTTGAGAGAAAAACCAAAGAAAGAAAAAGAGAGACAAAAATAAAAGAGGAACAAGCCAATAAATCAAAAACGGATAAAACTTAATCAGTTCTAAAATAATTAAAAAGATAAGGGTAACTAATAATGGAAGATATTTTTTAAGAAAAGACATAAAATTAAGATTCTTCTAAAAAATCTGGCTTTATTTCTTCCCATTCTCCCTTTTCCTCTTGCCAACGATATGCTTTAAATGTTTTTATCATCTCTTCCTGAGAATAAATATAAACTATATTCTTCTCTGCCCCTATTCTTCTTGAAGACAAAACTTTTTTGTCAATGATTGCCGGTTTGGTTGTCCTTTCCAGTTTAAATTTTCCCTGCGGAGTTTTAAATTCAACTATTTCCACCACCCCTTCAACTGGCTTTCCCTTTTCGTCCTCTCCGACAACTATCTTCTCTTCCCGCAAATCTAAAAAGCCAAACCTTTCTTCAATAAGACCTTTAATGTCTTCCCATCTTTTATCTGTCATATTTTTAAATTATTATTTTCACGACGGCTAAAAATACAGCCGCAATAATTTTGACGATAGAATCCCCACTTTTTACTTAAAATAACACTTTTCTTAAAACCCTCTTTTTTCTTAAAATCTGCTTCGTAGAATATTATACCATACTTTTGAGCAACTTGACGACCAATTTGATTAATAACAGAAGCATTCTTTTGAGGACCAACAGTTAAACTCGTAGCCAAATAAGAACAATTTAATTTTTTAGCCAATTGTGCTGACTTTTCTAATCTTATTCTAAAACAAATAGAACAACGCTCGCCTCCTTCTGGTTCTTCTTCCAATCCTTTTATTTGTTTAAACCACTCTTCTACTTCATATTCTCCGATAATTAGAGGTAAATTCATTCCTTGAGCTAATTTTTTTACATCCTTTAATCTTCTTTTATATTCCTCTTCTGGATGAATATTGGGATTATAAAAATAAAGAATTAATCTGAATTTTTCTTTAAGCAAATTGGCTACATAAACCCCACAAGAAGCGCAACAAAGGTGAAGAAGCATCTTTGGCTTTTTAGATTCAGAAGATGTTTTTAGAAAAATAAGAATACCAGCAGAAATTCCTAAAATGTCTGTTAACCAGTCAAAAAAATCACAACTCCGTAAAGGAACAAAAATCTGATGAATTTCGTCTAAAAAGCCAAAGGAACTACCCAAGATAATTGAAGTTAAAAAAACGCCCGGTAAAGTAAGAGATAAATCAAAATTAAAAATAAATCTAACAAGAAAATATCCTAAAATAAAGTATTCAAAAAAATGAGCAACTTTATCTAAATAAGGAAGAGAAGGATAAGTTGAGCCGGGCAAAGAAGAAAGAAAAAAAATAATCCCTGCCCAAAGAATTAACGGAAAATAATATCTAAAATGTCTCATAATATCTTTTTCTTCTTTAAATAATCATTAGCCAATTTTAAAACTCTTTTTGCTGAAGAAAAAGTAAGTTTTTTGTAAGCATCTTCAAAACTTAACCAGGCATAATCTTGGTGTTCATTAGAAAGCTTTATTTCTTTTGTCTTTGTTCTGGCTAAGTAAAAAATTGCTGTTTTAAAAATAGTAAGCGCTTTTCCTTGATTAGTTTTTTGACGATAAAACCAAGAAACCTCCTCTCTGAAGCCAGCGATAAACTCTAAATCAGTGATGCCTGTCTCTTCTTTAATTTCCCGCCGAACTGTTTCTTCCTCACTCTCCCCCTTTTCTTGATTACCCCGTGGAATAGTCCATGCCTGACGATAAGAATTATGTGCTGCTCGGTAAAGCAAAAGATACTTTATTTTTTTATTCTCCTTTAAAAAAACAACTGCGCCGACAGAAATTTCTCGAGGCATAAATTTCTAAAGATAAAAAATATAAAAAGCAAAAAGAAAACCAATAAGATTGCCTAAAACAAGAAAAGGCAAACCGGGCAAAGGACGCTTTTCTTTTAACAGCAAATAACTAGCCAAAGCAAATCCGCCAACTCCCCCAAGAAAAGAAAAAAGAGAACAAGCAAGGTTAAACTTTAAAGCAGCAACAGAAAAAATTAGAGGGAAAACCAAATCGCCGCTTCCCAGAAAGACAAAATCTTTTTTCCCTTTCTCTCCTAAAGAAACATTCCTTTTTAATGAAACTAAATGATGAAAATAGAAATCTGATTTACGCGGAATCACTAAAGCCAAAAACAACCCTCGCTGACTTAAATTTTTAAATAAACCAACCATATATTGACTTTTCCTTACAGCAATAAAATCATAAATAACCAAAACTAAAAGAACAATCAAAATATCAAACAATTGCATAGATAAACCAAGTAAAATACCCGCCGCCCAAACAAGAAAAGAAATAACTAAATTATGAATAATCAAACGGGGATAAAAAAAGTAAATAATCATAAAAACAATTGCCAGGGCTAAAGAAAGGGGCATTGTTAAAAAATAAGAAAAAACAAAATGCGCTCCCCAAACAATTAGTAAGGCGAAAATAAATTTAAAAAAACCATTTCTTTTAAAAAGTTTAGATAGAAGCCAAAGAACAAGGGTAAAAGAAATAAAAGTAAACAAAAAATAACACCAGTCAAAATGGGCAACTTGATAATACTTTCCAACCTTTTCTTTTAAGACCAACCACCAACCAAGAAAAAGACCAATCAATTGAATAATAAAAAAAGAAAGAACACTTTTAATAAATAAATTTCTTTCTTCTTGAGTAGAAAAATTCAAAGTCATTTTTATAACTTTAATTATTTTTCAAAATAATATCTTCTTCCCTTTAATTTTTCTGGCAAATAATCTTGTTCTACTTTTCCTTGAGGAAAATTGTGAGGGTATTGATAATCCTTACCATAGCCCAACTCCCGTAAAAGTTGAGTAGGAGCATTACGCAAGTGGAGAGGAACAGGTAAATTAAGATAACGCTTAACATCCTCTTTTGCCGCTAAAAGCGCCTTATAAGAAGCATTAGATTTCGGTGCTTTAGCCAAATAAACAGTTGCTTGGGCTAAATTGATTTGGGCTTCAGGTAAACCAACAAATTCCACTGCCCTTGCCGCGGCATCAGCCACTAATAAAGCCATTGGATCTGCATTACCAATATCCTCAGAAGCAAGAATAACCATCCGCCGAGCAATAAAACGAGCATCTTCGCCGGCTTCAATCATTCGGGCTAACCAATATAAGGCAGCATCAACATCTGAACCACGAAGAGATTTTATAAAAGCAGATATAAGATTGTAATGCTCTTCACCTCCCTTATCATAAATAAGCGCTTTATGTTGAAGCGCCTGGCTAATTAATTCTTGGTTAATAACTTTATTTCCTTCTTCCTTAACCGTCTGAGCAGCTATTTCTAAAGCATTAAGAACAATCCGAGCATCTCCCCCGCTTCCTTGAATAAGAAAATCCATAGCCGCTGGTTCTAACTTAATATCCAAATCTCCTAAGCCAACTTCTCTGTCTTCTAAAGCTCTCTTAATAATTTTCTTCAAATCTTCCGGCTTTAATGGTTCTAAAACAAAAACGCGGCAACGAGAAAGTAAGGGGCTGATAATCTCAAAAGAAGGATTTTCAGTTGTTGCCCCAATTAAAATAATTGTCCCATCTTCTACATAAGGCAAAAAAGTATCTTGCTGGGCTTTATTAAAACGATGCAATTCATCAACAAATAAAATCGTCCTGCGACCATATGCCTTTAAATTTAATTTTGCTTCCTCAATCACTCGCCGAATATCCGCTTTCCCTGTAACCACAGCAGAAAATTCAATAAAATTAGAATTAGTCATTTTAGAAATAATCCTAGCTAAGGTTGTTTTACCACAACCCGGCGGTCCCCAAAAAATCATTGAAAAAAGTTCGCCCCTCTTAAGAGATTTAAACAATAGAGTATCTGGCCCAATTATTTTTTCCTGACCAAAAAACTCGCTCAAATTCTCTGGTCTTAAACGGTCAGCTAAAGGTCTTTTTATTTCCTTCCTTTTTTGATTAAATAAAGCCATAAATGTATTATTATTTTTATTATTTTACCATAAAAAGATTAGAAAATAAAATTGAAAAATAAAAAAAATTAACTTATAATAAAAACACCGGAGCGTAGCTTAGGGGCCTAAAGCGCTGGCTTCGGGTGCCAGAGATCGTGGGTTCAAATCCCACCGCTCCGACCATTTATAAATCGGGTTTATAGAGTTTATCTATTTATTTTAAATTGTCTGGCTAACAACAATGGAAAAGCGAGGCAATTTTTAATTTATTTATCTTTTATTTTCTTCTTCTCTTAAAAAATCTTTGGACATATTTAAAAGACGTTTTAGTTTCTGATAAACTTCTTTTTCTCTCAAAGTTAAGTTCTTTTTCTCTCTTAATAAATCTACTTCTCGGGAAATCCCTTTAGAGAAAAAGCGTAGGGCATCCCTTACTTTTCTCTCACGCCGACTTATATCTTTACCCAACTTCCTTCTCTCTGGAAGCAAAATCCAATGCCAGCCATAAAGAATTAAAAAGACAAAGAAAATAATAATCAAAACGAGGGTAACAATAAAAGACAGATAATCTACTAATTTACGACCAATTCTTGAGATAAAAGAAGGCCTAACAGCCAAAGTAATTTTTTTAGTTAATTCGCTTTGCGCTCCTCTTTTATCAATAACTTGAGCCCATATCTGGTAAACTCCTTCTTCCAATTTATGAGGGTGAATATATATCCAATCCCCCTTTTCACTGGTAATAACTTCTCCTGATTCTATTGATCCATCTGGTTTTTTAATAAATAAAAGTAAATCGCTTTGAGGATAATCAGAAGAACCGCGAACAATCAATGGTTCTCCTTTTTTTAATAAATGAGGAGCTTCTTTAATTATTGGTGCTTTTAATGGTTTAATTTTTAATTCAGTTAAAGCAACGCTAGAATTTCCTGCTTTATCAACCGCTTCAACAATAATAAGATGTTCCCCCGGTTTCAATGGGGGTATTTTATAAGGTTTACCTTCTAAAACTAAAGGAGAGACAGATAATACTTTTTGACCAAAAATTCTTACTCGGTAATAATCAAGGCCAGAAAGCGAATCTTCACTTTTAAATGAAAGAAGGGGCGAGGGATCAGTTAAATCCTTTCTTTCTTCTACTTTTATTTTAAATGGCTTCGGTGGTTGAGTATCAATCAAAATTTGACGGTGAAGAATCCCTCCCCAACCGTATTTATTTTTAAATCTAATATGAAAATACCACTCTCCGTCTTCTAATTTATCTAACTTTTTTTCTGTAATTGCTGGTTGATAAAGAATTGAGGGTAAAGAATTAGGATTTTTATCCACTGAGATTTTTACTGCTTCTACCCCGGCTGGCAATGGCCAATAAAATTCTGGCTGATTATTATTTGACCATTTACCGGGCGAGTGAGTTTTAGAATAAATAACTGGAATCGGCGGGGCTTTAGATGAAGCAGACAAAGGAAAATATCCCTTTTCTGAAGGAACCTTTGGTGAAACTTCTTCTGCCGGCACTTGCTTTGAAGGAGGAATAACCTCTTTGGTCTTTATTTTGTAGACGCCTCCTTTCATCTCGGCTAATATGTTTGTTCCCTGTCCATCGGCAGCCAAAACAGAAGCAGATAAAAATTTTACTTTAGTTGAGCAAACTGCCTTTGCCCTAAAAGTTATTGTAATAACTGTTCCAAAATTTCCCCGAAAACTTTGATGTCTTCCTCCGCCGAAAAATATCTTTCCTGAAGAATTAGAAAAACTTGGCTTAGTTGTCCAAATACTAAAAATAGAATTATCCTGAGAAACTTTTACTACTTCTAACTCATAAGGGTTAAAACTAATTACTCCTTCACCAGCATTGACTGGCTCATTATGAGTATCTAATTTAACCTGAATAGAAAATTCATCTCCGACAAAATAATTACCTTGAGAAGGAGAAAGATATAAAGAAGCATTACTCGCTGAAACAGGAATAACCAAACTAAAATTCAAAAAAGACAATAAAGAAAAAGAAATTAAAATGATTAAAGCAATCTTTAAAAATTTGTTTGGAAAATAAGAATACATAGAAAATGGAAAATTTAGGCCCTTGCTCTTTTAATCAACACGCCAACTAAAACTATTATTAAAATTCCTACTAATAAGAGAGAAAAGGTCGAAAAAGCATTTCTTTGACGATTGACTTCTCCTTCTCTTCTATTACTGCTCTTTTGAGGATTAAAAATCTCAACTTTTTCATTCCCTGCTTTATCAACTGCTTTTACTTTTATTATACTCTTTAAATTTTGGTCTTTCAATAAATAAGGACTTTCAGCCCTTTGCCAGTCACCTTTTCCTTCTTTAACCTCATAATGATCAATCCCTGTTTGTTTGTCTAAAGCAGAGAAAACAATGAAATACTTATTTTGAAAAATATTAGAATCTCGGGAAAGAATAATTTTAAAATCCTCTGGTGGTAAAGTATCTTTTTTAATTTCGTCTTTCCACTCATTT
>Ga0190361_1000224_pt1 | contig 23713 bp, 19 predicted proteins | sample 48721845_MG_FD_161273 | JGI IMG/M metagenome (GOLD analysis project Ga0190361, IMG submission 161273) | Hydrothermal vent microbial mat bacterial communities from Southern Trench, Guaymas Basin, Mexico - 4872-18-4-5_MG | ecosystem: Environmental > Aquatic > Marine > Hydrothermal vents >... | reverse complement strand
GATTTGGGTGAATGTAACTTCTCTGCCGAACAACACGAACACGACGATTTATATGTATTACGGAAATTCAGAGGCAAATTCGGAGAGTGATGGAGATGCGACTTTTGAGTTTTTCGAGGATTTTGATGCTTTTTCTGGGTGGGAGATTTCTTCAGGGTTAACTGTGTCCTCTGGTGTTTTGACGCAAAATGCGTTCGGTGAACGATTGAGAAGATGGACAGGATCCCAAGCTGAGACATTCACCTCGGGCATTATTGAGTTCCGAGCAAGGTTTGTAACTGGTACAGCGGGAAATACTTTAATTGGTTTTTGTGAAGACCTTAGTGGATACCCGCCGTATGCAGCCTTTTCAAGCAGAAAGAGTCCATCAGGTTTAAAGTGCTTTACTGATTACGATGATGGTCAGGGATTAGAGAGCGAAGATTTAGGTTCAACCTATCTTGATGAATGGCATACATGGAAAATTGTGAGAAATTCCAGCGGTACTTATTACTATCGAGACGGAAACTTACTTGCTACACATCGTGCTGACACTTCAACTCCCATCGGAATCATGGCAATAACTTGGGGTAACACCCAAGAAATTGATTGGATAAAGTTTTATAATACAGACGGGGAACTTCAGTGGGAAATCGACTTTGATGGGGATGAATTTTATCAATATCCAGGAGACACTTGTGAAATTTCAGTTGCTGATTCAGTAGTTACAGTGAAATCTAAGGAGGGTTTGGAGGAACCGTGGGGTAAGTATGTGATTTTGACTAAGCCCTTTAAGTTGAATACCGCATTGAGAGCAAGAGGAAAGTATGGAACGATATATAGCGATGAAAACACGAAACACATAGCTACGGGGGTGCGAATTTACACAACCGATAAAGATATTCAACACGTTTCAATTTATATCGATCAAGACAGCTATCCAGATAATCTCAGATATATGAGTGGTGATGGTTCTTCTTGCACCTATGGTAGTTTTAATAACCAGTACACTGATTGGATAACTGAGGAAATTATAAGGACATCAAATAAAAATACTTACAAAATAATAGGACATGAGAGTAAAGAAGTGACTACTAACATTATGCAAGATGACTTATATGTCTCGATTCACTCGTGCAATTCGCCAAGTGAGGTAAAAACCGACTGGATCCTTCTCAGAAAATACACTGATCCAGAGCCTTCAGTTTCAAATTTCGGAAGCGAAGAAACTGCACCAGTTTCATTCTCAATAACTCTAAACTCTCCACCAAACCAAACAACAACAAACGATCCTACACCAGACTTCAACTTCACGGTTTCTGGATCCAGTGCAACCTACAACTGCACCCTATTTATAAATAATACGAACTATGGAACCAACTCATCAACTTTAAATAACACCCCGACAATAATAACTGCAAATTCAAGCCTTTCGGACGGAACTTACAACTGGTATATAAACTGCTCCGCAGGAGAAAACACCACCCAATCCGAAGTCAGAGAGATTACAATAGATACAATCCCTATCATAACAAATGTGAGAAACGCAACACCGATGGCAACAACAGTATGGATCTTATGGAATCTAACAAACCATACTTGGAATAATAGAGTAAACTACTCAACAAACCCCGATTTAAGTAATTCTTCGTGGTCATCTTGGCAAAACAATACTCAAAATCCAAAAATAAAACTCTGGAGTTTGCAGCCAAATACAACTTATTATTACAGGGTTTACTCTTATAACCCCGATAATCCCAGTATCTACTCCAACAGTTCAATTTACAACTTCACAACGCAGGAATGCGTAAGTTATAAATTGGTTAATGCAACCGATACCTCCATAACGGGGATTGATCATCCTATACAGGAGGCTATTGATATGATTTGTCTTGATGGAGGAGTGGTCGAGCTTGCAGAAGGCATTTACAATGTCTCTGACACAATTATTATCCGTAAAAGTAATATCACGATTCGAGGGACTCATGATTCTGTGATAAGAAGTACCAATTATAAGAAGAATATATTCAATATACCACTTGACACTTCGGATAGAAGTATTTATTGGCCAGCAGCAGACTGGTCTCAATATCCGTGGTTAGAAAACATCACATTCAAAGGATTCAGGGCTGAAAGCACATACGGATACGTTTGTAATCGAAATTCGCTGATTGAAGTAGTGAAAGTGAGAAATATAACAGTTGAAGATATACACTCGTATGGGAGTTATTTTCATTTTGTTGCATCATATGGGCTGGAATCGCTTCCTGGGCAAGATGGAGAGATATCTCGTCGGAATGAGAACATTTTTATTAGAAATAATGAAATCCACAATTCTGCTGTTGCAGTTGTTTGGTCAAAAAATGTCCATGTCGAAAATAACAATTGTAGTGACGCTCATGCCAGTTATGGTCTTGATATGAACATGCATAATATATATATCTATGTAAAAAACAATACTGCTAGGAATCACGGAGCAAATGCAAATATTAACCTATATGCTTCTTCGTACTTTGAAGTTACCGACAATTTTTTTGAGGGTAGTCAGGTTGGTATTGAACTTTTGAATGGGCCACGGAATGCCGTTATAAGTAATAATGTCGTAACAGGAGCATATTACTATGGTATGCGATTAATGCCCCAATTTGCGTTAAACAACATAACAATTAAAAATAATCGAATTTATAATAACAAAGGTCATGGTATCTACACAACGAAAAATCCTTATGGTTTTGATGAAAAAGTTTATGATGCAAATATAACTAACAATGTGATTTACAATAATGATGGTGATGGTATTCGCATGACAAATGAGTATATGAAATTGAACATAAAAAATAATATAATCACAAACAATAGCGGCTATGGGATAAACTATATAGAAACCATCGAACCAACAACTATTAAGTACAATGATGTTTGGGGAAATGCATTGGGCAACTATAACAATACATCAGCAGGTACAGGTGATATCTCTAAAGACCCATTGTTTGCAGACCCCGATAATGGTGATTTCCACCTCAAATCTCAAGCAGGAAGATGGAACGGCACAGACTGGGTTAATGATAACGAAACAAGTCCTTGTATAGATGCAGGAGATCCTTCTGAAAAAGACCCGGACGGAACAAGAATAAATATGGGCGCTTATGGAGGGACGAGTGAGGCTTCTAAATCCCAAAGTGCTGCTACTGGCACCCTCACAGGCACGGTAACAGACAAAGATACTGGAGCACCAATAGAAGGAGCAGTAGTTTCAACTAATGGCTATTCAGACACAACCGATGACAGTGGAAACTATTCAATAACCCTGCCAATAGGAAACTACACAGTAACAGCGTCAAAAACGGGCTATCAGAGTCAATCCAAATCGGCAGAAGTGTTTGAAAATCGGACAACTGAAGTGAATTTCACTTTAACGGTGGCAATAACTACAACCACGACAACCAGCACAACCACTACAACCTCTACATTACCACTTACTACGACAACTATCACTACAACCACAACGATCTGGCCGTGTGATCTCCCTGGAGATTATCCAACTTGTGGAGAAGTAACCTTAGAAGAAGTAGTGGACTTTATAAACCTCTGGGCACAGGGCGAAGCAGATTTAGGGGATGTTGTAAATCTGATAAATGCCTGGGCAGGGGGTCCAGTCTGTGAACTTCCAGGAGATTATCCCCCGTGTGGAGAAGTAACCTTAGAAGAAGTAGTGGACTTCATAAACCTCTGGGCAGGGGGTCAGGCAGATTTAGAGGATGTTGTAAATCTGATTAATGCATGGGCCGGGAGTTGATATGGATGGAATTCAATAAGGGGTATTATGGAGTAATACCCCATACTGATGATCAACCTGTCTGCAGGTTGATTTGATAAATGCCTGGGCCGGGAGTTGATATGGATGGGATTCAATAAGGGGTATTATGGAGTAATACCCCATACTGATGATCAACCTGTCTGCAGGTTGATATGGAGGAAATTCAATAAGGGGTATTATGGAGTAATACCCCATACTTTCGCCAGCCTTTCTTAAAGGCTGTGATCAACCTGTCTGCAGGTTGATTAAAGTTTGAGGAATAGAATGAAGACAGATAAAAAAGCCATAGTTCTGGTTTTATTCAGTACTTTATTGACATCGGTAGGTCAGATTTTTTTGAAGTTGGGTTCTATCAGACTTTCACTTGATATTTTGTCGCAGATCACAAACTATGCCCTAATCTTGGGATTTATCTGTTATGCTTTAGGAGCATTCATACTTATTATAGCTCTGAGATATGGAGAACTCACAGTTCTTTATCCATTGTATGCCACCAGTTATGTCTGGGTTTCTTTATTATCCCCAAGATTATTTCCAACGGATTCCATGAACCCTTTAAAGTGGCTGGGGATTCTTGTCATAATCGTAGGTATAATCCTGATAGGTAAGGGTAGTAGAAAATGACAACAGAGCTATGGGCCGTTGCTTTGGTATTAATGGGTGCAGTGTTTGGATCCTTTGGTTCATTGTATTTTAAGATGGGAAGCGGTAGCCTATCCAGAAATCTGAAAGAATTGAGGAGGAATTATAAATTGTTCTATGGTTTTATTCTTTATGGAATTTCATCCATCTTTTACATGATCAGCCTCAAGGGCGGAGAATTATCTGTGCTATATCCCTTATGCTCAACCAGCTACATGTGGATCGCTATTCTGTCCATAAAATTTCTGGGCGAGAAGATGAATCTCTATAAGTGGGCGGGGATTCTTGTTATTATTTTTGGAATTAGTCTGATTGGTCTTGGCAGCGGTTAAGGGATAATTTCACCCCTTAGATCATAATATGTGGCTTCGGTAATTATCACATTCACAAATTTTCCCAGGAGATTTTTTTCAGATTTAAGTATGATTGGCTTGTAGGCAAAATTTCTAGCACAGAAACCGCCGGTTTTTCCTTTCTCAGAGACCAGGGCCTTTCCCTTCCATCCTACCCACTTGTTATTCTTTTCCAATGCAATATCCTTAAATATACCGAACAATCTTCTTGATCTCTCCTTGGTGATTCTTCCATGAAGTGGTTTCATTTTCTCAGCACCAGTTCCGGGTCTTCTCCAGAACCTCGATATGTTCAAAATCTCGGGTTTTATTTCTTTTATCAGATTTAGGGAATTTTGAAATGCATATTCATCCTCTGTTGGAAATCCGGCAATTATATCGGTGGAGATAGTTATTTGAGGTATATTCTTCCTAAATTCTTTTACAATCCTCTTAAAATCTTCAATCCTGTACCGACGATTCATATCCCCAAGAACATTATTGTCACCGGACTGCACGGGGATGTGAAGGAATCTGTATATTTTTTCATTCTTATAAGCCCTGATTAATTCATCCAAAAATTTCATGGCGTGGTTTGGAGTCATCATCCCCACCCTGAGCATGAATCTTCCTCGTATCCCAAAAATTTTCTGTAAAAGTTCGGGTAAGTTTTTTCCAGTATCAAGACCATAGGCTCCCGTATCCTGTGATGTTAGCCATATCTCTTTTACTCCATCTCGAATTGCATTCTCTACATCCTCTAAAATCAGATCTTCCGGGCATGACCTAAGTTTCCCCCTCGCTTTTTTGACGATGCAGTAGGCACAATTACCCAAGCATCCCTGGGAAATAGGGATGATCTCTATGAATGGATTGCTTCTTATCCTTGGAAAATCCAGTCTGCAATTATCTTCATCTATCTTAATGAACCTCCTTCCATTTAAGGTATTCTTTACCGCCTTCACGATATCAGAAACATTCGTACCCAAGAATGAGAATCTTGGAAACCTCTCAGCGATTTTGGGATCTGCAGCGGGCAGACAACCTGTAACAATAACCTTTTTATCAGAATTCTCCAATTCCCTCAATCTTTTTATGATCTTTCTCTCTGTAGGCGTCTTAACCGTGCAGGTATTTATGATGAGGATTTCTCCATCCTCACATATCTCGAATCCATTCTCAGCAAGAAATCCTGCCATAACTTCAGAATCTGCCCTATTCATAGCACAGCCGTATGTTTCTATCTGAACCTTTTTGCATTCAAACATTTTATTGGAATGGTGGTACTTTTTTCTTTCTTTTGGGAATGTGGCAGACCTTTGGTCTGACACACACCAGACCGTAGGTCTGTTGTGTGCAAACACTTTTCTTTCTTAGGAAGAAAGAAAAGGGGTTGCTTCATAGCACAGCCGTAGGTTTGGATTTTTATCTTACATATCCTTACTAAAAATCTTTTCAATTTCCAATATCTTTCTCATTTGCCATATCTATCTTATTTTCTTAGTTGTAATGGATAATTCGCTATCTTGACCTTTGAACCAGTTAAATTTTTCATGATTAATATTTGGTTAATATTTGGAATTACAGTTCATCTGCCAGAAATCAAAATTTTATAAGCCAGAACAGCTGCTCCATAACCATTGTCTATGTTCATAACAGCCAATGGTGTGCATGAATTTAACATGGTAAATAATGCGGTCTTTCCGTGTTCGGCGGTTCCATAGCCCACCGAAGTGGGAACTGCAATAACGGGGATTGAAACCAATCCTGCAACTATCGAGGGTAAGGCACCTTCCATCCCGGCAATTGCTATGATCGCCCGGGATTCCCGCATCCTCTCGATCGCCGGAAAAATTCTATGAATTCCCGCTATACCAACATCATATTCATAAAGCACATTACAACCAAGTTCTTCTGCAACCGTTCTGGCTTCCTCCGCTATCGGTATGTCAGAGGTTCCAGCGGTCAGGATTCCGATATTCCCAACTGCTTTACTCCTGAATTTTTTTTTCTTTATCACCAGTACCTTCCCTCTTTTGTTATGAAGAATCTTGAATCTCTTTTTAAACCTTTCAATTAATCTTTCTGCCTTTTCATCATCCACCTTGGTTATAATAATCCTTCCGCTGTCTTTGAGAAATTTCTTTGCTATATCCTCTAAGTCTTGTGTAGTCTTTCCGGCACCGAAGACAACCTCGGGAATTCCGCACCGTTTTTCCCTTTCCATGTCTGGATTTATGATCTTCATCTTATTCCAGTATATCAAAGACCTTCTTTAATTCGTCCACCGTTAACTGTCCAGGGGCGGATTCCTTTCCTTTACCTGGAGAAGCAAATGTCATGTAAGAACCAAATAAATGACCGAGTATCCTAGAAATCTTTCCAAGTTCCCCAAGGGATATTGCAATGATCGGAATCTCCAGTTTATTCTCTACCAAAACCTTCATGGTTCTGAGGACATCTTCATAATCCTTTGGCATGAAGGCTATTTTTACTATATCACCCCCCGCTTCCTTTTCATTTTTTAGGATCTCTAAAATCTCCTCCTCATCGGGTGTCTTTTCAAAATCGTGATAAGAAACTATTACTCTCACGCTATTTTCTCTGGCCTCGTTGATAATTTTGTTTCTCAAATCCGCTTTGGTTCTTAATTCTATGCTGATATAATCAGAAAATTTAATAGAATCTTGTAGAATAGAAATCCTCTCATCTTCGCTTCCCTTAAATTTACCACCCTCCCATTTTGGCATACATGTCGCTATCAAAGGCTTTCTTATCTCTTTTAATTTTTCTATCCCTTCAAATTCCTTCAGATAATCCAACCTGATTTCAACTATATCGGCATGAGTAGAATTCGCTGTCTTTACCATTTCATTAACCAAGGATTCGGTAATAGAGGCACAGATCATTTTTCAGACCATTTCAATAGATAATTTTAATTTTGAAACGAAAGATTTTTATATATAAATTATAAATATATAATATGACAAGAATAATAGGTATCGTTTCGGGAAAGGGGGGTGTTGGAAAGACCACAGTGGTTTCAAACCTCGGTGCTTGTTTGGCTCAAGATGGCTATAATGTTGCGGTTATAGATGGTAATCTGACCGGTGCAAATCTCGGTCTACATTTTGGTTTGATTTCCTATCCAATATCCATCCATGATGTTATGAAAAAGAATGCCTCCTTAATAGACGCCACATACAAACATCCCTCTGGTGTGGATATCATTCCTGCGTCTTTATCATTTGAGGACGTTCTAGATACGGCACCAGTGAATATAAGTCAACATATTTATGACTCCTTGGGTGATAAGGATTTCGTTTTAGTAGATGCGGCTACTGGTTTAGACAGAGAGACACTTAATGCTATCGATATGTGTGATGAATTGATCTTAGTGACGCATCCTGAATTACCAACTATTTCTGATGCATTAAGAACCAAGAGTATTATCAAGAAGTATGAGAAGAAGATTCTTGGTGTAATACTAAATAGGGTTTCGGGAAGAGATAAATTAAAGAAAGATTATATCGCCTCCTTCTTTGAACTTCCTATCCTAGGTGTAATACCCGAAGACCCCCAAGTAAGAAGGTCTATAGAACTGAAGAATCCCATCGTTCTTGAGAATCCCAAGCATAAAATAAGTAGGGAGATAAAGAAGATCGCTCACCGTGTTACTGGAAAAGAGGTTAAGACTGAGAGTTTCTGGGATAGAATCCGCTCCTTTTTTGGTTTATGAATATCTTGTTTTAATCCTGAAATTAGCAGGTTAAACGTGTTATGTTTAATAGTAGTTAGATGCAATAAATTTTCTTAATGGGATTTCGCATTATAAAGGTGATTCAATATGAGTCGGAAAAAATCTTTAAGCTCTATCTGGAAAGGTGCAATAGAGATATTAAGGTTTGGGATGTACAGTAAAAATACTCTCCTGAGGCTTTTTGTTATTTGTTATATCCTTTGCATAATATTCTTTTGTATAGATGGATTAACCATATTGGCATATATGATAGAAACTGTCATTGAAGGGTTTTCTTTTCCAATCGTATTTACCATTGTCTTGTTCATTGGAATGTTATTATCCTCTTATGTAGGCTCTCGATCGAGAAGGTCCCGACATAAGATGACGATATATGAGATAATGATAGGTGTGATTTTCTTTGTGTGGGCTGCTGTACTGTCGCTAACTTGGCCAATTATTAGCTACAACACTACAAAAGAAATGTTAGAAAAGGGAGAAGCAACATTGATAAGTCTCTTTATGAGTGATGTATGTGTTGTACTATTCTTGATGATGCTTTTGTTTGTCATATTATACTATCTTTCAAAAAGAGAGCGAAAAAAGAAGGATTGAAATATTAGAATCTTGCAATTAAGAGTGTGTAGGCCTGTCTTAATTCCTATGGATTTTGTGATGTATATAAATGAGTATAACAATAAGCTTAATTATGAGATGGACAAAATCCGTTAAAGAATTTTTGGTATGGACATACATTTTCAAGAGGCGGAACTCCCATTGAAATTACTCCAACCTATTTGTTAACAATGTTCATATTAACTATATCTGTTGCCTATATAAGCTCTTGTGCCGTTTATAGACAGATGGAAAAAGCTAAAAGAGGAGAGTATGATATAGGAAGAGATATAGAGATACGGGCCAAGCTACTTCTCTTTACTTTTGTTTATTGGATATTTTTTATGTTTATTGCGTTCTTATTCAAGAATACTCTTGGATATAAAATCGCTGGAGTATTAACCTTCTTAGCACTTGTGATATACCTTATATCCACATTCTTGCTCTGGTGGTTTAAATGGAGATAGCATGGAAGACAAACAAACATTAAAATTAGCAGGTTTGGGCTTAAGAGCAACAGCGGTAATTATTGACACGGCAATTTTATTTGGTGGAGAGGCAGCTGTATTTTTTACTTATTTTAGTGCTGAAGCTCTTAAAGCAATGGGTGTGGATCTATCCGGAGGATTGTTTACATTTTTTATGGTACCACTATGGATTCTGTATTTTACATTGCTGGAAGGAGCTTTTGGACAAACAATAGGAAAGAGAATAACTAAAATAAAGGTAGTAAAGACCAATAGAGAAAAGGCAGGATGGATAAAAATTCTGATAAGGAATTTATTTAGATTTATTGATGTGATAGGACCCTCTCCGTATGCGGTAGGTATGATTTCAATTATGGCTACTAAAAATAGACAACGCATTGGAGATATAGTTGCTGGAACTATAGTTGTCAAAGTTGATGAATTGTAAAAAAGAGAAAAACAGAAATTCAATGTCATCAAATCAAATTCAAAATAACCTCATTCCACCCAGCGGGACCTACAAGCTTAGACTTAATTAAACCATCCTTTTCAAATTTCGCGTGACTTCCATCTGGTTTTTTTATCAGAACTGGAATGTCAACATTCGCAAGCATCGGAAAATCATTCTCGGAATCACCCAGGGCGATGGTCTCAATTTCCAGATATTTTTCTCTATAAATATCTGTCAGAATTCTCACCGCCTTTCCCTTATCATTTTCTCCCATTATGTGATAGTATCTCCCACCTTTGGTGTAGTGAAGCCCGAATTTTTCAATCAGGTTAAGCACTTTGGCTATATTTTTATCTGATCCCTCAATTTTAAAGGCTTCATCATACTCCCTCTGTTTTGCCAATCCAGCTTTCTTAAGATCAAGACCACAGTCCTTAGCTACTTCCTCGGGATTCATATCCCCAAAGCCGACAATCTGGCAATCAACTTTCTTTTTTATTTCGCTTAAGATTTCTCTCAATCTGTCATAGTTGGTTCCAAATTCTATTACCTCATAATTATTAATTTCCTTCTCAGCCACCTTCTCAGGGAAATAATTTTTGGGGACAAAAATAGCGCCGCCATTCTCCGATATAAAGGGGTCCTCCAAGGCCAATTCTTTTCTATATACCTCGATCTCCGCCCTAGTTTTAGAAGTACAGATGATTAATGGGATCATCCTTTTTTTAATTTCATTCAATGCCGGTATTGCATCCCGATAGGAATAGGTATTGTGGTCTAAAAGGCATCCGTCAAGATCGGTGAAGACGATAAGGTTCATTTCTTACATTTCTTACTTTTACTCAGTAAATTTGGCAATAATCTCAGAGGATCGATCAACATAGATCCTGATATATGAAAGAAGAATCTTTGAGGTAAATTTATTTACCCTCTGCTGTAATGTGGACTTTAGGGTTTGATAACTGTAGCCCGCTTGGGAATCCATCTGTTTCCTGATTTCGGACCAGGGCTTCAATAACTTTGGTTTCTGTGTTTTTGAGAGATTATAACCTTCTCTTATAATCTCTTTATATCTGGAAATTCTCTCCATATCTTTTTCTATCTCCTCTTCCCCATATCTAATCCTGCTTGGATATTCCTGGGCTATCTTCTTGTAAACATCTAACATATCGGTAGCGGTTTTATCATATTCTCTAAGGAGGTGGTCTATCTCACCCAATCTATCTTCCAGAGCATATCTCTTAATCCAGTAGAATAGAGCCATGGAAATCTCAAGAAGCATGTCTTCGACATGCTTATCATCTCCCGGTATGTGTCTAAAGAATCCGAAATCGTATTGGGCAATCCTTTCTATTCCATATTTCTTCCATAACTGACAGAGAATGGAAAGTTCTATATCATAGCCATTAGAAAATTGCAGTTCATTCAATGCCCTTCTGGTTATTGCACATTCTCCGCTAAATGGATAGGATATCGAATCAAGACCATTAAAGATATTTTGTCTTGCTAAAATATTAAAAATCGGAATGCCAAATAGCCTGCTTAATCTGCCACCCATCTTAAATCCACCATGGATCTTATGCTGTCTGATATAAGCAGCCTTAGTAAAGAGTATAGAGGATCTGTCCTCGTCCATTTTACTTCCAGATTTCCAGCCGAGCAGGATAGGTCTGCATAAGCCCTTTATGTAGTGTTTTCTAAAAGAAATGATATCGGAATCTATGAAGCATATTATGTCTCCATAGGTAACGGGAACAGAAAACCATAGATTTGCTCCTTTACCGTGCTTTAGAACCTCGATCTCTTCTTCATTGAGGATATTATGCTTCAAGTAGATATCATGCAATTCTTCATCTACCTGATTTAAAATTCGGAAGGAGAAATCATATCTCCCTTGCAGTGCCTTCTGCTTTCCCTCCGGCATAGATCTTATAAAGTCTACCTCCCTCTCGAATGTCCTGCAGTAGCTTATTGCAGTTGCTAATAGAAATTCCATAAATTCACTATCTGGAGTTCCATCCTCCTCTCTTGAGCCTTCAGCTATAACCACCTCATCAATTACCCCATTATCTATCAGATTTCCCAGGGTATTGATGATATTTGCTACAGTTCTATTATATTCCTTATTCTTTTTATTGAAGGTTGGCATAACCACAGAGATAGCCACTGGTCTTTTTCCAGATTCATCCACTACAAAATTCTCCAACTTCAGCCTTTCTATCTCCTTGACCCTGATCTGCCTGGGCCTTTTATATTTCACGATCTCTACCATGATATAGAATTAGATTGGAAATGATAAAAGAGGTATCTTGGACGTCTTGCTTTTTAAGTAATCAAAATAAATTAATAACCAATTTTTTCCGCACATTTATCGGTATTTGTTTAAGATTATATTCACTAAATTGAACAATTTTTTGAATAAAATAAAACGAAAAACAGGATGAGAGTATTAATGTTCGGTTGGGAGTTTCCACCATTCAATAGTGGAGGTTTGGGAACCGCCTGTTATGGTTTAACAAAGGGTTTAAGCAGACAGGGTGTGGAGATAACCTTTGTTCTGCCCAGGTTAGAGGGTAACAAGGGCGAGGATTATATGAGGGTTCTCTATGCCGGAAGTGGTAAGGTCAGGTTCAGATCCGTTGGCTCTATCCTAAAACCATACATCACCTCAAAGATATATAAAGAGGAATTCAGTCGTTCAGATCCTAAGTGGAGTATCTATGGCTCAGACCTGTTTCGGGAGGTCTATCGATACTCACAAGAGGCAAAGAGGATTGCAGAAGAGGAGGATTTCGATGTGATACACTGTCATGATTGGCTTACGTATCCCGCGGGAATAGAGGCAAAGAAGGTGGTTGAGAAAAAAGGCAATAAAGTCCCATTGATAGTGCATGTTCATGCCACCGAATTTGACAGGACTTGTGGGAATCCCAATGGATATGTATATTATTTGGAGAGGGATGGTATGAATAAGGCGGATTATGTAATCTCTGTAAGTAATTATACAAAGGATATGATCATCAGACACTATGGTATAAATCCAGAGAAGGTTCATGTGGTTCATAATTCAATCGATGGTGAATCTGAACCTTTATTAGATGAAGAGGATTTTGAGATCAAGAAGTATCACAAGATCGTTCTCTTTTTGGGTAGGATGACCATTCAGAAGGGCCCCGATCATTTTTTATGGATTGCAAAGAAGATCTCCGAGATTGACGATAATGTTCGTTTTATTATGGCAGGTAATGGTGACATGTTCTCCAGGATAGTGGAAGAGGCAGCAAATCTTGGAATTGGCGATAAGGTATTATTTACAGATTTCCTTTCTGGAAGAGATGTTGATAAAGCTTATAGAATGGCGGATGTCTATGTCATGTCTTCCATATCAGAACCCTTTGGCATCACGGTATTGGAAGCCATGAAGAATTCCACCCCGGTTATAGTTTCAAGGCAATCCGGTGTCTCAGAGATAGTGAAAAATTGCCTGGTTGCAGATTTCTGGGATATCGATGAGATGGTAAATAAAATTTTAGCTGTGTTAAATCATCCGGAATTGAGAGAAAGCCTCGCAATCGGAGGATTAAATGAAATAAAAAATTTCTCCTGGGATGAGCCTGCAAGGAAATGCATAAGTATCTATGAGAAGGCAATTCAAAGATAAAATGGTAGCGGTATGTTTTTATTTCCAGGTACATCAACCATACAGGTTGAGAAGATACTCGGTATTCGATATAGGAAAGAATAGCGATTATTTCGATCATGAAAAGAATTCTTCAATAATGAGAAAAGTAGCCGAGAAATGTTATCTGCCCACTAATAGATTGATCCTCGATCTGATAAATGAGACCGATGGAAGATTCAGGGTCAGTTACAGCATTACCGGAGTGGCATTGGATCAATTTCGGGAATATTCTCCGGAGGTAATTGAAAGCTTTCAGGATTTAGTTAATACGGGATATGTAGAATTACTGGATGAAACCTACTATCACTCCTTAGCCTTTTTATATTCGCGAAGGGAATTTCAAGAGCAGGTTGAATTGCACAGAAGAAAGATGAGGGAGATCTTCCACTATAAACCAAAAGTCTTTAGGAATACCGAATTGGTGTATAATAATTACTTAGCCTATATCGCAAAGGAGATGGGTTATAAGGGAATTCTCGCTGAGGGGGCAGATCACATACTGGGTTGGAGGAGTCCAAACTTTTTATATAAACCCTCAGGAACGAATGGAATAAAGCTCATGTTAAAGAATTATAGACTTTCTGATGATATTGCCTTCAGATTCTCAGAAAGATCCTGGAAAGAATGGCCCCTAACGGCGGAAAAATTCGCAACATGGATAAATGCCGTAAATGGAAATGGTAATGTAGTAAATCTATTTATGGATTATGAAACATTCGGAGAGCATCAGTGGGAGGATACAGGGATATTTAATTTTCTCAGATATCTCCCCAGAGAGATTCTTAGGAATCCCGACAACTGTTTTATGACTCCTAGTGAGGTAATTAAATCCTATGATCCAGTATCCGAATTAGATATCCCACATATAGTCTCTTGGGCCGATATTGAAAGGGATTTAAGTGCTTGGTTGGGAAATTCCATGCAGAAATGTGCCATAGAAAATCTTTATAAGTTAGAATCTGAGGTAAAGGAAAGTGGGGATGAAAGGCTCATAGAAGACTGGCGCAGACTGCAAACTGCAGATCACTTCTATTATATGTGCACCAAGTGGTTTAATGATGGCGATGTTCATAAATACTTCAATGTTTACGATAGGCCACATGATTCTTTTATTGCTTTTATGAATATTCTAACAGATTTTAGGATACGATTAAAAAACAAAAATAACTAAAAATTAGAGGAGTAAAAATGAGAAAGAAAAAAACTGTAAGGAAAAGGAATCAAAAGAAAAGGAAGATTGGGAAGAAGAGTGATCTGCAAATGAAAGAATATCTAAAAGATACGCCACCAGATAAGTGCTTCTGGGTGAATAATGGATGGATTATAAGGAATCTGGAGGAATTGCCAATTGCCCTGGACAATATGAGCGACGACACCTTTAATTACCACGTAAATAAAGACAAGAACGATTTCAGCAAATGGGTGAGGGATGTTATCGGTGATGAAACACTTGCGAGGTCATTGGAAAGGGTTAAGAACAGGGAGGATGCCATAAAGATCGTGAATAAAAGGATAAAGCAGTTGAAACGATGAATCCTAATTCTAAGTCTAAGAATATCCTTTTATTTGAGGTCAGCTGGGAGGTATGCAATAAGGTTGGTGGGATTAACACCGTGATTAAATCAAAGGTATCTCATTTGATTAAGCACTACAAGGGGGATTATTTTCTTATTGGACCATATCTCTCCGAAAAGGCCGTAAAGGAATTTCAAGAGAGGATTCCACCAGAAGAACTCCAAGGTATATTTGATAAACTGAAAACGGATGGGGTAATCTGTCACTACGGTGAATGGTTGATTCCAGAGAAACCAAAAACCATTTTAGTAGATTATAAAAATTACATTAACAAGAAGAACGAGATTAAGGCTCAGTTATGGGAGAGTTTTAAGATAGATTCCTTAAATACTGAGTTCCATGATTTTGATGAACCCATAATATGGGGCGATGCGGTGGGGAAACTTCTGGAGGAAATTTCTAGAATTTCTAGAGAATATAAAAATAGGAAGAATATTGTAGCTCAATTTCATGAATGGTTGAGCTGTGGTGCACTTCTGTATATAAAGAGAAATGGGATTAAAATTGGAACGGTATTCACTACTCACGCCACGGTTTTGGGGAGAACTCTGGCTGGGAATAATGTAGATCTCTATAGGATTATATCCGAGATAGATCCAGAGAAAGAGGCATATAAATGGAAGATTCAGTCCAAACATCAGGTAGAGAGGGTATCTGCACATGAGAGTGATGTATTCACCACGGTAAGCGAGATAACCGCTATTCAGGCGGATCACTTTTTGGGAAGATGGCCCGATGTATTACTATTTAATGGCTTAGACATGGAGAAATATCCATGTTTTGAGGAGGTTTCTATAAAGCATCGCCTCTACAGAGAGAAGATAAAGAGTTTTTTACAGTATTATTTTTTTCCTTATTATCCATTCGATCTTGACAATACACTGATATATTTCATCTCCGGGAGATATGAATTTCATAACAAGGGAATTGATATCTTTATTAAAGCACTTTCAAGATTGAATCGGAGACTAAAAGAGGAAAAGTCCAAGAAGACCATAGTGGCTTTTTTCTGGGTTCCCAGGGATGTGATTAGGATAAAGCCGGAACTGGTTCAGAGCAGGGCATACTACGAGGATATTGAAGGGTCCATTGATGATAATCTAAAAGATATCCAAGGGAGAATTATCAGGGCATTAATCTCCAAAAAATCTTTTACAGAAACGGATTTATTCAGTAAAGAATTTCTCTTTAAGACAAAAAAGAAGGTACTCAGATTTTTAAGGAAAGGGACACCCCCATTATGCACCCACGATTTATTTAATGAAGAAGATGATCCCATACTTAAGGGCTTTAAAGAATCTAATCTCTTGAACAAAAAGGGAGATAGAGTAAAGGTAGTTTTCTATCCCATCTATCTTACCGGGGCAGATAATCTCCTAGATCTGGATTACAATGAATCTATCATAGGAACCCACCTTGGTGTATTCCCATCCTACTATGAGCCATGGGGTTATACCCCCTTAGAGACGGGAGCTCTTGGTGTTGCTTCTATAACCACAGATTTCAGCGGCTTTGGCAGGTATATCTCTAGTGATCTGGGAAAAAAAGATCTTGGGATATTTGTAATAAAGATGTTTAACAAATCTGAAGAGGAAAAGATAGAAAATCTATTTGAGGTTCTCTACAGATTCTCTCAGTTGGATAGGGAGGGGAGAATGGAGAACAAGATAGAGGCAAGGAGATTAGCATCCTTAGTAGACTGGGATAAATTGATAGGGAATTATATTAAAGCACATGAGCTTGCTGTCAAACAAGATTAAATTAATCGCATAGAAATTCTTTTAAAACCAACGGCTTCACTAACAAAGCTCACAGTACAATGTCATTAGTGTGTTAACGGAACGGAGCATCTCTGTATAAGGCTAAAATCAAGGTGTCATTGCCGTTAATTCAAATACAGCTCCTTTATCAGCAGAGCTTACTACTTTTGAATATCTACTCAGTACGCCAGTCAATTTCTTTTCTGGCTTATTCCACTTCTTCAATCTCCTTTTAATCTCTTCTTCGGATACCTTTAAATTCAATTTTCTATTAGGAATGTCTATCTCTATTATATCCCCCTCTTGGACGATAGCAATAGGGCCACCCTCCATTGCTTCTGGACTAATGTGACCTATGCATGGCCCTCTTGTTCCACCAGAAAATCTCCCATCGGTTATCAGAGCTACAGAATCACTCAAACCCATTCCCGCAATCGCACTTGTAGGAGCCAGCATTTCCCTCATTCCTGGACCACCCTTGGGGCCTTCATATCTTATCACAATGACATCGCCCTTGTTGATCCTTCCTCTTAGAATAGCTTCGTTTGCATCCTCTTCGCAGTCAAAAACCCTCGCTGGGCCAGAATGCTTAAGAATCTTTGAATCTACGGCAGACTGCTTGACTACAGAACCTCGTGGAGCCAAGTTTCCCTTAAGTACGGCTATTCCCCCTTCCCTATGATATGGATTATCTACGGTTCTTATAACATCCATGTTTTTCTTTGGATTCAGTATCTTCAATTCTTTTAGATTCTCACCCAGTGAGTTTCCCGTAACGGTAATGCAATCGAGATTTAATTTATCCTTAATCCTTTCCATAACCCCCTGAATACCTCCAGCATGATCGAGATCGAGCATAAAATGCGGACCTCCGGGGCGGATAGATGTCAGATGCGGCGTTTCCCTACTCAATTTATCGAACAGGTCGAGACTCAGCTTTATTCTACATTCATTCGCTATCGCAGGCAAATGTAATGCCGTATTTGTGGAGCCACCAATAGCCATATCCACACGAATTGCATTCTCAAATGCCTTCTCTGTCATTATATCTCTGGGCTTTATATTCTCTTTCAATAATCTCATGATTTGCATTCCAGATTTTTTGGCTATCTTAAACTTCTTTGAGTCTATCGCCATAGAAGTCCCACAACCGGGAAGAGACATTCCTAAAGCCTCAGTGATACAACCCATGGTGTTTGCCGTAAAGAGTCCGGCACAGGAACCTACGCCTGGACAGGCACCCTCTTCAAGATCTTTAACCTCTTCCTCTGTCATTTCACCCGCCTGGAATTTTCCAATAGCCTCAAACACGGAGATTAAATCAACCTGCTCATCATTAAAAATTCCCGGACACATTGGTCCTCCAGTAACAAATATTGAAGGCACATTGATCCTCGCGGCGGCCATCAGATGTCCCGGGAGTATCTTATCACAGCTTGTGACAAATAAGAGGGCATCTAGCTGATGAGCCTGTACCTGTAATTCAATGCTATCAGCAATCGTTTCTCTGGATGGGAGCGAGTATTTCATTCCCTCATGACCCATGGCAATTCCATCACAGACACCAATGGTATGAAATTCAAACGGCGTCCCTCCCGCCATTCTAATTCCAGATTTTGCAGCAGCAGCCAATTTGTCCAGGTGAATATGTCCCGGTATAAATTCATTCCATGAATTTACAATACCAACAAATGGTCTTTCTATTTCCTCATTGATCATACCCATTGCCTTCATAAGAGACCTGTGAGGTGCTCTTTCAATCCCTTTCTTTGTTTTGTCGGATTTCATTTGAACCACACTTTAGTCTTCTTTTTGTCAATAAAAATTGCTACGCAATTTTCAAAATCCTATTCAATCCATTTATAAATGCAATAACAGAAGCCATTACAACATCTTCATGAACGCCCCTTGCAAGGATAACGTTTTCCCCCTTACTCACCCTGATTGTCACATCCGCCAAAGCATCAGAACCGCCAGTAATGGCATCAAGGTGATATTCCTCCAGTGAAATTTTTTCCTCGCCAATGGCACTTCTTATTGCATTTAGTGCTGCATCTACTGGACCTACCCCCTCTTCAGTAGCCTTCTTTTCTTTTCCATCTACCCTCAGAATTACGGAGGCAATTGGCTTCTTACTTAACCTGGAATTTAAAACCAGATCTACTAATTCAACCTTCCTCTCTTCCTTTGGAACCATCCCAATTACATCCTCCGCTATGGCAACGAGATCTTCTTCCACCACCCTCTTTCCCTTTCCTCCGAGATCCTTTACCTTTGTGGTTATTTCCTTCAGCTGTTCGGGATTTACTTCTATCCCCAGTTCCTTCAACTTTGCATCGATTCCATGAACTCCTACATGTTTTCCAAGGACAAGTCTTCTCCTTGCTCCAACCATCTCTGGCTTTATTGGCTCAAATGTCTCCGCCTTTTTGAGAACCGCATGTACATGAATTCCAGATTCATGAGCGAAGGCATTATCCCCAACTATGGGAAAATTCGGCATAATCCTAATCCCCGTTAGTCTCTCAACCAACTTACTTGTTGGGTAAATTTTTTCTGTGTTGATGTTGGTCTCAATCCCATAGAGAATTTTCAACGCCATTACCACCTGTTCCAGATCGGCATTCCCCGCCCTCTCACCAATACCATTCACCGTCACCTGAACCTGATTACAACCAGCTTCTACTGCAGCCAATGTATTTGCCACAGCCATTCCAAAGTCGTTATGACAATGAACATCCAGGTCAATTTTAATCTCCTCTCGAATCTTTTTCATCAATTCCCTCATAGAACTGGGAATCATTACTCCAACTGTGTCGGGGATATTTATAATACTTGCACCAGCTTCTTCAACACCCTTGCAAACCTTTATAAGGAAGTTTAACTCACTCCTGGTTGCATCCATCGGTGAAAAAAGACAAGGAAGACCATGATCTACCACATATTCTACCGCTTCAACAGCTATCTTATAAATCTCATCCTCGCTCTTTCCCATCTGATACTTCAAATGCTGTGGCGAAGTGGAAATAAAGGTATGAACTAATTGCACATCCGCTTCTACACATCTATCAATATCCGGTTTCAGAGCCCTTGCCAATCCACAAACCGTAGTGTCGACCTCTTTAGAAATTCTCTTCACCGCAAGAAATTCGATCTCGGAATTTATTGGAAATCCAGCCTCAATTATATCCACACCGAGATCCGAGAGAGCATGAGCTATCTCCAGTTTCTTTTCTGCTGTTAATGCAACCCCCGGGGTCTGTTCTCCATCTCGCAACGTGGTGTCAAATATCTTTATTCTTCTTTTTGCGGTCATAGTTGTACCTAGTTATAATAGATATATAAAATAATTAATAGTGATTTTGACGTATTTATACAAGATTCATATACAACAGAAATCACTCACCCTTCACAGCCTTCAAAATCTCGGGATTCAATCCAGGGAATTTCTCCAGCCATTCAATTCTTTCCTTTTTCAATTCCTTGACATAGAAATCAATCTGCTCTTTCGTATAGAATTTATTCAGATCAAATTTTGACATATCTACTCCCTCTACCTTTTTTGGAACCAATGTGCCAAAGTGGGGCTCTTTCTCCCATTCTATTGTTCCTCTGACAATGCCCCTGATGATAGACGCCATCTCAGGTATCTCTACTCTGAGGACTTTTTGTCTGATAACCTTATTTCCATGTTCATCCCTTTCCATTATCTCTCCAACGCCTCCAGTATTTAAAAGATAGCACTGAATCTTTTCCGGATATTTTTTTATGAATTCATAAAATCTGTTACCTTCCTGTGCGTAATCCCCTATAATGAATGGATTTGTCCCAACCTCTCTTACAGACTCGCCGGCCCTTTTTGGATCACTGGCAGATGTTTCAATGGATTCGCCAAGCATGAAGGCTGCTGCTCCCTGTTCTAATGTCAGTTTTGAGGCAATTGGAACGACTGTATTCCTCCTGGTTATAAATGCTATGATCAGTCCATCCAGTTCTGAAACCGGGGGGAGATTTACACTCTTCGCTTTAAATCTGCCGAAGTCTTCCCTCTGCATAATTCCCCTGCCGTTACCAGTCAGGGTTTCATCTCCAAAATAGACCTCCCCTTGATAATCAACAACTACATTCTCGAACACTGCATTTGGCTTAGTAACGGCATTATATATCAATGGCTGAATCTCCGGATTTACCCCCTCTGTCTTGAGGTAAAAGCCACGTTCTGTTCCAAGAACTGAGCAATCCTCTCTGAGAAAAACAACATCATCCTGAGCAATTTCTATCCCTTCACCCTTTTCTGTTAGACCATGATCATGACAAGTATGGGTGGTTTTTCCGGTAGCGGTTAAACCAAAGATGAGCATGCTGTACTTTTTAATCTTCCCGGATTTTGCATCCCTCGCGCGGATGATCTTGGCTCCGGCATGAAGACCCAGCATCCCCTGCTGCTTGGCAAACCACATGGCCATTCTCAGGAATCCCTTCTTATCCTCTCCATAGTAATCTGTCCCAAGAATAAATGTAACCCCTATTTCTGGGAATACCAATATCTGTCGATCCTTTTCTTGCCACTCTGGAATGTGAATGAGAAATTCTTCTGGACCTTCTCTTTTATTTGTCTCAAATAATGTCTGGTTGACCATATGAGCCAGTCGTATCATGTCTTTTCTATGTGTTGAAATGAAGAGGGTGCAGTGAGGATTGAAATATGGATTGTCGCCCATTATCCTTTCAGTGCATACAAATGGTGCCTTTTTTAGATATTCTTTGACCTCTTCCATGGTCTTGGGTAGATTCTTTATGATTTCTCTCTGTCTTGGATTCAATCTCTGTTGGGTCACCTCGGATGATCCAATGTAAACGGTTAATGCGGCGCTCCTGTTCTTCACGGTAGAGACAAAATTATAATTTCCAAATTTGGTCTTGGTTCCATACCTCTCCGCCATCTTCTTTATCTCTTCTGGAGATGGATGGCTGACGTTAGGTCTATGGTAGAGATCCTCAACAATCCTCTTTATCTCCCTTAAATCCACCAAGGATTCTAGACTTTCCTCTGTTCTCTCTATTTCTACCTCCCTTTCCTTAAGCACCTCCGCGTATTCTCTGGAAATTATAATGTCCTTTAGTTTTTTTTGCACATCGAATAATGGCTTTGATGTATTTAAACTATAGCAAGCAACAAACTGCAATAATTCCCGGAAAAATTCTCTCTGCAATTTATCCCTTTCTTCATTCACAACCAGGCGATGTGGATTGAAGAATTTTGGGGATGTTTTTGTTAGAAGTGATAATGCTTCGTTCTCATCCAGTCTCTTTGCCAATTCTGGATCATTGGGGTCGGGACTCAAAAGGAAGATGGCCTTAATTCTCGTGGTATCAACAAATTTTTCCTCGCCACCAATCCACCATGGATCAAGGATTACATATTCCTCATCAGATTTGCACTTCTTAAAAATATCATTAAAGTGAGGATTTATTCTTGCCACATCCTTCTTGATATAAAATTTTCTTTCGGATGTATGGGTGGAGATCCTTCCCCTCTCTCCACCGAGGTGCTCCACATATATCAGTTCATCGGAATGAATCCTGGCTCTATCTAGTTCTAATAGAAGAATAGTATGGGTATATTTACCAGCACCCAAGGGCCCAGTAATCACAATACCTTCGCCATTTATATCTACTAAGGCACCTCTTAAAAAATGAATCTCCTTCTGTCTTTCGGATATATCCATCACAATCCCAATAGCGAGAGACCTGAGATGCTCATAGAAATCTACATTGAATAGAATCCCCGTCTTACTCCCAGAATGATAATAGATCGAGGGCTCTGTATCAGAGATACCCTTCACCGCATAGATAATGCCGTGGGGTGTAAGGCTATGATCAAATGCCGCTGGAAACCAGTTTTCCCTCCAGAAGTCATCTAAATGCTCATCATTCGTTCTAAGTTGAATGATTGTTCCATTTATATTTGCATTCCAGGCATATAGCTCATAACCCAGGTAGCGCTCTGCTAACTTAACCAATTCATTCCTCTTCTCAAGACTGATGCCATAATCCCTGTTAATTTCTCTAGTAGTCATTTTACACCTTAATTAGTAGAATTTAGGAAATAAAAGATCTAAACAGAAACGGCATTGATAACCCCTGCCTGCCCGGGTCTCGATGTAACCCTCGCATTAACCTCTTTTCCATCAGGGGTCTTAACAGAGATTATTGCACCCTTGGTTATAATTTTCCTCCTGGTAAACTCCTTGTTTGCCGGATTTTCCACCAGGCTTAGAATTTCACACCTCAGATTCTTTCCTTCAAGAACAACATTGGCATATTTAGAAGAGATCAGCTTTAATTTATTCCCACCACCTTTTGTTCGAACCTTCTTCTTCTTTTCCTCACCTATGGTTGTTTCAACGGCCTCTCTTCCAATGTTGTATTTTCTTTTCTTACTTGCCTTGGTGATTCTCCCGTGATACATAATTTTTATATGGAATTCTGGCTAAATAAATAAAGTATATATCGGAAGAAATCTGAGAAATAAAACCTATGACCCATCTGCTCATGAATGGTTAAATGAGTTCTCTACCGTTTGCACATATCACAAATTCGGATCAAAGGTTTGAAGAATTTAGTAGAACATTAGAGCACGGCTGTCCAAAA
>Ga0190361_1000221_pt1 | contig 23794 bp, 19 predicted proteins | sample 48721845_MG_FD_161273 | JGI IMG/M metagenome (GOLD analysis project Ga0190361, IMG submission 161273) | Hydrothermal vent microbial mat bacterial communities from Southern Trench, Guaymas Basin, Mexico - 4872-18-4-5_MG | ecosystem: Environmental > Aquatic > Marine > Hydrothermal vents >... | reverse complement strand
CGATATAAATTTAAAGAGACATAAAGAACTAGCTAAATCTAAATATGATTCTGTTAAATCCGAACTTGAAAAGTTAGACTATTACATTCAAAAGTTAAGTGAGGAGCTTAAAGAAGAGGGAAAAGTTAAAGAAGAAATCTTTCGCTTAGAGCAGGAGAAAAACATGTTGAACGAAAAATTAGCTAAAATTAGAGCTGAAAGAGACGTTCTCAACAGCAAGCTAAAGTATATTATTGAAGAGTTATCGTCTATTGAAGGAAAACTTTCCGAAGTTGAAGAATCCATGAGGCTTCTTAAAGATTTTAATGAAAAATTTAATCAACTGGAAAAACAAATTGATAGTATAAAAAATCTTCTAGCTAGAAAAGATGAAATTGAAAAATACTATGGCAAATTAAAGAAGATTTCTTTAATTCTAGATGAACTCTCCATTGAAGAACGTTTAATTTTAGAGTTGAAGAACAGTATAAACACGATTCGCTCAATAACGTCAAAAAAAGAAAAATTAATTTCAAGAATGCTTAAATGTAAAGATTTAATCGGAGAGCTGTCAACCGACATTGATTTTCTTAAAATAAAGTTGTCTGAGAAGGAAGATATTAAGCTAAAAATTGAAGAAAATATTTCAAAGTTATCAAAATTGAAAGGATTCTCAAGCTATATCATTCAGAGTATTAATGCTTTAAAAGAACGAATTGGCGGAGAAATCTTCTGTCCAGTATGTAAAACTAAACTGTCACCTGTCAAAGCTAATGAAACCATTCAACATTTACAGTTAGAGTTGAATGGGATAAGAATCAGGATAACCCAACTGGAAAATAAAGTTGAAAAGTTCAAAGAAAAATTGAGAGAACTGGATTTGAAAAGCGAATTATTAAAGCGAAAAGAGCTTAAATTGGCTGAAATTAGAAAGGAGATGGACCAACTAGATCAAAGAATTAAAGAGATAGAAAACTATGAGAAACAATTAAAAGTTAAAGAAGAAAAATTAAACGAACATTTAAATATGTTTGGAAAGTTATCTTCAATTCTACTAAATAATTATTCCATTAGAGTTTCAGTTGGAGAAGTTTTAAAGGTTAAAGAAGAGCTGAGAAAGAATCTTGAAGAGATCTCTGAAAAAATAATGCAAATTCAAAATCAAAGCGGAAAGCTTCAAACATTAATTCAAAATAAAAATTTTCTTGCTGAGAAAATTTCACAGTTAAAGTCGAAGACAAAAATATATAAAAAGTTGATTTCTCTAAGAGATCTAAAAGCTTTAGAAAAGCTTAAATTAGAGAGAAAATTGGAGAAATTAAACGATGAACTTATATGCTTAGAACGTAAACTCGCCTCAACAAAGGAGAAATTAAACAATCTGGTTGGTCAACTTAAAAGTTTAGCTGAAAAACGAAGCGAACTGTTGAAGATGAAAAGTGAGAGAGATAAACTTAACAATATGCTTGAAGCTTACAGAATTCTCTACCAGCAAATCTTTCATGAAAAGGGACTTCCCCTTTCACTTTTAAACTCATATGTCAAGGTTGTTGAAAGCTGGGCCGACGAATATGTAAGACGATTTCTACCGGATAAAAGTATAAGAATTGAAGTCTCCGAGGATGCTGTTAGAATAATAGTATATGATGGTTCCGCCGTAAGGGATTTGGTAACCTATTCTGGTGGAGAAACAGTATTATTAGGATTTGCAATTAGATTAGCTATTGCACGTGCATTATCTGAAAAAGCTGGAGTTACTCCCCGGTTCCTTATAATAGATGAGGGATTCGGTCCTCTAAGCCGAAACTTTAGAGAAGAGCTGCTGAAAACTCTAAATGAACTTCAAAGAGACTATGAAAAAATAATTGTCATATCCCATGTGGATGAGGTTAGAGATAGCGCATACTTCGAGAGCCAAGTTCAAGTAGTAAAGGATGATGCCGGTTTCAGTAAAGTAAGGGTTTTAAGATAATATATTTAGGTTAACCGAAAAATTGAAATTATAATTGCAATGATAAAATATTAAGAGTTGCTGGCATCATTCATTTCGCTTAACTGTTAACGGGGAGGGTTATTGCAATGTCTCATCCAACAATTTCTCCTTTACGGATCTTAATGTGCTCATTGAAGGGATGATCATCGTGTTCTTTAGAAATAGAAGAATTAAACGCTTAATACCCTGCATTTTAGAAATTATCTTAGCATTGAAGAATAGAGGTATTCCACCAAATGTAAACATAATTTCTAAAAGGCTTGGAGTAAATCCCCAAATTGTGAAAAGAGCTTTGGATGAAGCTTTTTCAGAAAATCTGTTATTGAAGGATTCTTGGGAATTAACGGATTCAGGTAGATCTCTAGTTCTCAAGCATCGTGGAAAATTTATTCACGATAAGTTTATGCATAAGTCTCCCATCTTCAAATTTTCAGGCACATTCAACAATTTAAGTTCACATTTAAAATCAAATCATGGCTTCAGTTCAAATGATGTGGCTTCAATAAAAGATTCTTTGAGTTCCCTTCAAGGCAGAATTGAAGAGTTGATGCCTCTCTCCAAGATCCCGCCGAAATCTAAATGTGTAGTTGTCTTAACTATAGGTGGATACGGTTTCGTTAGAAGGTTGGCTGACATGGGATTAACTCCCGGTGTCGAGGTTCTAGTTGAGAGAAACGCTCCCTTTGGAGGTCCTATAATTGTGCAGGTGCGAGGAAGTTCTGTTGCTTTAGGTCGAGGTGTAGCTTCAAAAATTCTTGTGAGACTTTTGGAGGCTTAATTTTGAATCGGCGTAGAAGAGTGATTCTAGCTTTAGCTGGAAATCCAAATGTTGGTAAAAGTGTTATTTTCAACCAGCTTACCGGTGCAAGTCAAACTGTTGGAAATTGGCCTGGAAAAACTGTTGAACGTGCAGAGGGAAAACTGTATTTTAAAGGTTATGAGATAGTAATTATAGATCTACCGGGAACATATTCGTTATCTGCTTACTCACAGGAGGAGATAGTTGCAAGGGACTATATTGCCATTGAGAAACCTGACATTGTAGTTAACATTGTTGATGCTTCAGCTCTTGAGAGAAATCTATATTTAACATTGCAGTTACTTGAGATGCATGCCCCATTAATTATAGGATTAAATTTAATGGATGTTGCTAGAAGTAAGGGTATAAGAATTGATGTGCAGAAGCTTTGGAATATTCTGGGAGTTCCAGTAATACCTATGGTTGCTGTAACCGGCCATGGAATTGACAGGTTGATTTCAACAGTTGTTGATATTATTGAGGGAAAAATTAAAGTTCAGCCCTTAAATGTTACTTATGGAAGGGAAGTTGAACGGGGAATCTCTGCCTTAGAGAAAGCTGTCTCCGAAAATCTTCCAGAATTGGCTTCAAAATATTCTCCTAGATGGATTGCCATAAAACTTTTGGAGAGGGATGAGGAGATTATTCGAAGAGTATCCTCTTATTCTTCCGGGAATCTTGTTTTAATGGTTTCAGAAGAAATTGCAGGCGAATTGGAAAAAGTTCACGGTGAACCTTCACCGGTTATCATAGCTTCAGAGAGATATTCACTTATAAATAGGATAATTTCAGAAGTGCAGGTTGTCGAATCTAAAGAGAAGGCAACTTTATCGGAAAAGTTAGATTATTGGACAACTCACCCCATCTCCGGCTATATAATTTTATTGTCAGTTATGGCCTCCATATTTTCAGCGGTTTTTCTCGGTGGAGGTTTAATTGAAGAGTTTCTATCCTCAATCTTCGATGATTATTTAATTCCTTGGATCAACGATTTCTGCCGCTCTGTTCTTCCAGAATTTTATTCCGATCTAATTGTAAATGGTATTTTAACGGGTATTGTCGCCGGAATCACTATTGCAATACCATATGTTTTTACATTTTATATTTTATTGGCTATCCTAGAGGATTCAGGCTATCTTCCCAGAGCCGCCTTTCTAATGGATAATTTTATGCATAGAATTGGATTGCATGGTAAAGCTTTTATTCCCTTAATTCTTGGATATGGATGCAATGTTCCAGCCTGTATTGGCTGTAGGATTATGGAGACCGACCGTGAAAGACTTATACTTGGCTTTCTAATAGTTCTTGTCCCATGTGCTGCGCGTACCGTGGTTATTCTGGGAATTGTAGGTAAATATTTAGGGTTGTTAGCTGCACTGTCACTCTACGCCTTTAACCTCATAGTTATAATTCTTTTAGGACGACTGTTAAATCGTTCTCTGCCAGGAGAACCTGTAGGGTTAATAATGGAGATGCCTGATTATCGTTTACCCATGCTGAAACCGGTTCTCTTCAAGACATGGTTTAGAACTAGAGATTTCATTTATGTGGCTTTTCCACTTATAATTGCTGGAAGTTTCGTTCTTGAACTCGTAAGGATTTCGGGTTTAATCTGGGCAATCTCCGACTTTGCTTCGCCTTTCATCTCAGGCGTACTTGGCCTCCCCAAGTTAACAGCAATCCCACTAATATTCGGCATTTTAAGGAAGGAGCTTACCCTTATAATGTTAATTGAACTTTTCAAATCCAGCGAGCTCAACTTATTCCTAACTCCAATTCAGATGGTAGTTTTCTCGATAATAACGATTTTTTACATTCCATGCATAGCTACAGTTGCAGCTTGTCTCAGAGAATATGGATTGAAAAGAACTCTGCTCATATCTTTTGCAAGCATTTTCTTAGCTTTCCTTTTAGGTTGGACTGCAAATCTCATTTTAACGTTACTTAACTTCATCTAGTTTAACCTTAACATTGTAAAGGCTAAATTTAATATTTATTTTGGAAATTACTTTGGTATTGGTGATTCTTTTGAAATATGTGATCTTCAATTATTATAGTCTAAATATCCTCGTCGAAATGGCATGTGTGGTTAGAAATGGTGGAATAATAGTTTATCCAACAGACACGGTTTACGGTTTAGGATGCGATCCCTTCAATATTCACGCAGTTGAAAGAATTTTCAGAGTGAAGAGAAGAGGAGATAAACCCCTTCCCATACTCACATTAAGCATTAGCAAAGCCTTAGAGCTAGGAATGTTCAACAATATAGCTTTAAAGTTGGCGGAGAATTTTTGGCCCGGCCCTCTCACATTAATCGTTAATAAAAAGGGAAATCTGCCTGAGCGAGTTACTTTAGGTTTGAAAACTGTAGGTTTAAGGGTTCCTAATCACAAAGTTGCATTAAAATTGATCAGTTTATGCGGTGGCTATTTAATTGGAACCAGTGCAAACGTTTCAGGTTATCCGTCTCCTACGGATGCTTTAGACGCTTTGAGGCAGCTAGATCTGAGTGTTGATTATTATTTAGATATGGGTGCTTGTCCTTTAGGTGTTCCATCAACTATAGTTGATGTTTCAACTTCTAAGCCGATCGTTTTAAGGGAAGGTGCAATTAAAAAATGGAAGATTGAAAAATTTTTGGAGAATTTGTAGTTTAAACTGTTACTCTCACTTTTCTAAACCTTATTGAAGGTGCTATTAGAAAGCCTTTCTGAACTTTATCATCTCCCTGAGCCTCATAGTTCTTCAGAATATCTGCAAAAGTTCCAGCTATCATGCATCCCTTCACCTGTCCTATTATTTCACCTTTCCTTATGGCGTATGCTGGACTTGCAACTATCGAGAAGGCTCCTGTAGCTATATTGGTGCTGTGAGCCCCCATCACTCCTCTAACCAGCAATCCCTCCTTTACATCTCCTATTAGTTCGTCTATCTTCGTCTCCTCTCCCTGAACTATCTGATTTCTAGGTGAAATTGTAACGGAGCTTCTGAAGGATCTTGAAGCATTTCCAGTGCTCTCCCTTCCCTCCTTATAGGCTGTGTAGCTATCATATATGTAGCTTTTTAATACTCCATTCTCAACTATGATAGTTCTCTGTGAGGGTGTGCCTTCATCATCTATTGGGCTTGTTCTCAATCCCTTCGAATATAATCCATCATCTATTATGGTTAATTTTTCTGCTGCCACTTCCTTTCCAAGTTTATTTGCTAAATATGATTTTCCCTCTTGGACGTTATATGCATCTATAGCTCTTATAAAGGCGTAGTTCATAAGTGAGGTAAGTGCTGATGGCTGAAAGATTACGGTCATTTCTCCTCCATTTATTTTGGCTATTGTTAAAGCTTTTTCAGCATATTTTATTGCTTCCTTTCTACAGTAGTCTATCGATACTTCATTCAAACTTCTCTTTGCATCTGACTCCCATCCGGATATTCTTAATCCATTCTTTTCGCCTACAATGTAAATGCTTGCTGCAACTGCACTTTCCCTGTACCCTTCTTCTATTCCAAGCGTATTTGCGATGGCTGTTTCTCCCCATATAAATGTGTATCCTGCGCGAACTGTATTAAAATATTCGTTGGCCTCCATGGTTTCCTCCAAGTTTTTTCTCAGAATTTCAAATGTTTCTTCTATTGGTGGATTTACAATTTTCTTGTCGAAAATTCCCTCAACTATGGGTGGCTTTTTCGGTTTTGGAAGAGTCTTAAAGTCTTCATCAGGCTTCTTTCTCTCAGCGATCTTTACAGTTCTTTTAACGATGTCGATGATGCTATTCTCATCCAGAACCGTTGTATAGCCATATGCTAAACTCTTTTTGATAACTATTCTAACCCCTAAACCTTTACTTATCTCGCTTTCCGCTCTTCTCTCCCTTAACCCTCCTATCTTATCGTTTGTTCCATGTATTGAGATTTCATGTCTTCTCATAGCTATGGCGTCAGCTTGTGACGCCCCCATTCTCTGAGCAGTATTTATCGTCTTTTTAACTATTTCAAGCAACTCCATTACGCCTTCCCCCCCACTATCATTCCTTCTATTCTTATATGTGGTCCTCCGCAGGTTGTTCTCATCGATTGTCCACCTTTACCGCAAAAGCTTGGATATATATCGAAGTCCTTGGCTACCCCTGTCACATTCTTCAATGTTTGAAGGATAAATCCGCTCATGCTAAAATCTCTTAAATGTTCAGCGATCTCTCCATTCTTAATTAGATAGGCTTCCTGAGCTCCAAATTGGAATACTCCCTCCGCAGGGTTAACTTGTCCTCCTCTTCCTCCTTTAGCATATATCCCCATTTTAACATCTTCAAGTAATTCTTCAAGGCTCATATCCCCAGGCTTGAAATATGTGTTCGTCATTCTTACTATTGGAGGATATCTATAATTCTGTGCTCTGGCATTACCTGTAGCGGGTAGATTAAGCTTTCCAGCAGCTTCCCTATTTGTAAGATAACCCTTTAATATTCCATTTTGGATGAGAATCTTTCTCTGTGCCTTCACTCCCTCATCATCATAGAAGTCCATTCCAAATTTTTCCGCTAAGGTTGCATCATCTATAAGTGTAACATGTTTCGATCCTACTCTTTCTCCAAGCTTTCCTCTTAGAATGCTTGTTCCCCTTAAAACTCCGTCAGCCTCTGAAGCGTGTCCTATAGCTTCATGTGCTATTAGCCCTGCCAATACTCCGTCAACTATGACGGTGAATCTTCCCCCCGGTGCAGGTTTAGCCTTTAACAGTTCGATGGATTTTTCAGCTGCTCTTCTACTTCTTTCTTCAACGTTCATCTTTTCAGTTATTTCGAATCCCCCTAACATTGCAAATCGATCCCTATAGGATTGAATTAATCCTGCTTCAGATGCATATGCCCACATTCCCCAAAATATCCATGAATTCTTAATTTCTATCTGTGTTCCACTACTTGTACATATTATCTTTCTCTCAGAGTAATCTTGATAATTAGATGTGGATTTTATTATTGGAGATGCTTCTCTAGCGCTTTTATCAGCTTGAAGTATGAATTTTATCTTCTCTTCTATAGGCGTCTCCTCTAAGGGTTTCTCTACTTTAATCTCTACTTCATCTTCAACAATAGGTGTGGGGGCTAATTTAACTTCTCCAGTGTCTAAACTGGATTGTTTAGCCATTTTGATCGCTGTTTTTAATGCTTTATTCAACGTTTCCTTCTCTATTTCATTTGTAGTTGCAAAGCCCCATCCACCCTTATATAGAACTCTTATGGCTACACCTCTCTCTATGCCGGGCAATGCTGAGATCACTCTTCCATCTCTAACCTCTATTCTCGTAGTATAGAATCTTTGGTAGCGGGCTTCCACATAGTCTGCTCCTTCCTTTTCCCCCTTTTCCGTTAGATAACTTAGAAGGTCTTTCAAGAGTTTTCCCCATAATGTTATTCTTTATGGTAGAATATAAATTATGATAATGTCTACTGCTACTCCAATACGCCTAGCATCTCTACCTCTTTGACTGGAATCTCAACCATTTCGCTTATAATGTCTTGTATAACTATTTCACCTAACGGTTGGTCAGGTCTAAGCCCATAATATTTTCCCCCAGTGATATTGGCGATTTCCATTAGCAGGGCTGTAGGCGTATAGCTTATCGCCCTTCGAGAAATTCCATAATATATCTTCTTGTAGATTTCTTTTGGTCTGTGATCAGTATTTATAATTATAGTTCTTATCTTTTCTTTAGCTATAAGTTTAGCCATCTCTAATACGTCGGCTTGAGCTGGATTTAAAAAGTGTTTTCTTAAATCTTTTAATATAGTATTCTTTAATGGAACATTAACTATTCCATCAGATATTATAACCATGACAGGTATGATCTCCCGGTTTCTCATCTTCTCCATCTTTAAAACTTCATATGCCTTCTGCATTCCAGCAGCTAGAGGTGTGAAATCGCTCACTCCAACTTTCACCAGTTTTTCTACAACTGTTCTGAGATTTGTTGTGGGGTGTTGCAGTACTTCTGCACGTGTACCTTTAAAGACTATTAGTCCAACCTTATCTCTTTGTCTATGTGCACCTTTATGTAAACCTCTTATAGCGCTCTTAACGTTATCTATAGATGTTATCATCGATTCACTTAGATCCAGTAATATTATTATGCAAAGCGGCGCCCTATATTCCTTTATCTTAACCCTTAAATCTTCATATTTAACATTTATTGCAAGCTCTGTCTTTTCTCTAAACTTCTGTTTTACAGCTGCAGCCCTCAATGTTGGCGCTATAGCTATATCTAATGGTTTATCCTTTGGTAAAGCATGTTTCACATATTTTCCTCTCTTTATCCATGTACCTCTCACAACTTCTGTTCTCGTCTTCTTCCCCCTCATATGTTCAGGTGAAAGTTTTATCTTAAAGGTTGGTTGAGGTGATGATAGGATTTCATAAATGTTGTTTGCAATTTTTCTTCCCTTTTCAATGGCTGCTCTATATTTTGTCAGAATCTTTGCACCTAATAGGGATATGAATTGATATGCTCTTGCCCCGAAGCTCTGCTCTTTCGGTGGAGATGCAACTAAATGTTGGTGAATAAAGATCCTTTTAGCTTTAACTGTTTTTTCTTCTAAACCTGTCTCTATCTCCATTCTTATAGGTGGTATAGGTTTTTTTCTTCTCGATATGAATTGGAGAATTGTATATATTAGGAGGGCGATAGCCGACCATATGAAAATATCTTTCTTCATGATTTTCGCAATACTCTCCCATTGCATATTCAATATTCCTGACATCATTATGGATCCCGCTGCAAAGATGAAGTAAAAAAGGAAGTAGTATAAGACGAATATTAGAAGCATGATTATTGGAATTGGAATTCTGCTTTTTTTCTTCTTCACCTTTGGTGGCGGTGCTGGTGAAGGCATTTTACCTTCACCTTCAACCTTAACCTTTATTTGCTCAATTCTCTCTTTCCTATCCTCTTCTTCTTGGGTTGTTATAGTTGTCATTAATTTTTCTCTTATCTCCTCAGGAGGTAAAGGTTCTTCGAATCCTCTTAGCCTTGTTCTATGGGCTAATGCTAATTCAGCTGCTTCCATAATGTCTTCAAGCTTCACCTTTTCTCTTCCTTCAAGTGCAGCCAAGGCCTTCGCAGTCTTTATTATAGCTATATCTGCTCTATGTCCATCAACCTTCAATTTTAGACAGAATTCTACTATCTTCTCTTCCAACTGTGAATCTATCTTGACATTAGATAATATTTTTCTTGCATTTATAATTCTTTTTTTAAGCTCCTCCTGTTTAGGCTTCCATTTCAAAATGAAGTTTTCAGGATCTTCCTCGAATTCTAGATTTCTCTCCATAATCTTCTTCCTTTCTTCAACGCTATATGAGTTTTTAACTTTAATACATAGGGGAAATCGGTCTAGAATCTGTGGTCTCAGCCAACCCTCCTCAGGGTTCATGGTTCCTATAAGTATGAATCTTGAAGGATGCGTTAATGTTACTCCCTCCCTCTCAACTATATTCCATCCTGAGGCTGCTGCATCTAAAATTATATCTGAAATATTGTCAGGTAGAAGATTTACCTCATCTATATAGAGGATGCCTCTATTTGCTTGTGCCAATAATCCCGGCTCCACCTGTTTTTCCCCATTCTTCAATGCCTTTTCAAGATCTATTGATCCTAACACCCTGTCTTCCGTGGAGCTTATGGGCAGTTCAACAAAGGGCATCTTAATTTTCTTCTTTTTAAGTTTTCCCTTCCTTTCATATTGCATTCTACATTTTTCACACATTAACATGGGATTGTTAGGGTCACAGTTAAATTGGCATCCATCCACCACTTCTATTTCAGGAGCTATTTCAGCTGCTGCTCTGACAGTTGTAGATTTACCTGTCCCTTTAGGTCCTACTATTAATAGTCCCCCTATTGTGGGATCCACTAAGTTTACCAGTAACGCCCTTTTGAGCTTTTCTCTTCCAACTATAGCTGAAAATGGATATGTTGCCTTTTTGGCCATCCGTTATACCAAAATTGTTTTTATATCGGCATCTAATAAATTTATGCTGGGCTTGGAGGGTTATCTTTGAAGATTGCTTTAATGGCTGACACTCATGACAATTTAAGAAATTTAGATGCATTTACCAAACTATTCCTTAGAAGAGGAGTGGAGGCAATAATACATGCTGGAGATTGGTGTGCCCCATTCACTATGGTTCGTTTAGCGAAGATAGGCCGGCCAATCTATGGTGTTTTTGGAAATGTGGATGGTGAAAGAGAATACATGATGGTTAAAGCTTCGGAGGTTGGTGTTAACCTTTTAGGTGATTTCGGCGAAGTCTCATTTAACGGTGTGAAGATAGCTGTCATTCATGGTGTTGATGAACGCATTATAACTGCCTTGGCAAAATCTGGAATCTACAACGTGGTGGTTAGAGGTCACACCCATAAGTATTCAGTTAAACGGATCTCAAATTGTATCGTTGTAAATCCAGGTGAAGCATGCGGCTATCTTAGCGGTAAAGCTTCGACAGCCATATTGGATCTTGATACCCTCACTGTAGATCCTCTCTTCTTAAATTGATTTCGGTGTATTAGTTGTTTATAGTTGATCTTCACGTCCATACAATCCTTTCTGATGGGATGGCTTCACCTAAGAGGATGATTCATGCAGCTGTAAAAAAGGGTTTAAATGGTTTAGCATTTGTTGATCATTATAATTCTTCTATTGATCCCAAAATTTTAGCTAAACGGTTTAAAATATATAGTTCAGCGGTTAAGCCGGATCTTCTAATTATACCTGGATTTGAATTTTCATCGCGTTTCGGACATGTACTCGCCCTTTTTCCCTCTTTCAATGTAAATTTCAATTTTAATTTTCCTCTCAATCTTTTCTCTCTCAAAGAGTTTGTTGAGGAGTATGGAGGCGTTTTAATTGCAGCCCATGTTTTTAGATCCTCGGGATTGGGAAAGAAAATTTATGATTTAAAGGAAGTTTTTAATGCTGTTGAGATTTACCCTTTTCGATGTAATTTTGATGTTTTCAGATTGCATCTACCTTTAGTTGCAGGTTCAGATGCCCATTCACCATTCACCCTTGGCTTTGCATATACTTTATTTAGAAGTTATGCAAATTCTCCAGAAGATCTCTTCAAATACATAAAATCTAATCAGATTATTCCAGTCTTAAGAAGAACCTATTATTTAAGAAAGACCATCGATTTGATCCGTATTCTTCATCCCCAGCTGATTTTTAAATTTCTATGTACTTCTCGATCTCCTTGAATGCATCTGGTATTTTATCTAAAACGTCAGTAGCTGTTATATGGTATCCCTTCTCCTTTACGGCTAAATCTCCCGCTAATCCATTGATAAATGCGGCGGCGGCAGCTGCCTTAAAGGAATCCTCGCACCAAGTGAATATGGTTGCTGCAATTCCAGCTAAAACATCTCCTGTTCCCCCCACAGTCATCCCTGGATTTCCAGTTCTATTAACTTTAATTCTTCTTCCATCGCTTATTATATCGTAATGGGATTTTAAGAGAATGGTGACTTCCAGCTTCAATGCCTCTTCTTTCACGATCTTCATTCTATTTATCCATCCTCCATTCTCTTCAGATGGAAGTTCTATTCCTGTTATAGTCTTAAATTCTCCTTGATGCGGCGTTATCATAATTCTATCTCCTCTCAATATTTCTGTTTTCCTCTTGCAAGCTTTTAGAGCATCAGCATCTATAACTAGATTTTTTTCCATATGCTTCAACCTTTCTATTAACCTTATCGAGGCTTCTACAGTTCTTTCATTTAGGCCTAGGCCGGGCCCGATAACTATAGTATCCGACTTTTCAGCTTCGCTTAAAATTTGCTCAATGGCCTTTAGATTTAAATAGTTGCCACTATAACCTGTTACAATTAAGTTTGGTGTATAGCTCCTTATTATATCTGCCACCCTGTCAGGAGTCATTATCTTCACTACATCTGCTCCAGTCTTTAAAGCTGCAAGAGCTGTGAGGGCTGGTGCACCAGTATATTCAACGCTTCCTCCAACAACTATTATTCTTCCATATTCTCCTTTATGTGATATGGGTTTTCTCTTCTTCTCAACGATCAGAACGTCTCCAGGACCTGCAAATAGTTCAGCTTCTAAAGGTATACCTATATTTGATACTGTGATTTCACCAGCATATTTATTTGCCTCTCCCATTGTTAATCCCCTTTTCAATTTATGATGTGTTATTGTGAGATTTGCCATTACTGCTTCTCCTAAAATTTCACCTGTATTCGGATCCAATCCGGTAGGTATATCTATTGAAACAATGTATTTTCCTTTCAGTCTAGCTTGGTTTATTTTTTCAATAATCGTTGATATGGGAGGTTTTAAAGAGCCTTTTATCCCAGTTCCAAGTATGGCGTCCACAATTATATCGCTCTCAATTATCTTCTCTTCAAGTAAATCTTCTTGAAATTTATCTTTGAAGACTATGAGTTCAACGCTGCTCTCCATATTCTCCAGTATTTTCCAATTTTTCCTTGCTTCTATGCTCCTGATGTTTCTGGAATCTCCAATTAGAATTACAGTGGTTTTCACTTCATCTCTTGACAAGTGTCGTGCAGCCACAAATCCATCTCCTCCTTTATCTCCCCTTCCAGCAATTATCAATACTTTTTTACCTTTTATATTCACTTTTTCCTTTATTTTTCTAGCAACTTCTGCTCCTGCATTCTCCATCAACTGTAATTTAGTTATACCGAGATATTGAGCATTTATATCTATTGCTTTAATTTCATTTACGGTCAACGCATACTTCATGTATCTCACTGATACTTACTTTGCAAATTCTCTTATTAGTGGTTTTAGCTCCTTTCTAGCTTTCCGGATCAGTCTTCTACCAGATATGGTATGGTAGCATCCCGTACAGATGGGTTTCACCTCTAATTCTTCAGAAATATAAACATATAATGGTTTTAATTCTCCTCTTGTTTTAGTTAGATCTCTTCTTGTAAGTTTTCTTCCACATATTGCGCATTTTAATCTGATTTTTCTTTCGGAGAATTCCTTCACTTTTCAACCTCCAATGTATATTTTTCCATTTCGGCTAATAAGTTAGTTTTTTATGTGTGATTTAATGTGTTGCTGAAATCTTGTTAGAATTTGTTTTAAATTTTTTATGATGCATTCTGTCTTTTTCACTTCTATTTAAAATATTATTCTAGAATAGGCCAAATTTTTATTTTATGAATGCAATGGAGCAGTGATAAGCAATAAATATAGGGTTGATAAATATGCCTTTTGGATTGAACTCTTCAGCTACAATTATTTTAGCAATCTTAAAATGTACTCGTGAAAAGGACTTTTGCTCCATTTCAGAAATTAAAGACGCAACCAATCTGCCAGCATATAGAATATTAGAATTCCTAATTCAGATTGAAAGTCAAGGTTTAATAGAGTTGTTTGAATCAAATTCCAAGATCTTATGCAAACCATATGATCGTTTAAAGCTTGCAATTTTCGCTTTAAATCATAATGTAAATCCATTAAAGATTGCTCTATTTCTAGATTGGAGGGAATTTGAAAGAATATGTCTAATTTCCTTTGAAGAATATGAGTATCGCTGCTTCCAGAATTTTAGATTTAAAATCGATGGGAAATTTTTTGAGATGGATATTATAGGAGTTAAAGATCCCTTTGTCATCTGCGTCGATTGTAAAAGATGGTCTAAGATAAGACGATCCCAACTGAGAAGAGCTGCATTGAAACATCTTAAAAAAGTCATTTTATTATCCTCCTCAAAATATTTAGAAAAATTAGAAGTTTCAAGTTGGAATAAAATAATCTTCATCCCTGTAATGTTAACCATATATGAAGATATAGATAGATTCTATAGGGGAATACCTATAATTCCAGTTTATAAATTTAATTCCTTTCTCAAAGACATTTATCTAGGCTTAGATCAAATAGAAAAAGTAATCATTTATAAGAATGATTAGAGGTTGAAATGAATGGTCAAGCCGTTTAAAGACTTATGTTTTCTATGCGAAGAACTTTCAAAACTTTCAAAGAGAACTTCGATGGCCAATCTGGTTTCAAATTTCATTAAAGATTTAGATATTGAAGAATTGGAGATAGCTTCAAGAATGATTATAGGTGAAATATTTCCACCTTGGAGTCAACTTGAATTTGATATAAGTGGAGCAACCATATGGAAGATAATGAAAGAATTAACTGGCATAACAGATGAAGAATTCATCGATTTCTTCAATGAAACAGGAGATCTAGGTTCATGTGTTAAGGAGATTTTCGAATTTAAAGGTAAGGTTCAAACTAAACTATATCAGTTCAAACCGTTAAGCATTACTGATGTAAACGAACACCTCAAGGAGTTAGCCTCAATTATTGGTGAAGGCTCTAGAAAGAGGAAGGAGAAACTTTTAAAAGCCCTCTTGGAGAGGGCGTCGCCGATAGAAGCCAAATACATAGTGAAGTTCATAATTGGTGAAAGGAGACATGGTTTCGGAGAAGGATTAATGATAGAATCAATATCAAAAGCATTCAATGTTCCAAGCGAGATTATTAGAAGGGCCAATATGTTTCTCTGTGATGTTGGAAAACTGGCAGCTCTAACCAAAAAATATGGTTCACAATATCTTAGAACAATTAACGTAACTTTATTCCATCCAGTAAAGCCGATGCTTGCCGATGATGCTGAAAATGTATTAGACGCTCTCAAAACTTTGGGTGGAAGAGCTGCTTTCGAAATAAAACCGGATGGAGCAAGAGTCCAAATACATAAAAAAGGAGAGAAAGTAAAAATATTTAGCAGACGGCTAACCGATGTGACCAACTCCCTTCCAGACATAGTGGAAATGGTTAATCGAAAAGTAAAATTAAAGGAATTCATAATAGAGGGAGAAGTAATCGTTATAGATGAAAATGGAAAACCGCTACCATTCCAATATGTGATGAGAAGATTCACCAGAGTTAAAGGTACGGATAAAATGATGGAGCATTATCCAGCCAAATTATACGTCTTTGACATACTATATGCAGATGGAAGAAGCCTAATAAATAAATCATACGAGAATCGTAGAAGATTTCTAGAGAATAAAATAGAGGAATCCATAGTAATGCCAAGAATCGTAACTTCAAACCCCAATAAGGCTGAAATTTTCTTTAAATATTCAATAGATAGTGGGCATGAAGGTTTGGTTGCAAAAAGGCTGACGTCCACCTACACTCCAGGAATAAGAGGAAAACACTGGTTAAAAATAAAAGAAAACCCTAAAACTCTAGATCTAGTAATAGTGGCAGCAGAATACGGATATGGATATAGATTTAAATGGCTAAGCGACTATCATCTTGCAGCAAGAGATGAAGAAACCGGCGAATATTTAGTAGTAGGGAAAACTTTCACAGGTCTAACAGACAAAGAAATAATCGATCTAACAAGTAAACTTGAAAGACTGGCAATAGCAAAGAGGGGAAGAACAATAATAGTTCAACCAAAAATAGTGTTGGAAATAGCATTCTCAGAAATTCAGAAAAGCCCCAACTATAGAAGCGGATATGCATTAAGATTCGCAAGAATAAAAAGAATAAGATCGGATAAAACACCAGAAGAAGCTGACACAATACAAAAGATCATAAGACTATATGAAGACCAATTTAAAAGAAAAGGAAAATTCTCTGACCTAATAGCAGAATAATTGTTAATCTAGGTGAATCAGTTCACCAAAAAGTCAATAACTTTTACTCTTAATTTTAAAAATTTCCCAATCATTACATTAGTAAAAATATTAGAATAAGTTACAAATTTTTATTTATGAATAAATATTTTTTATAACTTTAAATCATTAAAATAGAAAAAGAAATATAAAATTGATTAACAATACAATGATTATTTCTTCCTTTTTTCAAAAACTTATAATCGTGCTTTTTATAAAAAAGAAAAAATATAAGTCCCCTATTCAACAAATATATTTGAAAATAAAATTTAGGAGGCATCTTAAAGATGGACCCTGTATATGATCCGTTACCTGGTTGCTAAATAAAATGCATAAAAATTTCTTTCTTTATAATTAAAAAAGAGGAAAAGTTTTAAATATTTTTCAACACATTCTATATCTTAGGTGTAAGAATGGTTACAGCATATGATCATGATGAATTTTCAGCATACTTATCTATTCTAAATGAAACTGTAGCAAAATTAATAGTCGCGTTAACAACAACAAATCCGAGAAATATCTCTGATCTTGCTAGAGCTGTAGGATTATCCCCTTCTCTAACGCATTATTATATTAAAAGATTAATCAATAAGAAATTTATTAGCGTCGTTTCCAAATTAGATGACGCTAAAGTTGGTTTACGTCCAGCAAGATTATTTGTAAATGCAAATTTAAGTCTAAGAAACCAGATTCTAAACGCTTTAACGGTAATTCCTTACTGGAGATATATTACACCTTGTGTCGGTAAATATAATGGTTTCTATGCTCAATTTTCAATACCTTTCGGTCGTGAAGTTGAGTTTCAATCTCTTCTCGATGAGCTTGAAGACAATGATTTAATTAAAGATTATGACTTGTATTGGGTTGATGATGTTATATATGTTCCCAGAGGTTTCCATTGGTTTGATTTCAAATCTAAAAAATGGATTTTTAGATGGGATGATTGGGTTAAGGAAGTTTATGAAAATACCAGTTATCCTAGAATTAGAAGACGTTTCCACAATTATAATAGTTTGAACTTAGACAAATATGATCTTTTTATTTTAAAGGAACTTGAAAAAAATGCATACGTAAGCTTTAATGAAATCGCTGAAAAACTTAATTTAACACCCCCTGCTGTTAGGTATCATTATTATAATCATGTTGTGCGATATAACCTTCTAAGAGGGTTTAGACCTGTGATTTTACCTTACCCCTTGAAATATTCTGATATGTATATCTTCAAAATAAGTTTCTATGACGATGTATGTCTTGGTAAGTTTTTAAGTTCATTAAAGAATAAACCATTTGTTTCTTCGGTTACGATAATATCTCGTGCTAACGATGCAATTATGGATGCTTATCTTCCGAAAAATGAGTTGTTAAATTTCATAGAGTCCCTTTTAAAGCTTGTAGATTTGAACGTTATTAAAGACTTCTTGTATGTAACTTTGTTTTTGAAAAATTATGTAAGGCAGACTATACCTTATGAGCAGTTTGTTGATGGTAAATGGCAATTTGAATATGAAAAATATAGGAGAACTATTGCTGAAATTTGTAAGAAATGTAAGAAGATTAGGGTTCATCAATACTATTGATGGTTTAACCGTTAATATTATTATATCTGTTGATCATTTATAGCTGGTGAGATTATTTGGAACATTGCGGTTCACTTTTTAAAATGTTTAACGGTTCTTTTTCGGTGAAGTTTCTTTTACAGATTGCCGTTTTTTCCGCCTATATTTTGAGTTTGCGGTTCATCTTTGATAGCCGTTCTAGTTAATTGTACTTTGGTGGTTGTTATGGAGTGGTCTTCAATTTTTAATGATTTGATTAATGGAGATGAATGGTCAGATAAGCTGATTTTAAGGTTGGCTGAAAGTTTTATTGAGGAGTGTTTTAGCGATGAGTTGAAGCTTTTAATGGCGGATGTTTCTAGATATAATGGGTTATGTGATGATGTGAAATCGTTGCTTCGGGTGGATTATATTTTTCATACTAAAAATTTTTCTTCTCTTTTGAAGGATCCTCTGGAACATTTGCATAACGTTTTATATGCTAAGTTGAAATCTCTTCTCGTAAAGAAACCTTCAATTGATGATTTTAAAAAGATTGCAAATTTAACAGTTAAAAAATGTGTTGATACTAATTTGAGAATATTGTTTCAAAATTTTGTTGCTCTATCCATATTGTATGTTCTGCATTCTTTTAATCCTAGAATAGTTTATCCTGAGAATGGTTGGTTACATTTGACTAGAAGTAGAATGCAGAAGGATGGTAGGCTTCCCCCTAACTTCGTGGTCATGCTTGACGGTAATGTTTTTTTAAGCTTCTTTTTGGAGGCTCCGAGACCTATAAAGTGGAGTGTTCGATTAAGTGATACATCTAACTTGCCTTTACATGCTGCTCCTAGACCTGACTTAATGATATATTTTGGATGGGTGGATGATATTTTAAGTGACGGTTCAGAAATTATAAAGTCTCCTGACATTCTCATCGAATGTAAAGAGATGGATGGTTGGTGGAAGAGTAAGAGAAGGTCTGAGGGAATTAGGCATTTAACCAATGGTGGTATTGAAAATGTTTCAGCTATTAAAGTTATAGAGACCTATGCTAATCTCTATAATCCTGGAAAGATTTTTCTAATTTCAAAGGTGAAGGTGCCTAGAGGTGTTAAGTATATGTTGAGTTTGAGAAATGTTGAAACTATTGATGATGTCGGTTTAAATCCGTTTAATATTAGAAGGCTTGCTGATTTTTTGGTGAATTCTAAATGTTGATTTTATATTTGAATGTTTAATAATGATTTTCGGTTGTGGTGCAGATTGTGGAGGAGCGGTTGAAGTCTCTTATAGCTCTTATAATTGCTGCGTTAAGTGTTCCATGGGCTTCGATTTTAGTTGTCTTTTCAGGGGCGCCTGGAGTTGTCTGTGCATTTTGGAGGCTTATATTTTCTCTGTTGATAACATTAATATTACTATTGTTATTTGGAGATGGTTTCAAGGTGAATTTTAAAATTCTCTTATTAACCTTTATTTCTGGTTTTTGTCTTTCTATTCATTTTGCATTTTGGATGGAGTCTCTTCATATGATTCCAATTGCCATTAGCACGACGATTGTGGATTCTTATCCTTTGTTTTCGGTGATACTTGGATGGTTATTTCTGGGTGAGCGGTTTGTCCCCATACAACTTTTCGGAGGTTTTATAGGTTTTCTCGGCGTTGTGGGGCTTTCATTTTCAACGTTTAAGGTTGAAGAAAGCTTTAGTTCTTTAGGTGTGTTATATGCACTTATAGGGGCGGTAAGCATATCCCTATACTTTATTATTGGTCGTTTCTTGAGGAGATTCATTAACACTTTACTATACACAGTTTTGGTTTATAGTTGGGCTTGTATTCCTCTATTTGCTTATTTAATGTTCTTTAACATTAACTTTTTATATTACAATGTTAATTCTTGGATATTTTTCATTGCTCTTGCAGTAGTTCCAATGCTTCTTGGACATAGCATGTTAAACTATGCTTTGAAATTTTTCAGCCTTCTCGCTGTTACAATGGTCACATTGGCAGAGCCCGTTGGTTCAGCTATTCTTGCATATATCCTATTGCATCAAAGGTTTGGAATTGCTACATCTCTATATATGGCTTTAACCTTGACCGGTATACTCTTAACTCTCATAGGAGAGAGGGACTGGTGATCAATCTGCCAATTTGACAGCATTTATATTGTTGAACCCTTCTAATTTAAAAGGCTAGGTTAAATTTATATTTTAACCATGCTTTATGCCATATAGAGTTGATATGCTTCAAGTAAGAATATTACGTGAGTGTTTCGAATCCATGTTAGAGTTGGCGAGAACTGCTCATCCAAGGGAGACTTTTCTTCTACTTAGAGGATTTATCAGAAATAATGTGGCAACTGTGAGCGAAGTGCTTCTTCCACCTCCAAGCTATGTTGGTTTTTCAAGTATAGGTGTCGATATTTATAGGTTGCCCATGGATTTCTCGATAATTGGAATAGCCCATAGTCATCCTTCAGGTTCATTGAATCCCTCTGTTCAAGATTTAAATTCTAAATACAAATACTTCTTTTTGATAGTTGCATATCCTTATAGATCAGAGATGGATGTGGCGGCATATGACTTTAATTGTAGAAGACTTGAAATCGCAGTTATAAGTTAACTTGTTAAATCATAGAAGTTGCTTTAGGAATATCTGTCATGAAAGCTTTGATAAGATTTCTTCTCTTCTAAAAATTTTGACACTAATTTTAAAAGTTGAAATATCTATTAAAATAAATATTCCTATAAGCATTAATGTTATGGTAGGGCCTAGAATGATCGCTCCAGCAGCTTGACCGAATACTAGTGCAAGAATCCGTATTAATAGAAGAGCACTTACCTGCTGTGCTTCCCTAACCCCCTTAACTTTCGCTGAAACTATAACTGTTAATCCAATTGTTGCTATGGATATTGTAGGTGAAAAACCAAATATCAGCAGAATCCAAGTAACTGTTGGAATCATTAATTTTCCGTTTAGAATGTTAAATGATATGGTATTGGCGGTAACAGCATATATTAGAAATGAAACTAGGGTTACAGCCATAGATGGAATGAAGGATGCTAAGATTTTTCCTAGAAATAATTCGCTATCTGATAGTGGTGTTGCTAGAAGCGCTTCAATGGTTTTCCTCTCCTTTTCACCTGCAAAACTATCTGAGGCTATAACATTGGACACCATGAGCGGTATTATCAAGAAGAAGGGGGCGAAGAAATATTTAAGCATTACATAAACTAGTATCTGCATTTCATTCATTTCTTTAAGTTCTTCTTGAACATGTTTAGGTAAATATTCCAGTAAAGGTTTTAAACTGCTTATCGACTGTGTATAGCTGTCAGCGAAGCTTGGAGCAAATGCAAGAATTAACGGCAAAATTATAGAGAAATATGGGGACAACTATAATGGATAGTAGAATTTGCCAGTTTCTTTTAATCTCCCACCAATCCTTCCTAGAAACAAGTAGGACTTTATGAATACTCATATTTTCATTTCCCTTCCAATGATTTTTAAATAGGCTTCTTCGAAGGATGGTCGAAGCGTTTCAACCGACAATGTTAAGCCTCCAGCATATACAATGTTCTTAACTATCTCCGGAGTATTCGTTTTAACGTCGTCTACATGTATTGTCAACTTTGAATCATTATAATAGGCTTTAACATTTTTTACAAATGGAAAGCTCCGCAGCTGATCCATCGTGGTGTTCAACTTTTCATCATTTTATATTGCTATAGGAAATGTTTTAACTTTGTTAGAGAAATTTTCTTTGGTGATAAAATGTCTTTGAAATCTCTTATTTTGAGGCAAGCCTTAGATCTCAGAGAAATGGCTGTGAATTTTAGAAGAGAGTTCCATATGTATCCAGAACTTGCCTACCAAGAGAAGCGGACTTCAAATTTCGTTTCCAAAAAGCTTGAGGAGTGGGGATTTGAAGTTCACACTGGGATTGCCGAAACCGGTGTACTTGGAGTTCTAAGATGTTCTAATAATGGCCGTGTTGTTGCTTTAAGAGCCGACATGGATGCCCTTCCAATCCAAGAGGAGAATGATGTTCCCTATAAGTCGAAGATACCTGGAGTTATGCATGCCTGTGGCCATGATGCTCATACCGCTATGCTGCTCACTGCGGCAAAAATCTTAGCTAATCATAGAGATAAGCTTCTTGGAACTGTGAAGCTTATATTTCAACCTGCAGAGGAAGGAGGAAATGGAGCTAAAAGAATGATAGATGAGGGAGTTCTCAGAGATCCTGACGTTGAAGCCATCTTCGGTTTACATGTCTGGAATTCTCTTGATGCGGGAAAGGTAGGTTTAAAGGAAGGACCTCTACTGGCATCTACAGGTAGATTTGAGATTGAAGTTGAGGGTTCCGGTGGTCATGGTGCCTCTCCACATCTAACCATAGATCCCATAGTAATCTCAGCCAGTATTATTTTAAATCTCCAAACAATTATCAGTAGAAGCTTGGATCCTTTAGAGTCCGGAGTGGTTAGCGTTTGCAGCGTCCATTCGGGAACTGCATTCAACATCATTCCAAACAAGGCTTCTCTCATCGGCACCTATAGAGCTTTAACCTTTAATGTTAGAGATCTAATTAAGAAACGAATTGAAGAGATTTCTAAGAATGTTTCTTCAGCTTTCAATGCAAAGTGTAACGTTAAATTGATTGATGGTGTTCCGCCAACAGTAAATGAACCTAGAGCGACAAGGATGGCTAGAAAGGTAGCGGAATATGTAGTTGGATCGAATAATGTAATTGAAGTTAAACCAACTATGGGTGGTGAAGACTTTTCATTTTATTTGGAAAATGTTCCAGGAGCTTTTCTTGAACTTGGAACTAGAAATGAGAAGAAGGGTATAACTGCTCCCCATCACAACTCACGATTTGACATTGATGAATCAGCACTTCCATATGGTGTAGCTCTCTATGCCCTTCTAGCCTACAACTTTCTCATGGAAGGTTTCAAAGATTAAATGGAATACTCTACTAATTCTTCTCTTTTTCAGGAGGATGAAATGAATGGTAGATGTTATCGGGTTGATGTTTTGGCTTTTATTTTTCATAATTATATTGTGGCCGCAGCTACAGTTGAGAAGTATTCAATCAGCTAGAATGAACCTGATTAAAAGATTGGAGGGGAAGCTTGGCTACAGAGTGATCACGCTAATCCATAGACAGGAATCTATAGGTTTCTTCAATATCCCCATTTACAGATATATCGATATAGAGGATTCTGAGGCTGTTTTAAGGGCGATTAGAACTACACCTCCAGACAAGCCGATCGCCTTAATTCTGCATACTCCTGGAGGCCTTGTTCTAGCTGCTTCTCAAATAGCTGAAGCTCTAAATCGTCATCCATCTAAAAAAGTTGTAATCATTCCACATTATGCTATGTCGGGAGGCACACTTATAGCTCTTGCAGCCAATGAAATCTGGATGGATCCAAACGCAGTTTTAGGTCCTCTTGATCCTCAACTAACTAGGGGTAACGTCTCCTATCCAGCTCCCTCCATTCTTAAAGCTGTTAAGGAAAAAGATGTTGAAAATGTTTCCGATGAATTTCTCGTTTTAGCCGACATAGCTGAGAAGGCTGTGAAGCAGACTAAAGAGATCGTTGTCCGCTTGGTTAAGGATAATTTAGGTGAGGATAGAGCCAATGAGATAGCAGACCTCCTAGTTGGTGGTAAATGGACTCATGATTATCCGATAACAGCTGAGAAGGCGAAGATGATGGGTCTTCCAGTTAAAATTGGAATTCCTGATGATGTTTATGAGTTGATGGAATTGTATCCTCAAGCCC
>Ga0190361_1000218_pt1 | contig 23987 bp, 23 predicted proteins | sample 48721845_MG_FD_161273 | JGI IMG/M metagenome (GOLD analysis project Ga0190361, IMG submission 161273) | Hydrothermal vent microbial mat bacterial communities from Southern Trench, Guaymas Basin, Mexico - 4872-18-4-5_MG | ecosystem: Environmental > Aquatic > Marine > Hydrothermal vents >... | reverse complement strand
AAACGCAACTTCCCCAAGAATCATAGCCTCTGTATTCTAATCTTTTTAAAGCAGCCAAACCAATTTTTGGATCTTGATTTTTTCCAATATAACCTACGATTCCGCACATGAAATAAATTTACCAAAAATTTAAAAAAGAGGCAATAACTTGCCTCTTGTCAAGTGCTGGAGGTTTCGTTTTTAATTTTTCGCTTTTAGGGCATAAATCACAAAGTTTATGTCCTGAATATTCCCGGAAGCATTTTTGACCGGCTTTCTCATGAGCTTCATAACACATCATTATCCATTCTTTATCAGAAAGCCCCATTTTAATTTTTTCTTTTCGAGTCGGAACTTTTATAACTTTTCTAAATCTTAATTCATCAACCTCCCACCTCCTGAAAATTTCGTACTTTTTTCGTCTTTTCACCCCTCCTCACCTTTTACGATCTAATTTAATTTTAGCAAAATCTATCCAATGTTAATAAAAATTTTCTTTTTCATATCAAAAGCCATTGGAATTTCTAAAGTAGTTTCCAAATACCATTGAATTCTGAAACTAACTCCCATAGCTTCACTCAAAACCTTTGTTCCTTTTATCAAAACTGATAAAATTCCTTCTTTTGGTATTTTTGGTTGTGCGGGAACATTTTCTGGAATTTTAATTTCAAAAGGATATTCTCCTTTTAGATATTCTTTTTCGCCACCTAAAGAAATTTCAAATTTATGAATGATTTCTTTCCTTGTTCTAGTTGTTGGAGTTCCTCTCTCTGAAGTTACCTTTTCTTTAATAATTTTTATCCCGTAAAACCCAATTTTTAATCCTTTGGCTTTAATCGGTTTTTTTAAATTAATTACAGCTTTTCCTTTTATTGTTTCTCCAGGAGAAAAATCAAATTTTTCCAAAACAATATCAATTTTTCCTCTTAAAAATTCAAATATCATTGTTAAATCACGATATTTATCAATTTCCTAGGAACAAAAATAATTTTTTTTATTTCTTTACCTTTTATCCATTTTTTGATTTTTTCACGGGAAAGAGCTATTTCTTTTGCTTTTTCTTTTGAAATTGAAGTTTCGACTTCAATTTTATCTCTTACTTTTCCATTAACTTGAATCACTAAAGTAATTTTTTCCTCTTTGATTAATTTTTCATCGTATCTTGGCCAAAAATTTAGAAAGATTGATTTTTTATGGCCCATTTTTTGCCAGATTTCTTCTGTAATGTGGGGAGCAAAAGGAGATAGAAGTTTTAAAAAATCCTCAAAAATACTTTTTTGAATTCGCTTTTCTTTTTCTAATTCATTCGCAAAAATCATTAATTGAGAAATTGCAGTGTTGAATTTAAAATTCTCAATATCTTCTGTAACTTTCTTTATTGTCTTGTGTAAAAGCGAAATTAACTTTAAATTTTGAATCTTAACATTTGAACTAACTTTAAATTGCATCTTCCAAACTCTTTCTAAAAATCTCCTAGCTCCTACTACTCCCTTTTCTTGCCAAGCTATTCTTTGATCGAAAGGTCCCATGAACATTTCATAAATTCTTAAACTATCTGCACCATACTTTTTGCAAATATCATCTGGATTGACAACGTTTCCGTATCTTTTTGACATTTTCCTCGAATCAGGCCCCAAGACAATTCCTACAGATTTTAATCTCAAAAAGGGTTCTTTTGTTGAAACAACTCCAATATCGTATAAAAATTTATGCCAAAATCTCGCATAAATTAAATGCCTTGTTGCATGCTCTGCTCCTCCAACATAAAGGTCAACTGGCATCCAATATCTTTCTTTCTTTTTTGAAACTAATTCTTTTTTATTTTTGGGATCGATGTATCTCAAATAATACCAGCAAGAACCCGCCCATTGGGGCATTGTGTTTGTTTCTCTTTTAGCAACAGAACCGCATTTTGGACATTTTGTATTCACCCATTTTTCAATTTTTGCCAAAGGGGATTCTCCCGTTCCTGTAGGTTCATAATATTTAACTTTTGGAAGTAAAACTGGCAAATCTTTTTCTGGAACACAAATCCAACCAGGATTTAACAATTCTCCTTTATTAAATTCTCCTTTTTTATATTTCTTTTCTAAAATTTTCTTTTTGCAGTTTTCACAAAAAACTAAAGGAAAAGGTTCTCCCCAATACCTCTGTCTTGCAAAAACCCAATCTCTAAGTTTGTAATACACTTTTCTTTTTCCAATACCTTTTTTCTCTAACCAATCTGCCATTTTTTCTTTTGCTTCTCTCGATGAAAGCTGTGAAAATTTTCCAGAGTTTATTAAGATTCCTTCTCCTGTATAGCATTCATTCTCTTTTTGCCCTCCCTCAATCACCTTTTTGATCTTTAAATTAAATTTTTTTGCAAATTCAAAATCCCTTTCATCATGAGCTGGAACTGCCATTACTGAACCGGTTGCATAATCTGCCAAGACATACTCAGAAACAAAAATGGGGATTTTTTCTTTGTTGAAAGGATTTTCAGCTAAAATGCCCTCAATTTTTATTCCAGTTTTTTCTTTCTCTCTCTCTTCTGCTAATTTTGCTTCAACTTCTTTTTTATATTTTTCAATTTCTTTGTAGTTTTTAATTTTATCTTTTAATTTTTCTAAAATTTTATTCTCTGGAGCTAAAACAACATAGGTCATTCCAAAAACAGTATCAATCCTTGTAGTAAAAACTTTAATTTTTTCTTTCAATTCTCGACCGTTAGCAAAAACTTTCATTTCAAATTCCACTCCTTCTGACTTTCCAATCCAATCTTTTTGCATTTTTATTATGTTCTCTGGCCACTTCAAATCTTTCAAATCTTTCAATAATCTTTCAGCATACTTTGTAATTTTTATTACCCATTGCCTCAAAGGCTTTTTTTCAACGATAGTCCCGCATCTTTCGCATCTTCCTCTTTCTAAATCTTCATTTGCCAATCCTGTTTTGCAAGAAGGACACCAGTTTATAGGTTCGAAACTCTCAAAAACTAAACCTCTTTTAAACATTTGCAAAAATATCCATTGAGTCCACTTGTAATAATTAGGATCTGTAGTATTAATTTCTCTTGACCAATCGTAAGTAAAACCAATCTTTGAAAGTTGTCTTTTAAAATTTTTTATGTTTTTCTTTACCGCTATTTCAGGATGAATTTTATGTTTTATTGCGTAATTTTCAGCTGGCAATCCAAAAGCATCCCAACCCATAGGATGTAAAATATTATATCCTTGCATCATTTTCATTCTCGCTATAATGTCTGTCGCGATATACCCTCTAACATGTCCGACATGAAGCCCAGCCCCTGATGGATAGGGAAACATATCAAGACAATAGAACTTTGGTTTTTTTGAAATATCTTTTGTCTTATAAATTCCAGAATCTTCCCAAATTTCCTGCCACTTTTTTTCAATTTTTCGAGGATTGTATTTCATATTTTTAAATTTAACAATAAAGTGGGGAATTTTCTATAAATCTTTTTTAATTTCTTCTAAAATTTTTTGAACTCTTTTTTTAACTGACATTTTGGGAACGGTTATAACTTTGTATCCCAAATCTTGATAAGTTTTTCTTAAAAGTTTATTTAGTTTTTTTATTGTTTTCCCATTCTCAATTCTAGCGTAATCTCTTTTTAAAGGAAGTTGTTCTAGAAAAAATACTTTTTTATAAATTTTTCTTTTACAATGTTTTAAAATTTCTTTGGGATCTAATCCACAAATTTGATAATAAGCAACACTATCTGGAAGTGCTCTATCAAAAAAGACAATTTTGTCTTTAGGAGCCTTCTTTAACATTTTTAAATTTAACTTAAACACTTTTTTCTGAAATTCGGCTTCGTCAGCTCTTATCTCTTCTATTCTCTTACCTCTTGCTATTTCCTGATCAATTAAAATTCTGGCTGCTTCAGGAAAAGTAAGGTAGCCTAATTTTGCCAATTCTTCAATCACGGTTGTCTTCCCAGAAGAAGGACCTCCAGTAATTACATACCATTGAGGAGTTTTAAAACTTGAACTTCTCTTTCTCATTTTTTGAGAATAACTCAAAATATCTGATAATCAAAATAAAGCACAATATCATTTGAGCCGGGGGTTATTGTTTTTTTCGTCTTTCATCTATTTCTAATAAAAAATTGAGGAGTCAAAGGACTCCTTAAAAAAGATAGAAAAAGGGGATGGTGAAAGAGCAATTGCTATTTTTTCTATCTGATTAGGTGATTTATGAAAGGTAATTGAAACTTCTTTTGAAACTCCAATAGGATTTTTTGGTGCTCCTTTGAGTATTAATTTGTCTTCTCTTTGGTATACTTTACACTCTTCGATAATTAACGTTTCTTTGGCCTCTTTAGAATGGATACTGACAATCACTCTCTTTATTCCATCTTCGGACTTATGTAAACTCAGAAGAATATATTCTTCAACTTGAAAAACTTTTTTGGTTCCATTGGAACGCCTTTGTTCTTTTAAAGGTTTCTTTGGTCTTCCTTCCAAGATTAATTTGTTTTCTTTGAATTGTGTTTGATAGTCTCCGATGACAACAGTATTCAAAGTATAATCTCTATTTTTTAATCCATCAACTATTACTAACTTTTTTCCCAAGCCATCCCCTTCTGAAGGGTGCTTTTTTATATTAGCAAATTAGAAAAGTAAAAACAATTAAATTTTGGGAAATAAAATTTCGGGTTTTTGAAGTTTAATTTGCTTTAAAATCTTTTGTGAAGTTTGAGGCAAAAAAGGATTTAAAATTTGAGCTATTTCTCTCAAAATCGAAATTAAATCTTTAACTATTTTTTCTTTTCCTTTCTCCCAGGGTCTGGTTTTATCAATGTAAGAATTGACAAAAGAAATTAAACTCCAAATTGCATTTAAGGCTTCATTAAACTTAAAATCTTCCATTTTCTTTTTGACTTCTCTCTTGGTTTTTAAAAGCCTTTTTTCAATTCTTTTGTCTTTGAAAGTAATCTTCTTTTTAATTTGAATTTTTAACTTCTTTTGTAAACTCACAATTCGCATTGCCAAATTTCCTAATTCATTTGCTAAGTCAAAATTGTATCTCCTTTTAAATTTTTCAAAAGTAAAATCTATGTCCTCAAAAGGAGAACCTTCTCTTAAAAGAAAATATCTTAAAGGATCTGACCCATGCTTTTCAATCAAATCAAGTGGGTTAATAATATTCCCCAAGGACTTTGACATCTTTTTTCCTTCAACGGTAATAAATCCATGGACAAAAATTACCTTTGGTAATTCAATCTTGGCACTCAAAAGCATTGCTGGCCAATAAATTGTGTGGAATCTCAAAATATCCTTGCCTATTAATTGAATATCAGCTGGCCAATACTTTTTAAATTTTTTCTCATCTCTTCCATAACCCAAAGCTGAAATATAATTCGTTAAAGCATCAAACCAAACATAAATAATTTGGGTTTTATCTCCTGGAACTGGAATTCCCCACCCTCTCATTCTTTTTTTTGATCTTGAAATTGAAAAATCCTCAAGGCCTGATCTTATAAGACTTAAAATTTCATTTTTTCGCTCTTTTGGAATTACTTTTAATTTATCTTGAGTAATAATCTTTTCTAATTCTTTTTGATATTTTGAAAGTCTGAAAAAATAATTTTCCTCTGAAATTCTTTGTGGCTTTTTTAAATGAATGGGGCAAACTCCCTTTTTTAAATCCTTCTCTTTAAGAAAGGCCTCGCATTCTTTACAATAAAGTCCAGTGTATTTTTTCTTATAAATATCTCCTGATTTTTGACATTTTAGCCAGAGTTTTTTCACTCCTGGCCAATGAATTTTTTTGTTCGTAGTTCGAATAAAATAATCAAAAGAAATATCTAATTTTTTCCAAACTAACTTTGCAAAATTTGCATTTTGATCTACGAATTCTTTAGGTAAAATTCCTCTTTTTTCTGCTGCCAAAACATTCTTTTGAGCATTCTCATCAGTTCCCGTTAAGAAAAAAACATCTTTTCCCAAATTCCTTTGATATCTTGCGATAACATCAGCTAAGATTTTCTCTAAGCAATGGCCCAAATGAACGGGGGCGTTAACATAATCAATTGCAGTTGTGATGTAAAATTTTCCTCTTTTTGGCATATTTTAAATTATACTATTTGATTTTTATTTTTTAACAATTACTACAAATTCTCCTTTTGTTTTGTCATTTTTAATTTTTTCTATCACCTTATCGATTTTTCCCCTATAAATTGTTTCAAACTTTTTTGTCATTTCCCTTGCTACAACTACTTCAAGGTCTGGATTTTCCGCTTTTAGTTCATTTAAAGTTTTCAAAATCCTATAAGGTGATTCATAAAAAATTACAGGATATTTTGAATTTGAAATTTCTTCAAAAAATTTCTTTCTCTTTTTCTTTTTTGGGGGGAAACCTAAAAATAAAAATTTATCCATAAAAAAACCAGAAATTGAAGCTGCGCAAGTTATTGCGCAAGGACCTGGAATGGGAACAACTTTGACAGAATTTCCTAAAATTTGGACTATTTTTTCTATTAATTTTCCTCCAGGATCTGAAACTCCTGGAGTCCCAGAATCTGAAACTAAAGCTAAATTTTTTCCCTTTTTTAAAAGATCGATAATTTCTTTTATCCTTTTTAATTTTGAATGTTGATGATAACTTAAAGTTTTCTTTTTTATTTGATAGTAATTTAAAAGTTTTTGAGTCCTTCTTGTATCTTCGCATAAAATTAAATCAACTTCCTTTAAAATCCTTAAAGCTCTCAAACTTATATCTTCTAAATTCCCAATTGGAGTAGCTACAATGTAAAGAATAGACATTACTCTTTGAAAATTTCTTGTAAAACTTTAAAGAAAATACCAGCTAAAGGCACAGCCAAAATTGCTCCTCCCAATCCTAAAAGTTTTCCCCCAATCAAAAGAGAAATCATTACCAAAAAGGGGGGCAGTCCTATGAATTTTTGTCCTAAAATTGGAGCTAAAACATTGGCTTCAATTTGTTGAATTAAGATAAACAAAATCAAAATGAATACTCCTTTAAAAAGGGAGTCAACCGCAGCAAAAACAAAAATTAAAATCCCAGCTATGATCGGGCCTAAAATCGGAATGAAATCTAAAACTCCAGCTAAAACAGATAAAGAAATCGGATAATTAACTCTTAAAACTAAAAGAGAAATGAAAGTTGCAATTCCCACATAAAAACAAATCAAAATTCTAGCTCCAAACCAAAGAGAAATTTTTTCTTTGGCATCTTGCCAAATTTTTAAAATCCACTCTCCTCTTTCAGTCGAAACTTGAGAAATTATTTTTTCTACTCCTTCTTTTTCTAAAGAAAGAAACAACGCCAAAGAAATTATCGAAAAAGCAGCGAAAACACCACCAAAAAGAGCAGAAATGGTGGAGGCTATATTTTTCGAGGCTTTTAGCAACCAATCCTGAACTGCCTTACTTAATTCTTCAAAAGTCTCAAAAGTAATTACTCCTATAGTTTTTAAAGATGGCGAAATTTTTTCAAAATACTGGGGAAAAAAATTGATAAAGTTTTGAATTTCAGTAAAAAGAGGTTTGGAGAAAAAATAAATTAGAAAGAAAAAGAAAGAAAAAGAAAGAAAATAAGTTAAAAGAGTAGACAGCGTTCTGGGAATTTTCTTTTTTGATAAAAAATCTATTGGTCTTTCAAAAAGAACAGAAATTACAAATGCATACAGAATCCAAAGTAAAATTTCTCTCACCTGATATAAAAAATAAAAAAGTAAAATTGAAATTGCGATTTTGAAGATAGTTTTAATGGAAACATCTAATGGTTTTGTCATATTTTTAAAATTTTCTCAAATTTCTCTTTTCTTTCAAAGGGACCGACTAGAGCCAAATTCAACTTTTTTGATTTAAAAATCTGCTTGGCAAAATCTTTAATCTGAGAAAGAGAAATCCTTTCTATTTTTTTAAAAATTTCTTCTGGAGATAAAATTCTATTTTCTAGTAGTTCTTGGGAAGCAAAAAAGATTGCTCTCGCATCAGAAGATTCTAACAATAAACTCATCTTGCCTTTCAAATTGTCCTTTGCTTTTCTTAATTCACTCAAGGATAGATTCTGTGAGATTTTTTTATACTCTTTTAAGATTTCTAAAATCCCTTTTTCTGTACTCTCTATTCTCAAACCAGCTGAAGTAGCTAAATATCCTGAATCTAAATCTGAATAGGATTCAGTCTTGATATAATAAGCAATTCCCATCTTTTCTCTAATTTTCTGGAAAAGCCTTGAACTCATCATTCCTCCTAGAATTGTGGCTAATACATCTTGAACGTATCTTCTTTTATCAAAAAGGTTTACTCCTTTCACTCCCAAAATCAAATGGGCTTGATCTGTTTTTTTCTTTTTTAAGATTAAATTGGGTCTTTTTTGATTTTCAACTAATTTTGCCCTCTCTCTCCATTTCCCAATGCTAACTTTTTTAAAATATTTTTTTATCTTCAAAAAAGCTTCTTTCATCTTAAAATTGCCAGCAATTGCTAAAACAATGTTCCCGGCAACATACTGAGTTTTCATATAATTTAATAGTTTCTCCCTAGTTATTTTTCGAATCGTCTCTTTCTCTCCAGCTATTGGCCAACCTGCTGGTTGATCGCCATAAAGAGTTTTCAACCAAAGATTAGAAACTAAACTCATTGGGTTATCGTTTATCATGTTGATCTCTTCTTCAATCACTCCTTTTTCTTTCTCGATTTCTTCTTGAGGAAAAATTGAATTTAAAAGAATATCTGACACCCAATCTAAAGCTAAATTTAATTTTTCTGCAGATACTTTAGCAAAATATCCTGTATACTCTTGGGAAGTGAAAGCATTATAAATTCCACCAACTCTATCTAAAACTTCAGCCACCTCTCTCGGAGTTGGTCTTTTCTTTGTTCCTTTAAAATACATGTGTTCTAGAAAATGGGAAATGCCCTGTTCTTCTCTTTTTTCATATTTTGAACCCGTTCCCACCAATACTAAAACAGTTAAAGATTCACTATCTTTTTGGGGAATTAAAATTACTCTCAATCCATTTCTAAATTGAATTTTTTTAAACACTATTTCTTATGGTATTTTTCTTCCCACAAATAAGCAATGTTAACGTTAACTCTATATTCTAATATCTTACCATTTTTTATCACCACACTCTGTCCTAAAATCTTAGCTCCAGTAACATTTCTTTTTTGCTTTGTAGCTACCTTAATCGCTTCTTTTAAAGCATCTTCAAAACTTTTTTTGGAAATTCCAATTATTTCTTTTATTTTTACAACAGCCATTTTTAATTTTTATTTTAGACGACCTTTAAAATTAAGATTCCTCTAGCTTCTCTTTTAAAAAAGGAATCAAATTTTTTATTTTTATCCTTTCTTGTTCCATTGTATCGCGATCTCTAACGGTAACATCTTCTTGTTTTAAAGTTTCAAAATCTATCGTGATGCAATAAGGAGTTCCAATTTCATCTTGCCTTCTGTATCTTCTTCCAATAGATCCCACTTCATCGTATTGACAAACAAAATGAGGTTTTAACATTCGATAAATTTCTCTTGCTTTTTCGACTAATTTTGGGTTTTTCTTGATTAGAGGTAATATTGCAACTTTTATTGGGGCTACTTTTTTATCTAATTTTAATAAAATTTCTATTTCTTTAGTCGGTTTTGTCGTTTTTGTTCTCCCTCCGGGAATTTCCTCAAAAGCATCGCAAAGAATGGCTAAAATCAATCTTTCAATCCCTAAAGTAGGTTCTATCACGAAGGGGAAATATTTCTTCTTTTTTTCTTCATCAAAATACTTCAAATCCTCACCCGAAAATTGAGAATGTCTTTTTAAATCATAATCTGTTCTATTGGCAATTCCGGCCAATTCTGACCAACCAAAAGGAAATTTGTATTCAATATCAACCGTCCTTTTTGCATAATGGGCTAAAGCTTCTTTTGGGTGTTCTTTTCTCCTTAAATTTTCTTTTTTAATTCCCAAATCTAAGAAAAATTTTTCCCATTTATCTACCCAGATATCAAAATGTTTTTCATCTTCTCCAGGTTTAACAAAAAACTCAATTTCAGCAATATCAAATTCTCGCAACCTAAAAATAAAATCTCCTGGGGTAATTTCGTTTCTAAAACATCTTCCAATTTGAGCAATTCCAAAAGGAAGTTTTAATCTCATTGAATTTAAAACATTTTTAAAATTCACAAACATTGATTGAGCAGTCTCTGGTCTCAAATAAGTCTGATGGGTCTTATCTTCCACAGGTCCCAAAAATGTCTTAAACATTAGATTGAAAACTCTTGGTCTTGTAAAATTTTTAGATCCGCAATTCGGACATTGATTTTTCTCTTTGGCTTTTCCTTGGCCTAAAAATTTCCCTTCTGCTAAATGGTCTGCTCTGTATCTTTTATGGCAATTTTTACACTCAATCAAAAAATCAGTAAAATGCTCTAAATGTCCAGAAGCTTGCCAAACTCTAGGGTGCATCAAACAAGATCCTGAAATCAAAACTACATTTTCTTCTTCTAAAACAAACTTTTTTATCCAAAAGTTAATTATATTTTGTCGCATTAAAGCTCCTAAAGGTCCTAAATCATAAACTCCTTCAATTCCTCCGTAAATTTCAGAAGACTGGAAAATAAAACCTCTTCTTTTTGCTAAAGAAACTATTTTTTCCATTAAATTTTCCATATCACTTAACGATTGCTTTTTCTTCGGTTATTGTAGGATCGTCCTTTAAATAAGTTGTGAGAGCCTTTGCTTTAACTTCAATTGTTTTTTCAGCCCAAGTATCCTGGCCTGAAACCAAAAGTTCTCCTATTAAAGTAGGCATTTCTCCTTTATCGTTTTTTGTAGGTAAAAGAGCAATTTGAAAAGCTAAACTTTTAGTTTCTTCTGGGTTTAATTCATCAACTGCCCATAAAATTTCCCTCGAATCTTGATCGAAAGAGAATTTTGAAACCTCAGATTCTGGAAAAACTTTTCCAGTCAAAGAAACATTTTCTGGTAAAGTGGCTTTAAGTTTTAAATCTTTAAACTTTGAATAAGAACTTTCAACTTTCCAAATTATTGTATAAGTTGTGGTTGCTCCAACTTCTGGTGGTAGAGGACCTGAATTTCCAAAAACCTCATCTTCAAAATAACCTTTTTGAGAAACTAAAAGTTTTGAAACGATTTTAGTTACAAACTCTTCTCTCACTTGAGAGATTAAAATCTTATTTTTAACAAATGGGTTTCTTGTCCTTCCCAAATAATCTTTCAATTTTATCCAAAACTCAACTTTTCCCTCTTCCATCGGTTGCAAAAGCTGAAGCTTGGGATTCTTTTTCCAATCAAAAACTATTGAATTGTCGCCTATTTGATAATTTCCGGTTTCAGTTTTTATCGTATCGAAATCAAAAAAATCCCCTTCTAGCTGACAAATTAGAAAAAGATTTTTAAAATCCTCATCCCCAATGTTTTTAAAATAGATTTCATAGTGTAACCATTCACCAGGTGAAGCTACGTATTCAGGATTTCCATTAATTTCTTGCCTTATGAAAATTGAAGGTTTCACTAGCTGAAGACCTTTTTCTATCTCTTTCAAAGCCACAAAATTTCCGTTTTGGATAATCCCTAATCTTGCTCTAAAAATTTTAGCTTCTCCCACGTCTCCATAAATTTTTCCTGATATTTCAATTCTTCCTCCTTCAAATTTATTCAAAACGGGCACTTTCCATTCTTTCTGATCTAAAGCTTCAGGTGAAGATTTTATAAACTCAAATCCAGAAGGCCAGTCAGCTTGAATTCTTAAATTTTCAAGGACTGAATCTATGTTAGAAAAGTACAAAATTTTGAAAGAAAATGGCTTTTGAGGTTCAATTTGGTTTGGGAGATCAAATTCAAAAGTAAAAGGAACTGATTTGATTTTAGTAGAAATAGAAGTTTCTGAAACATACCTTGCTTTCAAGTTCTTTGGGCGATAACTTAAGGAAACCTTTGCAATTTTTGTATCTCCTTCTTTACCGAAAAGTTTTACCCTAAAAGAAAAAGTTTTCTCTTCTCCAGGATAAATTGCTTCCCCTAATTCTTCTTTTAATATTTTTCTTTCTATAAAACCTTCTTCTGTTTGAGAATTCTCGGGAAATTCAAAAATTAACTCTGGTTCTTCCAATCTAAAATTCCCGTTATTTTTATACCTTATCAAATACTCAATTTCCTCTCCTACGTTAGCTTCTGTAGGCCCTAAAATTTCTAATTTTAAAACTTCCTTTGAATAGGTGTTTTTTCTCCAGATGATTACTCCGTAAATGGCCAACCCTAAAAGAAAAATCAAAATGAAAATTTTATATAGTTTAAGTTTCATTTTCTATTAAAAAATTAAAATATTTTTCAGAAAGCAAAAACGCTAAATTCAAAGTTTCTTTTTCTATTCTTAACTTTTCCAAAAGATTAACCTTCCTTTTCAATAGAATTTTTAAAAGTTTAATTGAATTTTGATCAATTCTCTTTCCAATTTTAACATTTTTGAAACATTTTTCGCAAATTAAACCTCCTAAAGAAAAATCAAAATAAAAATTAACCCCTTCTTTTTCCCGGCAAGAAAAACAAAAATTGAGTTGAGGTTGATAACCTAAAAGGGAAATAAGGTTCCAAAAAAAATAAAGATACAAAACCTTTTCCCTATCAAAAATAGAAGAATTTAACTTTGAAAATGTCTCTTTTATTAACTGATAAATTCTCTCGTCTCTCTCCTCTCCTTTAATTAAAGAATTTAAAATCTCAGAGATTTTAAAGGCTATGCTCAACTTTTTCAAATTCCTTTTTAAGTTTTTAAATTTTTCGAGAGGTTGAACCCCTACTAATCTTTTTTGAAACTTACCTTCTACAAATTCAACTTGGGAAAAGGAAAAAATTTCCATTCCCCATCTCAGTTTTGAAGAAATTTTTCTAACACTTTTTCCCAAAAGTTCAATTCTTCCAAAATCTTTACTGAAGATTGAAAAAATTTTATCAGCCTCTCCCAATTCCCTTTCTTTAAAAATAAATCCAACTGTTGTTTGATGTAAAAACATTTAGGCTGGGAAGTTTTTTTCAAATTTTTCCAAAAATTTTTTCATCTGTTGTATTTCTTTTTTTCTTGGCCAAGAAGCCCATTTTTCTTCTTTCTCAAGTTGTTTTTTTATCCTATTGTAATCTTTTTTAGACAAATAACTTTTCTTTTCGCCCCAATATTTTTGAAAAAATTCATTTAAAATTTTGTCTCTTTTGTCTGTATAGCCTCGCCAAATTTCTTTCAACATTTCGTAACCTTCACGGCTCCTAGTTGCCCACCTTTTTACTTCTTCTTTTTTAATATAAGATCTTTTCTCAAAGGGAGAAGTTGGTTTTTCTTCTGGAGAAGGTTGAGGGGCTTTTGGTCTCTGGGGAACTCTTTCGCCTCTCTGAGGTTGGGGTTTAAAAGAGGGAGTTTGAGGCACTATTTTTTAATGAAAATTAAAACTTCTTTTTCTTCGACCTTTATTTTAAATTCAAAATCAAACTTTTTAGGTTTTTTAAAAACAACTTTTTTAATTTTTCCTTCTTTTTGGATTTTTTCTCTGTATTTCTTGAGAAGAGAAATTATCTCGCTTTCTCCTTCAAAGAAAACGATAATTTTTTGAGTTGGCTTTAAATTCTCTAATTTTCTTTTTTGTTGAATTTGTCTAATTATTTCCCTCAAAATTCCCTCTTCTTTTAACTCTTTTGTTATTTTTGTATCCAATTTAAACTTTTTTCCAAAAGAAATTTTTTTAACGTTAACCTCTTCTTTAATTAATTCTAATAAATCTGGGTATTTTTTTAATGAATAATCGTTGATTATCAACTCGCTTAACGGTTGTCTAACTTTTATTTTAACTTTAGCTCTTTCAGCTAAAGCCCTGGCAACAATTTCTCTTGTTCTTTCCATTTTTCTTTCTAAAATTTTGTCAATCATTTTTTTGTTCTCTCTTGGCCAGTTTTCAAGATGGACAGATTTTTTTGTTTTATAATTTAAATTTTGAACTCTCTGGAAAATCTCCTCGCTCAAAAAAGGTATGAAGGGAGCCGTCAACTTAGAAAGAGTAATGAGAACAAAACCTAAAACTTGAGAGGCTTTTTTCAGCTCTAACTTAGTTTTTGGGTTTTGAAATCTCTTTCTCGACCTCCTGATATACCAAAGAGAAAGATCATTAACTACAAAATTTTCAATTCTCCTTGCAGCAAAAGTAACATCGAAATTATCTAATCTCTTATTAACTTCTCTAATAAGGTTGTTTAATCTTGAAAGAATCCATTTATCGAGGAGATTTGCAGCTTTAGGAACTTTTGGAATTGATTCTCTAATTTTTCGAGGAACGTAAGTTTCGAAAAATTGAAAACAATTCCAGAAAATTAAAATAAATTTTTTAAAAATTTCTTTGACATCTCTTTCAGAAAATAATTTTGGATCCCCCGGTTGATTGATTGTGAAAAAGTACCACCTCGTAGCATCGGCTCCATATTTTCCAAGAATAAACCAGGGGTCAACAACATTCCCTTTTGATTTTGACATCTTTTCTCCTTTTTCATCTAAAACATGACCTAGAGAAATGACATTTTTGTATGAAGGACCAAAACCCAAAAGAGTAGAAATTGCCAAAAGGGTATAAAACCAACCTCTTGTCTGATCTATTCCTTCTGCAATGTAGTCTGCAGGAAAAAGTTTGGGGGGAATCAATTTTTGACTTTTGCCTTTTAACTTTTGATCTTTCTCAAAGGGCCAATGGCATTGAGCAAAAGGCATTGCTCCAGAGTCAAACCAACAATCAATAACATCTAGAACTCTTTCCATTAAACTATTACATTCTTTACAGTAAAATTTCACTTTATCTATATAGGGTCTATGCAAATCAATTTCTAAATTCTCATCGTTTAAAGGAATTCTTTTATATTCAATTTTTCTCAATTCTCCTATTTTTATTACTCCTTTTTTGATTCTCTCTTTCAAAATATCTTCATTTTTCTTTCCCTTTAAAATTCCCTCCAAAATCCATAGAGGGTCTCCGTGAGAAACAATCAAGATATTCCTTCCTTGATATTTTCTTTCGACGTCTTCAATAAAATTAAGCATCCTTTTTTTAACATCGAACCAATTCTCTCCTCCCTTAGGCTTTTTTGAACTTTTTTTAAACTTTTCTAAAGTATCGGGGAATTCTCTAAAATATTCTTTTTTCAATCTTCCACAAAAATCTCCATAATTTATATCTCTTAGCCTTTTATCAAAAATTATTTTTATTGAAAGAGCTTTTGCAATAATTTGGGCAGTTTGTTTTGTCCTTAAAAAATCAGAAGAAAATATCAAATCAATCTTCTCTTTTCTGAGTCTTTTAATTAACTTTTTAATTTGCTCTTTCCCTTTTTTTGTCAGGGGGTATTCTTTTGTTGATTTTTCCCAAATTTGGATTCTATTTTTAAATTTCACTTGAAGTTCGGATTCTCCATGTCTCAAGAGAAAATATTTATTTTTAGAAAATTTCTTCGATAATAACTCTTTTATTGAGCCTATAACTTCGATTCTTTTGCAGTTTTTGCATTGCCAAACAGGCAAAGGAGTTCCCCAATATCTTTCTCGGGATAACGCCCAATCTTTCACTTCTTTTAGCCACTCCCCAAATCTTCCTTTTTTAATGTAAGAAGGAACCCAATTAATTTTTTGGTTGTTTTTTATTAACTCTTTTTTAATTTTCGTCATCTTAATAAACCAACTTTTCTTTGCATAATAGAGCAAGGGAGTTTTGCAGCGCCAACAGAAAGGATAATCATGTTCGTAAATTTCTTCTTTAAGTAAAAGTCCTCTTTTTTTTAGATCTTCAATGATTAAGGGATCGGCTTCTTTAACAAATAAATCTTTAAATTTATCAACTTCTTCTTTAAACTTCCCTTCTTCATTTACATTCAAAATAATTGGAAATTTTTTATTTTTACTTTTTGCGTTTTCTTTTTTTATCAATTCCATATCTTCCTCTCCAAAAGCTGGAGCAATGTGCACCAAACCCGTTCCTTCTTCTAAAGTGACAAAATCGGCTCCCAAAACTTCCCAAATTCTATCTGTCTTTTGGGGTTTGTAAAAATCAAAAGGAGGTTCATATTCCAAACCAATCAACTCTTTCCCTTTCATTTCTTTTATTATTTCTCTATTAAAATCTAAAATTTTTGCTCTCTCTTTTGCCAAAATCAAAAATTCGTTATTGATTTTTAATTCCACATAATCGAATTTGCAATTTACAGCGACAGCTACATTTCCTGGTAAAGTCCAGGGAGTAGTTGTCCAAATTAAAAAAGAGGCGTTAGGTTTTAAGTTATGAGTTTTTGGATTTTTAATTCTGAATTTAACATAAATTGCAGGCTCTTTTATTTTCTTGTATCCCTGAGCTACTTCATGGGAAGAAAGGGGAGTTTGACAACGGGGACAATATGCTACAACCTTAAAATCTTGGTGCAAAAGTCCTTTTTCCCAAATTTTTTTCAAAATAAACCAGAGAGTTTCGATGTACTTTGGGTCATAAGTAATATAAGGATTTTTCAAATCTAGCCAATAGCCTATTCTTTCAGTCAATTTCTCCCAAACTTTTTTATATTCCCAGACTGATTTTTTGCACTCTTTGTTAAACTTTGAAATTCCAAATTTCTCAATTTCTTTTTTATTTTTAAACCCAAATTTCTTTTCAATCTGAAGTTCAACGGGTAAACCATGGGTATCCCAACCTGCTTTCCTCTCTACTTTAAAACCTTTCATTGTCCTATAGCGACAAATAATGTCTTTGAAAACTCTACTTAAAACATGATGAAGTCCTGGAGGAGCATTCGCAGTTGGAGGTCCTTCGTAAAAAACAAAATTTTTCGCTTTTTTCCTTTGGGAAATTGACTTTTCAAAAATTTTATTTACTTTCCAAAACTTCAAGATTTTCTCTTCTAATTTTGGCAGATTCGCTTGCATATTTTTTCCAGAATATCATTTTATCTTATTTTTTTCAAAATAAAAAGAGTTTTTGGCTCTTTTTGCTTTTCAGTTTACTTAAAATTATATCCCTGCCAAAATTTTTGGCGAGACTCGCTTGATTTCAATCAAGCGGCAAAAACCTAAAAGTGGAAAGCATTTGGTTATAATTATTTTTTCTTTACACTTAACTCGCGATTTTCCAGAAATTTTTCCGGTCAAGAAGAAGTAAAATAAGAGCTGTTAAAGGAAAGACAATCAAAATTAATATTTCAAGATAAAAAGTTAAGTCGCTGGAGCCAGAAATAACAGGACCGAGAATAAATTGCCATCCTATTGTTATGCCGAATATTAATATAGCTAATAAAAGAATTGTTGAAAACCACCAGGCCGATTTATTTCTGAGAATGATAAAAATCCCGGGGAGGAGAAAAAAAATGGGAAGTAGAAGAAAAGGTAACCCAGCACCATACCATATCCCCTGTGTTATATCTTTTATCCATCCTATTAAAAAAGCTATCTCTAAAAGTCCACCTACTAATATTAACAACCAGGCGGCGATTTTTGTTTTTATTGGAAGTGGAGCTTTTTCCATTAATTTAATTTTACTCCAAAAACCGAAAAGTAGAAAGCATTTGATTAAAAATTTCATTACTTACTTTTACATCCATATCACAAGAATAGGTCATTGAAATTTGATAAGTTTTATCTCCCCTTGGGATGTAAATAGTTGGAAGATTTCCACCAATTCCTTCAATGCGGACATCTATTCCTTTTTGTTCATTTATGGTCTTAATGTAAGAAATACAGCCTGAAGGATAATTTTTACATCTTTTTACAAAATCTTCTGTTGTTTCAAAACTTGGATTTTCTAAAATAGCAATACTTACTTCCATTATATTTTCCACTTCTGGTGGAGTAGCCCCACAATAAGTAGTAATAACTCCCTCTTTATTTCTAAAGCTGACTTGAAAAATTCCCTTCATCAAATAAGAACATTTATAAGACTCAGTTGGTAAAAAACAACTTTGAAATTCTACTTGATTTTCTTTTTTAAAAAAATCTTTCGGATACTTTATCTCAAATCCATATTTTTCATTTCTATAAGTTTCCCAATTTAAGGTTTCGATTTTTCTCTCTTTAATTTTGGATTCGTTGGAGTAAGAAAATTTGGGGTTCGAAAAATCTCTTTTTAAATAATAAGTAAATTTTACTCTATATTTCCCTGGATAAAGTTCTTCTACTTCTAATGATTTATCAGTAAAACTTTCTTTTGGCTCAAGCTTAGCTAATGACTCAGGTGTGCTTTCACATTCAATAGCTGGGAAAACAGATTCTGAAAACTTTTGCCAATTCTCATCCACATATTCTTCTAATATAAATGATCCCTCTTCGCATATTTCATAAAATACAGTAGTCGGCTTTTGATTGAAAACAGTAATCTTTACTATCTCTCCCTGTTCATATTCTGTTTTATCAGTAGTAATAATTACTTCTTCAATTCTTTCTGGCTTTTTTATTTCAGGAAATTGAGAAATTGAAATCATTTCCTTTTTGAAATCTCTCAAATATCCCAAAATACCTCCGCCAACTATGATTGCTAAAATCAACAAAATCAAAATAAATTTCCAATTTGTTTTACTTTGAGTAAGAAGAGACATGTTAGTAAATTATAGTTTAAATTTTAAAAGTTTTACATTCTCTCAGGAACTGAAATTCCCAAAATATTTAATGAATTCTTGATCAAAAAAGAAACAGCTAAAGTTAGAGTTAATCTAAAATTTCTAATTTTTTCTGATTTCGCTTTCAAAACTGGTAGAGTATCATAAAAGAAATTAAATTTTTTGGCTAATTCAAAGAGAAAATCACAGAGTAAATTAGGAGAAAATCTAAAAGCAGCTTCTTTCAAAATATCTGGAAATTTCACAAAATCTCTTAAAATCTCAAGTTCTGTTTCTTTGAGTTCTGGATTTTGAAAACAAAATTTGAATTTTTTTGCCTTTCTAAAAACGCTTTTTGCTCTCACATAGGTATATTGCAAGTAAGGAGCTGAATTTCCTTTCAAATTTAAAATTTTCTCCCAATCGAAAATAATATCTTTTGAAGGGTGTTGTTTTAAATCATTGTATTTTATAGCTCCGATCCCAACAATTTTAGCAATTTTCTCTTTTTCTTTCTTTGTGAGATTTGGGGAAGTTTTTGATTTTTCAACAATTCTTTTTGCTCTTTCTATTGCTTCTTTTAAAACTTCTTCTAAATGAACAGTTTTTCCTTTTCTCGTTGAAAATTTTCCTCCTTTTAATCTATAAAGGCCATGGGCTACGTGCACAAATTTTGTTTTCTTTGTCCAATTTAACAATTTGACTGTTCTAAAAAGTTGTTGAAAATGAAGTTTTTGTTCTGATCCTACTTCGTAAATTATTAAATTAGGCTTCCATCTTTTCAATCTATACTTTATTGTTGCCAAATCCCGAGTAAAATAGGTTGTTGTTCCATCAGATTTTACTAAAATTGCAGGAGGGAGATTCTCAAATTCTACTATTTGAGCTCCTTGACTTTCTTTTGCAATCTTTTTTCTTTTTAGTTCTTCGATAATTCCCTTTAACATTGGTTCATAAAAACTTTCTCCCAGAGTAAAATCGATTTTAATTCCTAACATTTTGTATATTTTCTCAAATTCCTTTAAACTCTTTTTAACACAAATTTTCCAAATTCTTCTTGCTTCTTTATCTCCTTTTTCTAATTTCTTGAACCATTGCTTTCCATTTTCTATTATTTCTGGATTCTTTTCTGCTTCTTTGTGAAATTCAACATAAAGTTTTTCCATTTCTTCTACCGTTAATTTTTTAGGGTCTAAATTTTTTCTTTTAATCTGGAAAATTATTTCTCCAAATTGAGTTCCCCAATCTCCGATATGATTGTCGCCAATGACTTTAAAACCCAAAAATTTGTAAAGATTGTAAATTGCTTGCCCGATAATCGTCGATCTTAAATGTCCAATTCCAAACTTTTTTGCAATGTTTGGACTTGAATAATCGACGATTACTGTTTTTCCTTTTCCGATTTTTGATTTTCCATATCTTTCTTTTTCTTTTATGATTTTTTTTAAGTTTTCGAATAAAAATTTTTGAGAAAGAAAAAAGTTAATAAATCCTGGTTCTTTAACTTCTATTTTTTCCAAATAACTCGGTAACTTTTGAGAGATTGTTTTTGCTATTAAGTTAGCAATTTTTAAAGGATCTTTTTTAAGAACCTTTCCTAAAACCAAGGGAAGAGGTGTAGAAAAATCTCCATATTCTTTTTCTTTTTTTAATTCAATTTTTATTTGAGGAATTTTAAAAAAAGGCAGTTTATCTTTTTTTTGAAGATTTTTAATTGATTTTTCAATTAATTTTGAAATTTTCTCTTTCACTAATTTCAGTTTATCTTAATGTCTGATAAAATAAAAGAGATGAAAATTTTAGCCGAAAATAAAAAGGCCTTCTTTGATTTTGAAATTTTAGAAAAATTTACAGCTGGAATTTCCTTGTTAGGCCAGGAAGTAAAATCTTTAAGAGAAGGAAGGGTAAATCTTTCTGGAACTTATATTGTAATTAAAAAAAATGAGGTTTTTTGGGTAGGAGCTAAAATTCCTCCTTGGCAACCTTCAAACTGCCCACCAGATTATAAAGAAGGAAGAGATAGAAAACTTCTTCTAAGAAAATCTGAAATCAAGTATTTGATTGGAAAATCAAAGCAAAAAGGCTTGACTTTGGTTCCCCTAAGATTATATACTAAGGGTAAATGGATAAAGCTAGAATTTGCGATCGCTAGAAAAAAGAAAAAGAAAGATAAAAGAGAAATGCTAAAGAAAAAAGCAATCGAAAGGGAAATTCAAAGAACTTTAAAAGAATTAAAATAGGGCGTGGAAAGTAATTGACGGGATTTTGAAACCTCAAGGAGCAGGCAGTGCTAGGAACACTTAAAACTCCGAAATACTGCCAACAGAAATTTTGAACCTGCTTTAGCTCTTGCATAAAGCAGGCACCATCCCTGATCCTCGCTAGGGGGAAATGGTGTCAGAAAGCGAGGAAGTACCTTCAAATTAAAAGAAAAGTCTGCCAGTGGACTTTGAATCATTGGCTAAGCCTGTAGAAGCCTTGAGGAAGTAAAAATCCCGGACCTGGGTGCGATTCCCAGCACGTCCACAAAATCTTGCAAAAGAGATATTTAGTCAACGAACAAATAAAAGCGGAAAAGGTAAGATTGATTGGAGAGGATGGAAAAAATCTTGGTATTTTCTCCAAAGATGAAGCTCTCAAAATAGCAAGAGAGAAGAATTTAGATTTAATTTTGATCACCGATAAAGCCAAACCTCCTGTCTGCAAACTTGGGGATTTTGGAAAATTTTTATATCAAAAGGAAAAAAAAGAGAAAGAGAGAAAGAGAGAAGTTGAAATAAAGGGAATAAGGATAGGGTTTAACATTTCTCTAAATGATCTTGAAACAAAGGCTAATCAAGCAGAAAGATTTTTGAAAGAAGGAAATAAAGTTCAAATCGAAATGATTTTAAGGGGACGTCAAAAAACTTTAGAACAAATAGGAAAAGAAAAAATTAAAAAATTCTTGGAGATTTTAGAGAAAAAAATTCCAATTAAAATTGACCAAGAATTAAGAAAGGTTCCAAGAGGATTCATTATGCTAATCTCAAAAAAATGAGCTGGGGAAAAACAAGAAAATCTATCACAAAAAGATTTAAAATTACAAGAACTGGAAAAATCTTAAGAAGAGCTTCTGGCCAGGATCATTTTTTAGTTAAAAAATCTTCAAAGAAAAAAAGGAAACTTAAAAAATGGGTTCCTTTATCAAAAGAAGAAGCAAAATTGATCAAAAGGTATCTAACTTATGTAAGAAAGTAAAATGGTTAGAGTAAAAAGAGGGAAAATTGCTCACAAAAGAAGAAAAAGACTTTTGAAAAAAGTAAAGGGTTTTAGATGGAAAAGAAAATCAAAATATAGATTAGCGAAAGATGCTTTAACTCATGCCTTGACTCATGCATATAGACACAGAAAAGAAAAGAAAAGAGAAAGAAGAAGGCTTTGGCAAGTACAAATTTCAGCTGCAGTCAAAGAATACGGTTTAAATTATTCAAAATTCATTCACGCTCTAAAAGAAAAAAAGATCGAAATTGATAGAAAGATTTTAGCTCAATTAGCACAAAATCATCCGAAGATTTTTGAAAAAATTGTAGAAACTGTTAAAAGTTAATTTGTTTTTTGTTTTAAAAATTGGTGAGCTTTTTTTAAAATTTCCTTTGCATTCTTAAAAGATAATCTTTCTACTGCCTTTTCAAATGGCAACCACTCATAGCCTGTATGCTCAAAGGAAATTTTAACTTCCTTTTCTTTAGTTTCTGCTAAATAAAAAGTGACGAATTTTAAAATAGTTTTTCCTTCCCATTTAAAAAAATACTTTATTGTTTCTTTAAATCCCTCTAAAATTTTTATATTTTTTAAACCAGTTTCTTCAAAAACTTCCCTTTTTACAGTTTCTATTTCTTTTTCTCCTTTTTCAATGTGTCCTTTGGGAAAATCCCAATAATCTTTTTTTGATCTATGAGAAGCTCCAGGATAATGCAAAAGCAAATAAAAAATTTTTCCATTTTTTCTTTTGAAAATTACAGCTCCCGCAGATCTTTCTACTGGCATAAAAAGATAAAATTAATGAGAAAAACTAATCCTATAATCTTACTCTGAAAAACGGATTGGAATTCTTAGTTCATCTGAATATTCAGGAAGACCTGAAGGATTTTCTTTTATTAAGATTAATATTCCCTCTTTAGTCTCTGGCTTTTGAAATGTAATCTGAGCTTCAAAAGGTACGAAATCTTCGGTCATCCAATTTGAAAGTGCGGAAGCAACACCTGTGGCTATTTCATTTCCATGATTATCTATTAATCTTAGCAGAAAACTGCCTTCAAAAAACCAATATCCTCTTGCTCTTCCTTTAATTAGGAGAGGGCTCTCTATTACCTGATAAGGTTTTGGGGTCTCTACATAAATCATGTCTTCTTTATTTTCTTTAATGAATTTAAAAGTAGAAAGTATCTCTGAAAGCATTTCATTTATTTCCTCATCACTTAACTTACTTCCTTCTGTAGGCCACACTTCATATACTTTATCTTCTTTCACTATGAAATATCGATCTATAGGAACCGCTTTACTTCTCCATCTAATAGCTGGATATCCGCTTATTTTAATTTCTTCAATTTCGTCCTCACTACCCTTAACTGTAGTAAGGAACCATTCTTTACTTGACATTCTCTGGTTATTTTCTTTTACTACGAGGTCAAAAGTCACAGCATCTAAAGGGTATGAATCTCCTGTAAAGGTAACTAAAAGGAGCACTGGTTCCTCATACCTTGTAGTGTTTTCGAATTCTTTAATTTTTAAAATCTTTGGTACTCTCAGCTCAAACCCATATTTTTCATTCCTATAGGTTTTCCAGTCAGAGATTTCATTAATTTTTTCCTCGCTAACTTCAAATTCGTTGGAGTAAATCGTCACATCTCTGGGGGGTTCTTTTTTATTGAATCCAAAAAAGAATCCTAATCTATATGTACCTTTAGGAAATTTTATTAATTTTAATTGATAGGTTTTTTCTGAATTTGGTTTTAACTCTACAAGCGGTGACATAATTTCTTGGTAAATAGAATTTGGTAGAGAGTAAACTTTATACTCATTTTGTTCTCTTCTCTCAACAAAAAAAGAATCTCCACATTCACATAAAGATTTATCACAGTCGCTTATACACCACTCATAATACCAAATTGACTTTCCCAAATTGTTTTTTATTGTCACTTTTACTGTTTCTTCAGTCTTATACTCCGTTTTGTCAGTGATTATAACAACCTCTTCCTCAGCTTTTTTTCTTCCTTTCTGACTTGGGAGAATTTTAATTTGAGAAGATATTATTTTCGAAAATTCAAAATAGCATTTCAAAATTCCTCCACCAGCTATTACAGCTAGAATCAACAAAATCAAAATATATTTCCAGTTTGTTTTTTGATTTTTATCAATTATTAACATAAAGTTTTTAATAG
>Ga0190361_1000216_pt1 | contig 24007 bp, 19 predicted proteins | sample 48721845_MG_FD_161273 | JGI IMG/M metagenome (GOLD analysis project Ga0190361, IMG submission 161273) | Hydrothermal vent microbial mat bacterial communities from Southern Trench, Guaymas Basin, Mexico - 4872-18-4-5_MG | ecosystem: Environmental > Aquatic > Marine > Hydrothermal vents >... | reverse complement strand
AGATAGAAAGTTGACAGGGGATAAAGATCGTCATAATATAGTTTTAAAAGCCCTTTTTACAAAGGAGGAGGAATGAAGAAATATCAAGAAATTCGCGAAGAACTTAGGTTGCATGGGGCCATTTTGGCAGGGTTTGTTGGAACTGGGTTGTTTTTGCTATCCTTTATTATATCTATCTTAAAAGGTTTGGGTATATGGAGCACTGCAGGGAGTTTGTTGCCTTTATTCACATTAATAGCAGCTATTATTTTTCTCATAGTGACGAGTATTGTTACTAAGAACATAGCACCTTCTAACAAATCTTTGTTTTGCGATATTTTGAGATCTGACTTTACGCGATTTTTGGTCGTTGGAATAACATTTTTCCTGGTCTCGTTCTTCGTGTAGATAATCAAGACTGCTTAACCTTAGCCGCCCCCTATCTAAGCCGGGCGGCTTTTTGTTATCTCTAGCCTCTTCAAAAATTTGACAAATCAAGGTATAATAAATGATTTAAATTTAAACCCTACCCCCTCCTAAATCCTCCCCCTCCCCAACGGAGAGGGGGAGGATAAAGGTGGGGGAAGAGATGTATGGAAAAAGATTTCATTGAACTTAAAGGAGTAAAAGTTCACAATCTTAAAAATATTAGCCTAAAAATCCCAAAAAATAAGTTGGTGGTTATTTGTGGTATTTCTGGATCAGGGAAATCTTCTTTAGCTTTTGACACCATTTATGCAGAAGGACAAAGAAGATATTTAGAAAGCCTGTCGGCTTATGCAAGGCAATTTTTGGGAGGATTAAAAAAACCAGATGCTGAAAAAATTGTAAATTTATCTCCCACAATTGCAGTCAACCAAAAAACAATTTCTGCCAATCCTCGTTCAACTGTTGGTACAATCACCGAGATTTATGATTATTTAAGACTTTTATTTGCCCACATTGGAAAGCCCTATTGTCCAATTTGTGGGAAAGAGGTTTCCTCACAAACCCCCCATCAAATTGCCAAAAAGATTTTTGAAATAGCGCTTTCAGGTTGGGTTTCAATTTTTGCACCCGTAATTGAAAGAAAAAAAGGCGAGCACAAAGGGGTGATTGAGGAAATTGCAAGAGAAGGTTGGCCTCAGGTGAGAATTGATGGAATTTTATATCCAATTGAAGAGGCAAAAGAAAAAACTTTAGACAAAAAGAAGTTTCACACCATTGAAGTTTTAGTAGATAGAATCAATTTAGCGGACTACAAAAAACTGTTAGATAAAAATTTGACCCAAAAAAAGTTAACAAAAAAAGAAAAAGAGGCTTTATCTAACAAAAAAAGAAAAATAAAACATCTTTTAAAAGAAGCAGAAGATAGAATTTTAGATTCTACCAAAAAAGGGCTTGAAATAGGAAGAGGGAGAATTAAAGTTGTTTATCAAAGACAAAAAGAAACAAAAGAAGAGATCTTCTCTCAACTTCTTGCCTGCACAAAATGTGGGGTCTCTTTGCCAAAAATTGAGCCGAGACTTTTTTCTTTTAATAGCCCATATGGAGCTTGTAACTACTGTCAAGGATTAGGCAAGCTTTTGAAAGTTGATCCAAAACTTATTATCAATGATAATTTATCATTAGCCGAGGGCGCAATTTTACCCTGGTATTCATTGAGCAGGTTCTCCCTGCGTTCACTAGGTGTTCCTTATCAAAAATGGCAAATTGAGGAGGTTGCTGAAGAATTTGGTTTTTCAATGACAAAACCTTTTGGAAAACTCAAGAAAGAGTATCAGGAAATAATTCTCTATGGAGATACAAGCGGAAGAACTGATTGGGAAGGAATAATCCCAAGAATGGAAAGACTTTATCATGAGACCGACTCCGATTATATTCGAGAAGAAATTTCAAAATATATGGTTGAAGTTATTTGTCCAAAATGCAAAGGGGCAAGATTAAGAAAAGAAGCTTTGGCAATAAAAATTGATAAGAAGAACATATATGATGTATGTTTGGCGCCAATTTCAAAAGCTTTAGAATTCTTTAAAACTCTTCCTAAAAAACTTACCCAAACCCAACAAAAAATTGCCCAACCCCTTTTAAAAGAAATTCAAAGAAGACTAAACTTTTTAATTGATGTTGGGGTTGAATATATAAATCTTGCAAGAGAGGCTACAACACTATCAGTAGGGGAGAATCAAAGAATAAGGCTTGCTTGTCAGCTTGGCTCCGGACTTTCAGGAATAATTTATGTTTTAGATGAACCAACAATTGGACTTCACCAAAGAGATATTGATAGATTAGTAAAAGCATTGAAACAGCTTGTTGAACAGAAAAATACTGTGATTGTTGTTGAACATGATAAAAAAGTAATTGAGAATGCCGATTGGATCATAGAAATTGGACCAAAAGCAGGGAGATACGGAGGAAAGATTGTTTTTGAGGGTACCTACAGGCAGCTTTTAAGAAGTAAAACCCTAACCGGGCTTTATTTAGCCGAAAAAATCCAAGTTAAAACTGATTTCAAACAAAAAGAAATTAATAAAGATACAAAATGGTTGGAATTGATTGGGGCAAGACAGTTTAATTTAAAAAATGTTCATCTTAAAATTCCTTTAGAAAAATTTGTCTGTGTAGCTGGAGTTTCGGGATCCGGTAAAAGTACTTTAATTATCGAGACCTTAGCTAAAGCACTTTTGAAAGAGATTCATCATCACAAAAAAATTACTCCGGCAGAATATGATGTGATAAAAGGGATAGAATTTATCAATAAAGTAATTTTAGTTGATCAATCACCAATTGGAAGAACACCTCGTTCCAACCCTGCAACCTATACCAATGTTTTTACTCCAATCCGTCAACTTTTTGCCAAAACCTATCAGGCAAGATTAAGAGGTTATAATCAGTCATACTTTTCTTTTAATACCAAATTTGGAAGATGTCCCGCATGCAATGGCGAAGGTTTTAAAAAAGTTGAAATGTATTTTCTTCCGGATGTCTATGTTGAATGCGAGGTTTGTAAAGGAAAAAGATTTACTCCTGAGGTTTTAAAAGTTGAATATAATGGAAAGAATATTGCCGATGTTTTAGATATGGAAATTCAAGAGGCACTTGAGTTTTTTAAACACATTCCCCAAATTAAAGACAAGCTTCAACTTTTATATGATATTGGCTTGGGTTATTTAAAATTAGGACAAAGCTCAACTACTTTATCTGGTGGGGAGTCACAAAGAATAAAACTGGCTCATGAACTTTCAAAAAGAGAGACAGGAAAAACTCTTTATATTTTAGATGAGCCAACAGTTGGCCTGCATTTTGATGATATTAAAAAGTTATTGATTGTCTTAAGAAGGTTGGTAGAAAAAAACAACACCACAATTGTTATTGAGCATAACCCTGAGGTTCTAAAAGAAGCCGATTGGATAGTTGAGTTAGGGCCTGAGGGTGGAGATAAAGGAGGAAGAATTATTTTTGAGGGCCCACCTTCAAGGCTCATTAGACAAAAAACCTGGACTGCTAAATTTTTGAATTATTAAATTTGACAAGATTTAGAAATTATCTAATAATGGTTTATATTGTACATTTACTTTCCAAAGGAGGGAAGGATGCGCAAAGTTATCGTGATTCTTACCGATGAGGAAGGTGAGGAGATGAGGTTTGAGAAAGTTCGACGGAAAGGGAGATATGTGTTTGAAGCAGAACTTCCTCAAGTAAATTTTTGTCCCTACTGTGGAGGAACAAATCTAAAACGTTCACCGATAATCTGTAAAGATTGTGGCAAAGGAATAGGGGTTATTTCTCGGGGAAAATGGAGAATCTCAGGAAACCCCTTTAAAAACTGGAGAATTTCTCCTGTTAGTGGGAGGCTGATAAGGAAAGTAAAGACACAGAGGTGCTCGGGGCCATAAAGGCCCCTTTTTTCTTGACAAAAAGATTTATTTTGATAAAATACAATTGGTGGGTGTGAAAACCCGGTCTATGGTCGGCAAAAGGCCTCCTGGTTTTTGGAGGCCTTTTGCTATTGATTGCTTTTTTTGAGGTTTGGACTATAATAAAATCGGGCCTGGGTGTAAGCACCCACCAAAGACCTAGATCGGGGTCAACTGCCCAGGCCCTTTAGAAACTCAAAATTCAAATCTCAAAATGCAAAATGACAACGAAAAGTTGCGCGGCAACATCGTTGCTTTGCGCAATTCAAAATGCAAAAAGAAGTGTTTTAAAAAATTAATTAAAAATTTGCTCCCTCGGGTTAAAGAAAATGTTTTCCTAAAGGATTACACAACTTTTAAAATAGGAGGGAAAGCAAAATATTTTTTTGTTGCCAGAACAAGAAACGATTTTATTAAAGCAATAAAGGCATCAAAACAGCTTAATTTGCCTTTTTTTATTTTAGGCAATGGCAGTAATGTTTTATTCTCAGATAAAAGATTTGAGGGATTAGTAATAAAAATTAAAGATGCAAAATTCAAAATTAAAAATTGTGTTATTAATGCTGAAGCAGGAACGCCTCTTTTTTTGTTAGTTCAAAAAGCACAACAACACAGCCTTTCTGGCCTACAGTGGGCTGTTAGTATTCCCGGAACAATTGGCGGAGCAGTCTATGGCAATGCAAGCGCCTTTGGAAAGGCGATAGGAGATCTGGTTAAGCAAGTAGAAGTTTTAGATTTAAAAAATTTCAAAATTAAAAAATTATCAAAAAAAGAATGTAAATTTAAATACAAAGATAGCATATTTAAACATAAGAAAAACTTAATTATCATTTCAGTTATTTTGAGGCTCAAAAAAGGGGACAAAGAAAAAATTAAAAAAGAAATACAAAAGTTTTTAAGAATAAGAAAAGAAACCCAACCTTTAAATTATCCATCGGCAGGATGCATATTTAAAAATCTCAAATCTCAAATCTCAAAAGTCAAAATTAAAAAAAATTTGTTGAGAAAGTTTCCAGAATTAAGAGATTTTATTCAAAAAGGAGAAATTCCTGCAGGATATTTAATTGATAAGGCAGGCCTAAAAGGAAAAAGAATAGGCAATGCAATGGTTTCGCCAAGGCATGCCAATTTCATTGTGAATTTGGGCAATGCAACGGCCAAAGATGTTCAAAAATTAATTGCTGATATTAAAAAGAAAGTTAAGAAAACCTTTGGAATTGAGTTAAAAGAAGAAATTACCATTTTTCCACATTGACACACTTTTTTGAAAAAGGGAAAATAAAATAAGGGAGGCCGAAGTATAAACAAAAATTTAAAAATTATGGTAAAAAAGAAAAAAGCTAGTCGAAAAAAGAAAAAGACTAGCAGCAAGAAAAAGAAGACTTCCAGAAGAAAAAGAAAGAAAAGATAAAGATAGAAATTTAGAGAGATGAGAATCAATATTAAGGCTACGAATATAAAATTAGATGAAGCCCTAAAAGTTTGGGTTGAGAAAAAAATAGGAGAAATTGAAAAATTCTTAGTTGATTTTGGATCAAGAGAATATTTTAAAGAAAAACCAAACCTCGAGGTCAAAATAGAAATTGGCAAAACTACCCGCCATCATTTAAAAGGAGAAGTTTTTAGAGCCGAGGCTCAGCTTCATTTACCAAAACAGACAATTAGAACCGAGGCCATAAGTGAGGATTTAAGAGATGCTATTTGCCAGGTTAAAGATGAATTACAGAGAGAGGTGAAGAAATATAAAGGAAAACGAATAGCTCGGGCAAGAAGATGGGCAAGAAAGGTGAAAGAACTTACACGGGCCCATAGGGTGTTATTAAGAAAAGATAAACTCTTACGGTTTTTTAAAAGAAGATAAATAATAATAAATAAGAAACCCCCCACATAAATATGTGGGGGGTTTTCTTTACAAAAAAATAAAGGGGTGTAATATGAAAAAATAAACCATGGCTATTTTAGAGAAAATCTTTGGAGACGAAAACAAAAAATACCTTAAAAAGGCTCAAAGAAAAGTAGAAAAAATAAATCAACTTGAGCCAGAGTTTGAAAAACTAAAAGACGAACAACTCAAAGAGAAGACTTTGGAATTTAAAGAAAGACTTCAAAAAGGCGAAACTCTGGATGATCTTCTTGAAGAGGCTTTTTCGCTTGTGAGAGAGGCAGCTAAAAGAACATTAGGACAGAGGCACTTCGATGTTCAACTTATTGGAGGAATGGTTTTACATGAGGGAAAAGTAGCCCAGATGCTAACAGGAGAAGGAAAAACTTTAGCTGCAACTCTGCCTGCCTATTTAAATGCTTTAGAAGGAAAAGGAGTACATATTGTGACAGTCAACGATTATCTTGCAAAAAGAGACACTGTCTGGATGGGACAAATTTATTATGCTTTAGGATTATCTGTTGGCTGTATTGTACATGAGAAGGCTTATATTTATGATCCGAATTATCAGAAAGAAGAAAACGAAGGAGAAAGAGACAAAATCAGAGATCTTGTTGGAGGATTTAGGGTGGTGGAAAGTTATTTAAGACCCGTCTCAAGAAAAGAAGCATATTTAGCAGATATAACCTATGGGACAAATCATGAGTTTGGCTTTGACTATCTTAGAGATAATATGGCGTATCATCCGGAGGAGCGCGTTCAAAGAGGACTCAATTTTGCGATTATTGATGAGGTTGACTTTATTTTAATTGATGAGGCAAGAACTCCCTTGATAATTTCAGCCCCTGATACAGAAAGCTCAAAAATGTATGAAGAATTTGCCAAAATTGTCCCTCGTCTTAATCCAAATACTGATTATGAGATTCATGAAAAAGAGAAAGCAGTTACTTTAACAGAAGAAGGTATTGAAAAGATAGAAAAAATTCTGGGAGTAAAAAACATCTATCAAGAAAAGGGGATAAGATTCCTCCATCATTTAGAGCAGGCTTTAAGGGCTCATGTTTTATTTAAAAGAGATAGAGATTATGTAGTTAAAAATGGAGAGGTGATTATTGTAGATGAATTTACAGGAAGGCTTATGCCCGGAAGAAGATGGTCAGGAGGGTTGCATCAAGCAATTGAGGCAAAGGAAGGAGTAAGAATAAGACCAGAGTCAATCACCTTAGCCTCTATTTCTTTTCAGAATTATTTTCGAATGTATAAAAAACTGGCCGGAATGACAGGAACTGCCGCGACTTCAGCTGAAGAGTTTGATAAGGTGTATGGGCTTGAGGTAATAATAGTTCCTACCAACAAACCCATGATAAGAAAAGACTTGCCAGATATTGTTTATAAGACAGAGGAGGAAAAATTTAGAGCAGTGATTGAAAAAATAAAAGAATGTTTTAAAAAAGGACAACCGATTTTAGTAGGTACCCGCTCTATTGAAAAAAATGAATATTTAGGAAAACTGCTTGAAAGAGAAGGCATTCCTCATCAAATTCTAAACGCTAAAAACCACCAAAGAGAAGGAGAGATTATAGCTCAGGCAGGAAAATTGCATGCGGTAACTATAGCAACAAATATGGCAGGAAGGGGAGTGGATATAATTTTAGGAGGCAATCCTCCGGATGAAGAAGAGGCTAAAAAAGTGAAAGAACTTGGAGGGTTATTTGTTTTAGGCACAGAAAGACATGAGGCAAGAAGGATAGATGATCAATTAAGAGGAAGGGCAGGCAGACAGGGAGATCCAGGGGTAAGCCAGTTTTTCTTGTCTTTAGAAGATGATCTTCTTAGAATTTTTGGGGGAGAGAGGGTAAAGGCTTTAATGGAGAGATTAAAAATACCCGAGGGAGAACCTATCGAGTCAAAATTGGTAACTCATTTAATAGAATCTGCCCAAAGAAAAATAGAAGGGTTTAACTTTGATTTAAGAAAGCATCTTTTGGAATACGATGATGTGATGAATATCCACCGAGAAACATTTTACAGAAAAAGAAAAGAAATATTAGAGGCCAAAGAAGACCAGCTAAAGGAAAAGATTTTTGAAATTTGTAAAAAAGAAGGAGTGCCTGAAAAAGAAATAGAGAAAAAAGAAAAAGAATTTGAGAAAGATAATTTTTGGGAAATTGTAAGGTTTATTTCTCTTAGGATAATGGATAGTTTTTGGATTAATCATTTAGAAGAAATGGAATATTTAAAAGACAAAGTTCGTTTAAAAGCCTACGGGCAGATTGATCCTTTGGTGGAGTATAAAAATGAAGGATATAAGATTTTCAAAAATTTACTTTCAATGATTGATAAAACAATTTTACAAAGTGTTTTGGGCCTTTCAAAAAAAGAAGATAAGATAGAAAAACCACATAGAGTTTTTCATCAACCCTCTCAACCTACCAAAAAACCCGGGAGAAATGATCCCTGTCCTTGTGGCTCAGGTAAAAAATACAAAAAATGCTGTTGGCCAAAATATGGATGATAAAAATGCAAAATTCAAATCTCAAAATGCAAAATTACAATTCAAAATTTAAAATTAATAAATACAAAAGTAAAAAGTTAAAATGTTTTATTTCTTTCCTTTAAGTGTCTTAGTTTTCTTTCTCCTTCTTTTGTTTTTGCCTTTTTTGTTTTTTGTATGGTTTTTTCATATCGTGAGTTTTAGTTTTCAAGAACTTGGTTTAACATCACATACGGCATTTTTATTACTTCTTTTAACACTTTTTGGCTCGAGCATTAATATTCCTTTAGGTCGGTATAAAAAAAGAATTGTGCGCAGAAGTTTTCTTGGTTTTTTCGAGTTTGCTCAAAAAGAAATAGAAGGGGTGGCTATCAATTTAGGAGGAGCTCTAATTCCTTTGGGAATATCTTTTTATCTTTTGACAAGAGTCTCAGATGTGCTTCCTATTCTTTTAGCTTTGGTTTTTATGATAATTATCTCAAAAACTTTCTCAAAAGTAATTCCGGGCAGAGGTATAGTTCTTCCTGCTTTAATACCACCCATTTTTGCAGCTTTATTTGCGTTAATTTTTGCCCCGTCCAATCCTGCTCCTTGTGCCTATATTGCTGGTACTCTTGGTACCCTAATTGGGGCAGACATTTTAAATTTGCATAGAGTAAAGCGATACCCAGGCCTTGTTTCAATTGGGGGAGCGGGTGTTTTTGATGGAATTTTTCTTGCCGGCATTGTAGCCGTCTTTTTAACTGCTATCTAAAAGCATTGTAATAACATTGCCGTGGGCCTCTATATTACAAACGCTTTGCATAAGGGGGTTTGCATAAATTTAAATTTTGTTGTACAATCGATTAAATGTCTATCAAATCTTACAGATTGCTAAGTGTTTTTTTAATTTTCCTTGGTATTACCCTGGGTTGTTTTGTTTATCCAAAACCCTTTAATAGAGGAATTGATTTGATAAATCAGAAGTTTGGTTGGCATTTGCCACATATGATAGAGAAACCGTTTCAGTTAGGGTTAGATTTAAAAGGAGGGGTTGAACTTTTATACAAAGCTGATCTTTCCAAAATTGAAAAAAAAGATTGGAGTCAGGCAATGGATGGTTTAAAAGAGGTAATTGAAAACAGAATTAATATTTTTGGAGTAAAAGAAGCAGAGATTGAGGTAATAGCAGCAAAAGAAGGTTATCGTCTCAGTGTTAAAATTCCAGGAATTAAAAATCCAGAGGCTGCAATAAGAGAAATTGGTAAAACTCCTTATCTTGAATTTAAAGAAGAAAGGGAAAAAGAAGAAAGAGAAAGAATCATTAAAGAAAATATAAAAGAGGTGCCGGAAGATTTGGATGTAAACACTCTTTGTTTTAATAAAGATTTTATTTTAGGTTTTATCTTTCAATTTGGCCAAGATCCCTGTTATAAAAGTACCAAACTTAGTGGCAGATTCTTAAAAAGAGCTCAGCTTGCCTTTGATCAAAATACCGGTGAGCCGGTTGTAACTTTAGAGTTTAACAAAGAAGGCTCTAAAATTTTTGAAGATTTAACTCAAAAAAATGTGGGAAAAATTTTGGCAATTTACATTGATAATGTTTTAATTTCTGCTCCAAGGGTACAAGAGAAAATTACAGGAGGAAAGGCAAGGATTACGGGTAAATTTACAGTTCAGGAAGCAAAAGAATTGGCTAACAATTTAAATGCAGGAGCTCTGCCTGTTCCAATTGAACTTATCTCCCAAAAAACCGTAGGTGCCACTTTGGGAATGTTATCGCTTCAAAAAAGTTTAAAAGCAGGTATTATTGGTTTTTTGGCGGTAATTGTATTTTTGATTGTTTTTTATAGATTCCCTGGATTTTTGGCCTCTTTGGCCTTACTTATTTATGTAGCAATCATCCTCTTTTTATTTAAAACAATCCCTGTTACTTTAACCTTGGCAGGAATAGGTGGGTTTATTTTATCAATTGGTATGGCAGTTGATGCAAATATTTTAATCTTTGCAAGAATGAAAGAAGAGAAAAGACAAGGGAAAATGTTTCTTGATGTTGTTAAAGAAGGGTTTTCAAGAGCCTGGCCTTCAATTAGAGATAGCAATCTCACCACCTTATTAATAGCACTGATTCTCTTTACAATTGGTTCCAGCTTTGTGAAAGGGTTTGCAACAACTTTAAGCATTGGTATTCTTACAAGTATGTTTTCGGCAATTTTTGTCACAAGAAGTTTTCTTTTAAGTTTCGCAAACACAAGATTAGAGAAATTAAAAAGAATCTGGTAAAATGTTCCCATTTCTTCGATACAAAAAATATTATTTCATTTTCTCTGGCTTATTGACATCAGCAAGCATCTTTTTCCTTGTTTATTTTGGTTTGAATTTAGGTATTGATTTTGTTGGAGGAAGTATTTTAAGGGTGGAATACAAAGATAAAAGACCACCAATTGAAGAAATTTCTGCAAAAATTTCTCAGGTAGGGCTGACTCAATTTTCCTTTAGAATGGCAGGAGAGAAAGGTTTGATGATAAAGACAAAAGACATCGATCCTGAGACAAAAGCAAAACTGGTTCAAATTTTCACAAGCGATCCAAATGTTGATTCAGATAAAACTGATTTTGAAAAAGTAGGAGCCGTTGTTGGAAAAGAGACAGAGAAAAAAGCTATCTGGGCCACAATTTTTTCAATAATTGCAATTGTTTTATATATTTCTTTTGCTTTTAGGCAAGTCTCTCGTCCGGTGAGGTCTTTTGAATATGGAATAGCCACAATCGTTGCTCTTTTACATGATGTTTTAATTTCTCTGGGATTGGTGGCCTTGATGGGTAAGTTTTACCTCACAGAATTTTCTATTCCCATTTTAACTGCTCTTTTAACTATCTTTGGTTATTCAGTTAACGATACAGTAGTAGTTTTTGACAGAATTAGAGAGAACCTTCTAAAAAGCAGTAAAGATTTTGAGGAAGTTGTAGATATAAGTCTTAATCAAACTCTTACAAGATCTGTAAGCACCTCTTTGACAACACTCTTTGTTCTTATTGCCATTTTCTTGTTTGGTGGAGAGACTTTAAAAGATTTTTCCCTGGTTTTAATTGCAGGGATAGCCTCAGGAACTTATTCATCTATCTTTTTGGCAAGTCCATTACTTGTTTTGTGGTACAAAAGAAAGAGGAAATAACACCCCCTCCCTCTAATTTTGCCCAAGAAATTAACAAATAAAGATACATGGGTAAAATTAAGAAGGTTTGACAAAGGTCATTTTATCTGTTTTAATAATTTAATCTCTCAAAAAACTTTAAAATTATGGAAAAAATTTATCTCTCAACAATAGAATCTTTATTAAATAACTTAGATCAAAGAAGAAGAGAAATTTTAGAAAGACGTTTTGGTCTTAAAACAGGAGAATCTGAAACTCTGCAATCAATTGGTAATGATTTAGGTATCACTCGTGAGAGAGTTAGACAAATTATTGAGGCAACATTGAATCAGATTAAGGAGAAAAACGAGAGAGTGCTTGCAAAACCAATCCAGATAATTGAAGAATATTTTCAACAAAATGGCGGCCTTAAAAAAGAAGAGAAGATTTTTCAAGAAATGGTTGCCGATGAACGCTTTCGAGGGCCTGTTTTTTTCTTTTTAACAATTGGTGATCGGTTCAATCGGTTTAAAGAAACAGAAGAACATTACTCATTTTGGACAATTGAGAAAAAAGCTGTTTTGAAAGCCCAGAAAACAATCACCATTACAATTGAAAAATTAGAAGAAATAAAAGAACCACTTCCTTTAGAAGAGTTAAAAAGAAAAGTACGCCAGAAAATCGAAGAACAGATTTTTCTTTCTTACATTGAAATCTCAAAATATATAGCTCAATCTCCTGAGGGATTATTTGGCCTCATTTCATGGCCTGAAGTAAACCCAAGAGGATTAAGAGACAAAATTTACCTTGTTTTGAAAAAGGAGGGACAACCCCTTCATTTCTATGAAATTGCCCAGAGGATTAATAATCTTCCCTTCCAAAATAGAGAAGTTCTGCCAGAAAGTGTTCATAATGAACTAATAAGGAGTGATCTATTTGTATTGATAGGAAGGGGGATATATGCTCTTAAAGAATGGGGTTATGAGCCAGGCACAGTAAAAGATATTATCATTAAAATTTTAAGGGAGGCGAATAAACCTTTAACAAAAGAGGAGATATTACAAAAAGTGTTAGAGCAGAGGTTAGTGAAAGAAAATACAATCATTTTGAATCTCCAAGATAAAAAACGGTTTGCTAGAACCGAAGATGGGAGATACTTTCTTATCTCCTAATTAACTAGATTCAATGATTCCTACATTCTTAATTATTTTTTTCAAATTTATAGCTGCTTGGTGGTGGGTATTTACACCTTTTTTGCTTATTCGTCCTTTTTTATTTCTTTATCTCTGGTGGAGAAACGAAAAATGGGCTGAAAAACAAAAATATATAATGCTTGAAATCAAGACGCCTCGTGAGGTGAGAAGGCCCTTTAAGGCAATGGAACAGGTATTTGCTGGTTGGTGGATGCTTTATGATCCACCAGATTGGTGGGAGAAGTGGATTGAAGGTAAATATCAACTTTCTATGTCAATAGAGCTTGTAAGCGATGGAGGAGAGATTCATTTTTATTTGTACATACCAGAGGCAGCGAGAAACTTTATTGAGTCTAGTATCTATTCTCAGTATCCAGATGCTGAAATTTTTCAGGTTGAAGATTATACAAAAAATGTCCCTCAGGATATTCCAAATGAAGAGTGGGATCTTTGGGGGTGTGATTATGAATTAATAAAAGAAGATATCTATCCTATAAAGACATATTCCCGGTTTTTTGAAGAGAAGGCAGAAACGATAGAGGAAAAAAGAATAGACCCTTTGGCGGCCTTACTTGAGGGGATGTCAAAACTAAAACCGGGAGAAAAAATTTGGGTTCAGTTTAGACTCACTCCTATAACAAATGCGGAGAATAATTATAAAGATAGAGCCAAGGCCGCTATTGATAAGATGCTAAAAAAACCTGGCAAGCCTGAGCCAAAACCTATTTTAAAAGAGGCAGTAGATATAATTTTCTTCCCGCCAAAAAAAGAAGAGAAGAAATCAGAAATGTATCCGCCAGAGATTTGGATTTTGCCCCCCGGCGAAAGAGAAAAAGCAGCAGCCATTGCTGATAAAGTATCCAAAGTGATGTTTGAATGTGGAATCCGGTTTATAATTCTGGGTAAAAAAGGAGTTTGGCACAAGCCTAATTTAAAAACTGTTTTAAGTTATTTTGCTAACTTTAATACTGAAAATTTAAATGCGTTTAAACCCTGGGGGAAAAGCATAACAAAAGTTCATAAACATGAGCATTTCTTTTTGAATATCTTCTTGCACGACGCCCTCTTGTACGGGAAAAAGAGAAGAATATTCAAAAGATATATTCAAAGACTTGATTATCTATTTCCTAAAAAAGGCATGAGGTTTATTCTGAATATAGAAGAGTTAGCCTCGATGTTTCATTTGGTTAGCAGAGAGGCAGTGCCTGCGCCCGAGATTCAGAGAATAGAGAGTAAAAAAGCAGAACCTCCTCCAAATTTGCCCACCTAAATAAAGCGCAAAGTGCAAAACTCAAAGCGCAAAACTACAACTTAAAGCGAAAATCTTATGAAAAACAATCAGAACCAGCAAGTTAAATACAGAGCTTATAAATTTTCCATAAAGATTATTAAGTTTGTTAGCAAATTCCCCAATAAAAGAATATTTTGGATAATCTCAGACCAATTAATTAGAGCCGCTACCAGCATTGGAGCAAATATCATTGAAGCCCAAGCAGCATCTTCTAAGAGAGATTTTATTAAATTCTATGAAATCGCCCTTAAAAGCGCCAATGAAACAAAATATTGGTTAGGGCTTTTAAGAGATGCTACTGATATAGATAAAAAAGAGACCAACGGACTTTTAAAAGAAGCAGATGAGATTGCAAAGATTTTAGGAGCAAGTTTATTAACTTTGAAAAGAAAAAGATAGTTTTAAGTTTTACGCTGTACTTTTGCGCTTTGCGCTTTCCGCTTTGAGATTAAATTTGTGATTTGAATTTGTTTAGGATTTGAAAATTATGATTTCGGATTTGTAATAGATGTTACTCTTTAGAGAATTTCTAAATTGAAGTATCATAAATTATATGAGCCAAGGATACATCAACTATATAGGGGAGACAAATTTTAGAAATATTAGGAAGAAATTTGGTATTAAGCTCGACGATCGCCGAAGACATATTTATATTATTGGTAAAACCGGAATGGGCAAGACAGCTCTTTTAACAAATATGGCCGTTCAAGATATTCAAAACGGTTTTGGTTTAGCATTTGTAGATCCACATGGTGAGGCAGCCGAGGAACTCTTAGATTATGTTCCCAAGGAACGAATTCAAGATGTAGTTTATTTTAATCCGGCTGATATCGAATGGCCAATTGGCTTTAATATTATGGAGGTGAAAGACCCGGAAGCAAGACATCTTATTGCCTCAGGATTGATGGGAGTTTTCAAAAAAATCTGGCCCGATGTTTGGTCAGCCAGAATGGAGTATATTTTACATAACTGTATTTTAGCCCTCCTTGAATATCCAAATTCTACTTTACTTGGTATTAACCGAGTTTTGGCAGACATTGATTATAGAAAGAGGGTAGTAGAAAAAATTACCGATCCGGTAGTTAAGTCTTTTTGGACCCAAGAATTTGCCCGCTACACTCAAAGATATGAAGTTGAGGCAACCGCTGCAATTCAGAATAAAGTAGGGCAATTTATTGCCAACCCATTGATTAGAAACATTATTGGACAAGTTAAATCAACAATTGATATGCGAAAAATTATGGATGAAAAAAAGATTTTGATTGTGAACCTATCCAAGGGAAAGATGGGAGAAGCAAACTCAGCCCTTTTGGGGGCATTGGTAATCACTAAATTATATTTGGCTGCAATGTCTAGAGTAGATATTCCAGAAGAACAGAGGAGTGATTTCTTTCTGTATGTCGATGAGTTTCAAAACTTTGCAACAGAGTCTTTTGTACATATTTTATCTGAGGCAAGAAAATATCGCCTTTCTTTAACTTTAGCCCATCAATACATTGCTCAAATGGAGGAGAAAGTAAGAGATGCTGTTTTTGGTAATGTCGGTACAATTATTGCTTTCCGGGTGGGAGCAGAAGATGCAGAATATTTAGAAAAGGAGTTTGCGCCGGTGATAACCCAGGAAGACTTGGTGAATCTTCCAAAATATAACATTTATGTAAAATTAATGATTGATGGAGTTGCAGGAAAACCCTTTTCTGCTGAGACTCTCCCTCCATTACCTAAATTGGAACATTCATTTAAAAATGATATAATTGAATATTCAAGAAAGACTTATGCACATCCAAGAGAAGAGGTAGAAAGGATGATAGCCAAATGGGCTGAGCCAATAAGAAGAGAAGAAGAGAAAAAACAAAGAAGAGAAGGTATATCGCTCAAAGAAGCTCTAAAATCTTCTCCCATACCCTTCTTTATTCCGAAAAGAAAAAGCCAGAAAGATAAAAGAGAGAGAAAAGAGCCTAAAATTGATGAGTTAAAAGAGGTATTAGAAGAGGCCCTCGAAAAGAAAGAAACACAAACTTCTAAAGAAGATGATCAGAAAAAGAATAATAACGACAAAGAAGGCGTCTTAAAGCCAAATAATGGCGTCATCTTTCCCTAAAAATATGAAAACACTGAAAAATATAGATGTAACTCAAAAAAGAGTGCTTTTGCGCTGTGATTTAAATATTCCAAGAGATGCTTCAGGTAAAATTTTAGAAGATTTTCGCCTAAGGAGAATAATTCCCACAATACAATATCTTTTGCAAAAACAAGCCAAAATTATTTTATTAGGGCATTTTGGAAGACCCTGGGAAGAAGCCACTTTTCCGCGGAGTGTTCTCTTAAAGAAAAAATATAGTTTAGCTCCACAAGCTGATTATTTATCAAGAATTTTAAATAGACCAATTCTATTTTTAGAAGATTGCATAGGCGAGGATATAGAAAAGAGAGTTTCAGAAATGAAGCCTGGCGATATTATCTTATTAGAAAATGTAAGATTTTACAGAGAGGAAAAAGACAACGATTTAGAGTTTGCCAAAAAACTAGCAAGTTTAGGAGAGGTATTTGTAAATGATGCCTTCTCAGTCTCTCATAGGATGCATGCATCTGTGGTTTCTATCCCAAAATATTTGCCCTCCTGCGGGGGTTTTTTAATGGAAGAAGAAGTAAAAAACCTATCTCAAGTAATTGAAAATCCAAAAAGGCCCTTAATTGCAATCATTGGGGGAGCAAAGCTTGAAACAAAAATCAAAGCCATCATTAAATTTTTAGAAATTGCAGACCATCTTTTAATTGGAGGCCGGATAGCTAATATTATTTTAGCAGCAAAAGGAATTTCCATAGGCAGATTTCTCATAAATCCTGAACTTGAAGAAATGGCTGCCAAAATTGAGCTTACTAATCCTAAAATTCACCTTCCAATAGACGGAAAAGTCTCTCTTGTTCCTATAGACCCTGACTATATTCATGTAGCAGCAGTTGGCAAAATTAGAAAAGAGGAAGAATGTTTTGATATTGGTCCAGAAACTATAGAATTATTTTCAGGTATTTTAAAAATAGCTAAAACAATTGTCTGGAATGGGCCGCTGGGATATTTTGAAAATGAAAAATTTGCCCAAGGAACTCTATCAATTGCTGAAGCAATCGCTCGATCTAAAGCATTTTCTATTGCCGGTGGGGGAGATACAGTCGCTTTCTTGCATAAATATGGCTTTTTTGGTAAATTCAGTCACATTTCTACAGGAGGAGGCGCTATGCTTGAGTTTATTGCAAAAAACGGCAGACTTCCCGGAATTGAAGTTTTAGAATAAACATGACACAAATAAAAAACCTTCCTGAAGTTTCTAATTTTATTATAGAAGTAGCAAAAAATTTTGAAAAAATAATTGTTTATGCCGATGCTGATTTAGACGGGGTAGCATCGGCTATTATTTTAAAAGAAACCTTTGAATTATTAAACCCAAAATATCAAAAAAAGAACCTATGGGTATATTTTCCTGACCGGGAAAATGAAGGATATGGAATTACAAAGAATGCCCTTAACCATTTTCAAAAAATTATACCCGCCAATTTTTTCGCCTTAGACTGCGGAATAACAAATTTTGAGGAAATTAAGTTAGCAAAAAAACTTGGCTTCTCAATTATCGTTATTGATCACCACCAAGTTTTAGATAAACTCCCAGAGGCAGACTTTATAATAAATCCAAAACAGCCTGAAGATGAATACCCCTTTAAATTATTCAGTACCGCTGGATTGTTATATAAATTAGCAAAATTTACCTTAATTCAAGCCCAAATTCAATGGAAACCGGAGAAATTTCTTGAATTGACCGCGTTGGCAACATTGGCTGATCAAATGCCTCTAATTGAGGAAAATAAAGAATTAGTCAAACAGGGTTTGTTAGCATTTAAGCATACCACCCGCCTTGGTTTGCAAGTTTTAAAAGAAGTAACACATTTTGTAGAAGATGATTCAATTGAACTCTTTCAAAAAATAATTGCCCCACTTAATAGTTCAGATAAAGTCAATCACCACACACAAACTTATTTCCTTCTGACCACCTCCTCTAAACAACAAGCAAAAATAATAGCCAGAGATTTATTTAAAAAAAGCCAAGAAAAAAGACAAAAAATCCAGGAAATCGTAGAAGAGGTAGAAAAGAGAATTCAAGGAAAAGATTTGCCTATTATTTATGAAGGTGATGAATCTTGGCCCCTTGTTTTAATAGGCATTGTAGCCTCAAAAATTTGCCAAAAATATAAAAAACCAACCTTTCTTTTTAAATTAACAGACAAAGAAGCTATATGTTCGGCTCGTCTTCCCGGTAAAATTGATGGAGTAAAAGCAATGGCAAGCTGCAAGCATTTGTTAGAAAATTACGGAGGACACCCGCCGGCCTGTGGAGGTCGGCTTAAAAAAGGGAATTTTGAAAAATTTCAAGAATGCCTGATAAAATACTTTCAAACCCTCAATGATAAATAATCAATGATAAATGATTATTGATTAATAATTAATAATCGATAACGATAATCTATGAAAAAATTTATAATCTACACTGATGGTGCTTCAAAAGGTAATCCCGGGCCTGCGCGGATAGGTGTGGTAATTTGTGATGAAAAAGAAAGAGTTTTAAAGGAATATTCAAAAGACATAGGGAATACTACAAATAATGAGGCGGAGTATCAAGCTGTTATTTTCGCACTCAAGAAAATTAAAGCCCTTTATGGTAAAAAAACAGCAAAGAATGCAGAAATAGAAATAAAATCAGATTCAGAACTTCTTGTTTCGCAATTAAACAGAAAGTACAAAATTTTAGACCCCAAAATTCAAAAATTATTTATTCAGCTTTGGAATCTAACAATAGATTTTAAAAAAGTTGCCTTTACACTTATCCCGCGTGAAGAAAACAAAAAAGCCGATAAATTAGCTAATCAGCCCCCTCAGCTTTTCTAATTCCCCCCTCTTTTATCTTCCGCTCATCTCTAACTAGGGAGGAGAGATTAAAAAGAGGGTTGATTTTGTTTGTAATTTTTGGTATAATTTAGAAGCTCAAGTAGGCAAGGCAATCGCCCTGCTTGATATATCGATATTTTGATATATCGAGTGGGGAGGAAAGTCCGAACTTCCCCCCGCACATAACTCGTGTTTATGCGGGGTAAAACCCAGTGGGTAATGCCCACCGCTGGCAACAGAGGGGTGCGAAAAGAGACGTCCAAACTTGTAAAAGTTTGGGCCCCCTCCCCCTAACTTTGCCCATCTAATTTTAATTAGTTTAGAAAGGACGCTTTATTTAAAAAGAGAGAGAGGAGAAAATGCGAGAAAGGGTTCAATATAGCGTTCTTTCTGGGCAAAATTAGGGGGAGGGGGAACCCGGAAGAAATTCCGGGCGTGATACGGCTAAATCCCTGGGGGAAGTAAGGGCAAACTATGGTAGCCCGCTTGAGCCCGAGGGCAACCGAGGGCCAAGATAAATGATTGCCTCGCCCTCTCAATTTTTAATAAAAAGTTGAGAGGGTAAGACAGAATTCGGCTTATTGCCTGCTTGAGCTACCCCGCTTAGCGGGGTTTTTGATTTGTAAAAACTTAAGGAGAGTAATAAAATAGAAAAATATGATAGGAGAGAAATTTTTGTCCTCAATTTTGCTGATTTTATTTTCTCTGTTTTTTTCTTTTTCTCCAAATCAACCTGAAACCGTTAATGTTCCTTCTCAGCCCCCACTTCCTTCTCAAGAAAAACTCGTTTTCAGAGAAATCACTCATAATGCAGAGTGGTCAAAACGGGATGCTCATACAAGTGTTGTCTTTAATGATAAAATTTGGGTAATTGGTGGGGTGGGAGGAAAATCGCCTGATTATACTAAAATCCAAAGTGATATCTGGTTCTCGGAAGATGGAAAAAATTGGATTTTGGCAAATAATTCAGCGCCTTGGGGACCAAGAAGAGCCCACGCTTCAGTTGTATTTCAAGGAAAGATTTGGGTTTTAGGAGGAGTGACAAAAGGAGAGAAATATCTAAACGATGTCTGGAATTCAGAAGATGGTATCCATTGGCATCTTGTTACAAAACACGCTCAATGGACACCGAGGAAAGGATTCACAGTAACAGTCTTTAAAGGGAAAATATGGGTTATAGGAGGAGTAGATACAAAGGGAGCTGTAAATGATATTTGGGTATCTTCTGATGGAAAAAATTGGACCCTCGTAACAAAGCATGCTTCATTTTCTCCGCGATACGATCATGCAGTTGAGGTCTTTCAAGGGAAAATGTGGCTTTCGGGAGGAGTTTTTCCGGGCAAAATGGGGAAAAAGGAGATATGGTATTCAGAAGACGGGGTAAACTGGTATAAAGTTCAAAAGGAAATTCCCTGGAGGGGACGGCATGGACATTGTTTGATTACATTTAAAAATCGTCTCTGGATTATAGGCGGCTGGAGCGGTTGGGGAGAAGGTTTTAATGATGTGTGGTTTTCTTTCGATGGAGAAAATTGGGAGGAATTTACTCATGAAAGTCCTTGGGCTGGGAGAGAAGATTTAACCTGTCTTATTTTTAAAGACAAGCTTTGGATTTTAGGAGGAATGATTACAAGTGGCCAGCGCACAAATGATGTTTGGGTTCTTAGCGAAAAATAAAATTAAAAAATTTGATGATGCTTCAGCCAAACCCCGGAAAAAAATTAGAAATAGAAGCCGAAGGCCAAAAATGGCTGAGATTTCCAATTAAAACCCACTTTATCACTCCAAAGGACAGATTAGATTTTGTAATTCAGAGGTATGTGCTTCCTTATTTAGAGAAAGGAGACATAATTGCTTTCGGGCAAAAAATTATTTCAATTTTACAAAAAAGAATTATTTACAAAAAAGATGTAAAAGTTGGTTTTTGGGCGAAATTTTTATCAAAATTTGCTACAAAAACTCCTTATGGGTTTTCGGTTGGCAACCCTTTGAAAATGCAGGTTGCAATTAATATGGCAGGGCTTCCAAGAATTGTCTTTGCTGGAATTATAGGGGAGATTGGGAAACTTTTTGGCAAAAGAGGCCTTTTTTATAAATTAGCAGGGCATCAAATTAATGAGTTAGATGGATTTTACGGGGAGGCATTTGAAGAGTATGCTGAGATGGGTATATTAGGGCCAAAAAATTGTGATGAATTATGCAAAGAAATTGAGAAGAAATATAAATTTGCTTGTTGTGTTGTTGATGTGAATGATTTGGGAGGCAATATTTTAGGAGTAAGCCCCTCTTTGGTAGGGAAAGAGAAACTTATCCTTCAAATTTTAAGAGATAACCCTGCAGGGCAGGGAAATGAACAGACACCAATTGTTATTATAAGAAAATCTCAAATCTCAAATCTCAAAATGCAAAATGACAATTCAAAATTCAAAATTTAAAAAAGAAAAAAAATAATTTTACATTTTAAATTGTCATTTTGAGATTTGCATTTTGAGATTTGAATTTTTGTTTATGATTCAAAAAATTCTCAAGAAAGAAACAAATAGTATTACTTTAGCTGCTTTTATTTTAGCTACATCCAGCGTTGTAAGTGCAATTTTAGGTTTTTTAAGAGATAGACTTTTGGCTGGAAGGTTTGGAGCAGGTCAGGAGCTTGATATTTATTATGCTGCCTTCAGAATTCCTAATTTAATTTTTGGGCTTTTAATTTCAGGGGGTATAATTGCCGCCTTTTTACCTATTTTTTCAGAATATTACAAACAGGATAAAGAAAAGGCCTGGAAACTTGCAAGCAATGTTTTAAATGTGTTTTTGTTTTTTTCAATTTTAATTTGCCTGTTGCTGGTAATTTTTGTTCCTTATTTTATTGGGCTTGTTGTACCAGGGTTTGATCAGGAGAATAAAGCAATGACTATTCTTCTTACAAGGATAATGTTTCTTTCCCCCATATTTTTTGGCATCTCGAATATTTTAGCCAGCATCCTTCAGTATTTTAGACGATTTTTAGTTTATGCATTAGCACCGGTTCTTTACAACGTAGGAATAATTATTGGAATTGTGCTTTTTGCACCTATTTTTGGGCTAAAAGGATTAGCCTTTGGTGTTGTTTTGGGAGCTTTTTTACATTGGTTTTGCCAACTACCCTCTGCTATTCATTGTGGGTTTCGCTGGGAACCAGTTTTTTCTTTGTTTTCCTCGGGTTTGAAACGAATTATAAGATTAATGATTCCGAGAACAATTTCTGCTGTAGCCTCCCACCTTAATTTAATTGTTATCACTGCAATAGCCTCAACAATCGGAGTAGGGAGTATAGCTATTTTTAATTTGGCTGAACATTTTAGGTCTTTACCAATTGGAGTTATTGGAGGCTCATTTGCTGTGGCTGCTTATCCTTTTTTGGCGCGCTTGGAGGCTGAAAATAAGAGAGAAAAATTTACAAAAAGTTTGGCCTTAACTTGCAGGCGGGTTTTATTTTTAACTATTCCTTTGAGTTTTTTGCTTTTTCTTTTAAGGGCTCAAATTATAAGGTTAATTTTGGGAACTGGAAAATTTGACTGGCTTGCAACAAGACTTACTGCTGGCTCTCTGGGTTTGTTTGCTTTTGGTATTTTTGCTTATTCTTTAATTCCTCTTTTTACAAGAGCCTTTTTTGCTTTGCAGGATACAAAGACACCACTTTTTATTAGCGTATTTTCTCTGAGTTTAAACATCCTTTTTGCTTTTTTGTTTATATGGCTGCTGGGTTTTGAGAATTCTTTTTATAATTTTTTTGTAACTTTTTTAAAACTAAGAGGAATTACTAATATCAAAGTGATAGGCCTTCCTTTGGCTATTTCAATTTCTGGGATATTGCAGTTGAGTTTACTTTTATTTTTCCTTTATAAAAAGATAGGAAATTTCCAGCTGAGACAAATTTGGGTTTCATTTTGTAAAATCATTTTTTCTTCAATTGTAATGTCAGTTTTTGTGTATCTAATTCTTCATTTTGTTGCTGAATTTGTAAGTATGCAGAGTTGGGTTGGAGTATTCTTACAGAGTATTTCTGCAGGTGGAATAGGGGTTTTAATTTATTTCTTTTTTGCTTACATTTTGAAATTAGAAGAAGCAAAAATGATATTAAAAAAGATAATTCGCCTTGTCCCCAGAGGATAGGGGATGAGAGAAAAGGGAGAGAAGGAATATAAAATATGGAGATTAAAAACATCAGAAATTTTTGTATCATCTCTCATATTGATCATGGAAAGTCAACTTTAGCTGACAGGTTTTTAGAAATTACTCAGACAGTTGCAAAGGATAAAATGCATCCCCAGTTTTTAGATATGATGGATTTGGAGAGAGAAAAAGGAATTACAATAAAAATGCAACCTGTCCGCATGGTTTGGAGAAGAGACAATGCTGAATTTATTCTGAACCTGATAGATACCCCAGGCCATGTTGACTTTTCTTATGAGGTTTCCCGTGGAATGTCTGCTTGCGAGGGAGCAATACTTTTGGTAGATGCTACAAAAGGTATTCAGGCTCAAACTTTGGCAAATCTGGAATTAGCCCAAAAAGAAGGACTGGTAATTATTCCGGCAGTAAATAAGATTGATTTACCTCAAGCCCAAATTGAGGAAACCCAAAGCGAGATAGCTAAAATTTTGAATATCCAAAAAAAAGATGTTTTTAAAATTTCTGCCAAAAAAGGGACAAATGTAGAGAATCTGTTATTAGAGGTTATAAAAAAGGTACCACCTCCAAAAGGAAATTTTAAGCCACCTTTTAAAGCCTTAATTTTTGATTCAAAATATGATCCTTATCTTGGGGTAATTGCCTATGTGCGCATTTTTGATGGCAAGGTAAGCCAAGATGATTCCGTATATATAATGCAACAGAATCTAGTAACAAAAGTAAAAGAAGTAGGATGGTTTTTGCCTCAATTACAAAAAACAGATTTTTTACAAGCGGGGGAAATTGGATACATTGCCTTGGGGGTTAAAGATCCATCAAAGATAAGAATTGGGCAAACAATTGTACAAACAGAGTTTAAAGAGCAAATCAAACCACTTCCTGGATACAAAGAACCAAAACCTGTTGTTTTTGCAAGTGTTTTTCCTGAGAAAACTGCTAACTGGCTAAATTTAAAAGACGCTCTGGAATGTCTTAGACTTAATGATCCCTCCTTATTTTTTGAGCCAGAGACAAGATCAATGCTGGGCAAAGGTTTTAGGTGTGGTTTTTTGGGAGT
>Ga0190361_1000215_pt1 | contig 24019 bp, 23 predicted proteins | sample 48721845_MG_FD_161273 | JGI IMG/M metagenome (GOLD analysis project Ga0190361, IMG submission 161273) | Hydrothermal vent microbial mat bacterial communities from Southern Trench, Guaymas Basin, Mexico - 4872-18-4-5_MG | ecosystem: Environmental > Aquatic > Marine > Hydrothermal vents >... | reverse complement strand
ACATTGTAGAAATAAAAATTTTAAGAGGAGACAAATTAGGAGTGACAAAAGTAAAACTTGAGGAAAGAAAATAGAAAAAACTGCTAATTTTCCCCCCCTAATCTTACCCCATACCACGCCTGCACAGGCGTGGTATGGGGTAAACAAGGAAAAAAATTTTCTAAAAGAAAGCAAATGGTTGTCCCACTATTAAGTAATAAACTAAATTAGACAAAGGAGAAAGGATAAATAGAGCAAAAATAATTGCTAAAAATATTCCCAAAAAACCAAACGAAGATAAACCTCTTTCCAATTCAGGAAAAAACACCATTGTTAATTTTGAACCATCCAGCGGCGGAAAAGGCAAAAGGTTGAAAAATCCTAAAAAAATGTTAATATAAATAATTAAAGACAAGGGGACCGCTAAAACGGAAGTAAATCTTAGAAAAACACCAAATAATAAAGCGATGGAAAAATTTGCTAAAGGACCTGCTGCAGCAACTTTGGCGATACCGTATTTTTGATCTTTTAAATTATAAGGGTTAAATGGAACTGGTTTTGCCCAGCCAATAAATCCCCCAAAAGAAAACAAAAGAAACAAAGGAATAATTACTGTACCCCATAAATCTATATGAGCTAATGGATTCAATGTAAGACGGCCAGAATACTTAGCAGTAGGGTCACCTTCTTGATAAGCAACCCATGCATGAGCATACTCATGAATAACTGCAGAAAAAATTATAATTGTATATAAAAATAATTTAAATAAAATTGTTGACTCCATTTTCCATTATTATAAATAATTCCTAACAAAAAACAAGTCGATATAAACTAGTTTATTAAAATTTTCCAATTAAATGTTTATAATAAATATACTATGTCCAAAAGATGCCCTATTTGCGGGAAAAAACCAATGATAACTGTAGACAGAAAGAAACTTCGCGGTCATTATAATCCCACAGGAAAAAGAAGAAAATACCCCAATTTACAATGGGTAAGATTAGCTAATGGGAAAAGAATAAAAATATGCGCCAAATGCATCAAGGCAATGGGGAAAGAAAACCCACCTAAATATATCAAAAGATTTCTTGCTCTCAATTCTTAAAAAAGCGGGCTGTGGCGTAGTGTGGTTAGCGCACTGGCATGGGGGGCCAGAGGTCGGGGGTTCAACTCCCCCCAGCCCGACCACAATGGACCTTCTGACTCCGCTAACAGTGGGGCAAGTAAAGCTTGAATTATAATAAACTCGTCACGGATTCCATTAGTGGTATAAGATTCCCTTGTATCATCTAAAAAGTCGCGCCTATAAAGGCGTGGTATAAGAGTTTACCCTCGGCTTTGCCGAGGGTAAAATTTTTAAAAAGTTCTGAGCTTCGGGCTTAAGGTTTAAGATTAAAATCCATTGGGTTTTAAGACAACAACCATTTCCAAAGAGGAATAAATTTTATTTTCTTTCCTTTTATTCTTCTCTCCAACTCATAATCATAAGTAATAATCAAAAGATTATTGCACTTCAATTTTGAGCTTGCTTTAAGTAATCCTTTTATTTCTCTTTCTCTGATTTCATCTTTGCTGGCAGCATATGTAACTTGAATAAGATTTTTAACTTCTTTGCCATACTTAATCACAAAATCAACTTCATTCTGTTGATGGTCTTTCCAGTAATAAATTTCCATCAAAGGATACAGTGATTTCCTTCTTTGTAATTCTGTAGCAACTGCGTTTTCCATAAATCTACCAATATTCTCTGAAAATCTAAAAGCAAGCATATTCACTATTCCATTATCAACACAGCAAACCTTCTTAGGAGCAATAAATTGTTGCTTTAATTTGAAATCAAATCTTATCAGTTTAAAAATTAAAAATGAATTCTCTAAATAAGAAACCCAATTGGATATAGTAGAAACACGCTTTATATCTAATATTCTGGCTAGTTTATTATAACTTACTTCCTGACAAAAATTTGTAATAAGATACTTTGATAATTTTTTTAATTCCTCTATTTTTTTGATTCCATATCTGAACAAGATATCTTTGGTAATTATGTCTTCATAAATTTGAGGCAATATCGCTTTGCCAAATTTATTAACTTCAGGAAAGCCACCTGTCTTAAGATAGATATCCAGAAATTTTAAAATCTCCGCTTTTTCTTTAGTGGTATAAACTTCTCTTGTCTCTATCTTGTTTAAATCTAAAAATTCCTTAAATGAAAATGGCCAAAGAGTTATATTTATATATCTTCCGGTCAAACGACTAGCCAGTTCACCGGCTAATAATTGGGAATTACTCCCGGTTATTATAACCTTTTTTGTTCTTCTCAATCTATTAACAAATAATTCCCACTTCTCAACATTTTGTATCTCATCTAAAATTATATAATCTATATCGCCATAAAGGTTATAGAATGCTTGCAAAATTTTATTAAGATCTTCTGATTTTACACTTGATAATCTCTCATCATCAAAATTTATATAACCAAACCTATTTTCTTTAGCCAATAAATAAGAAAAGACAGATTTTCCACAACGTCTCACTCCAGTAATCACCAAAATATTTGGGTATTTCAAAAACTTCTTTGCTTTATCTAAAAACTCTCTTTTTATTATCCTCTCTCTTTTTTCTATGGATTCTAATTCCTCTCTTTGTTCTTTTATTATTTCTCTAAAATCCATAATAGTATTCAATTATATATTTATATTAGCAAACTTTTATAAAAAGTTTACTAATACTAATAGTATACTTTTATGCTATCACCCTTCCTTTAATCTGTCAACCCCTGACTGTGAACATACTAAGATTAATTACAAACCTACACCGTAAAGTTAAGCAATTTTAAATAACTCACAATTTCAGATTACATAGGGTAGACATAGAATTAATTTCTTGTTATTATTATAGAAGAAAAAAACGGACAGAGGAAATTCCGTTTTGTCACTTTTAAGTTGCGAAACGAGACGAAATTTCCCAATTTCTCAACTTTTTCGTTCAATAATTATGAAAAAAGAACACATTCTCTAAAAAGGTCGGCATTTATTCAAAGTAAAACTATGAAGAAAAAGACACTTATCTGGATCAGCTTGATTATAATTGTTGCTTTAGCAATAATAGGTATCTATTGGTTGATGTCAAAAAAGAAATGGAGCGTGACAGAAACACGACAACTGGAAGATAAACTAACAGAAATCAACAAAGATATCACCGAATTAGAAGAACTTGGCACAGATACCCAATTAGAAAATTTAGACGAAGACCTAACCGAATTATCGGAATCCCAGGAACCTGAAAATAATTTGTCCAATGCTTCCCTAGAAAATCTGGAAAATGAATTGGAATCCGAACTGAACAATCTTTCAAATGATTTAAGCGAATTAAATGAACTGGGAGATGATTCTTCATTGGATAATTTAGACTCTTCCTTATCAAATCTATGAAAAAACTATCTAAAATCATCATCATAAGCATAATAGGAGCAATTGTGGCTTTATCTTGCGTCAATGCAAAAGGTATAAGAGAAAAAGACAAAGAAATTAAACAAAGATATAAACAAGCAAAAGAACAATATCTGAGGGAGGTAAATTTCTATAAGAGTTTTAGGCAGCAGTTTATAAGCGCAAGAGAGAAATACAGGAAGCTTAGAAATTCAGAAAATAAATCTATCTATCAGAAAAGAGCGAAATTGTTCCTTGAGAAAATAATAGATGTTTTAATCAAACGATTGGAAGCATTAAAAAGATGGATATCCAACAGAAGAGGAATTTCAGATACAGAAAAGCAAAATATAATAGCAGAAATAGAACAAGATATTAACTGGCTTTCTTCAAAGAAATCGGAAATACCAAATGCATCTCCTGAGGAAATAAGAGCCACAGCAAAACAAATAAGGGAATATTGGAAAAATCATAGAATAAGAATGAAAAGAATAATCTGTAAAATCTGGCGAGCAAGATTATTATGGACAATTGAAAGATTTGAAAATGTATCAGAAAAAATATCTAACAAAATAGAAAAACTAAAAGAAGAAGGCAAAGATACTTCTAAATTAGAAGAATATCTTAATGAGTTTAATAAGAAAATTGAATTAGCAAAAGAAAAATGTGCGGAAATTAAAGAGAAATGCGAGGGAATTTCCAATCTAAAAGAGGCAAACCAATTTTTCTCCCAAGCACATCAGTTTGCAAAACAGGTAAATTCATTTCTTAAACAAGCACATAAGAAGCTTATAGAAATTGTGAAAGAGTTAAAGAATATGGGCTCTGAGATAGTTCATAGCATAAACTTAAAATCCGGTACAATGACCGGATTTTAAGTTTGTTCAAACCCTTTGGAGTGATAAATAAGTTTGTATTAAAATAAACGCAATAATCTGTCTACAACTACTCCATTTATAATTGAAAACAAAATCAGATAAACGGTAAAAACAAAGGTAAATTTTATTCCAAAATAATAAATCATCATAGGCATTAAAAATATTTTCACTGCCCGCGAATATAAAAAACACGCCATTAGAGAATTTTTCATTCCTCTATTTTTCAAATCTGATATAACGGGATACCACATATAAATAGGTCCCGTAGACAGAATTCCGGCAAAAATTGCAATAATCCAACCTTTTATCCCTGCCTCTTTCCCAAGAAATTTCAAAATTGTTTTTTTATCAATAAAAAGATTAATTAATACCATTATCAAGAAAACTAAAAATAAAGCAGGAAGGAGTTTAATAATAAAATTTAAAAAATATCCCAAAGAGCGAGAAAAAATAGAGAAATTAAAAATAAATATAATAATATATAGCAAAACTACTCCATAAAGAAAAATCCACTTATTAGCAATTTTCTTCAATTTATCAATAATCATATTAAAAAAGACCAAGAGTTAAATATATTAGAATAGAAATAATTATTGACAACAAGAAACTTACTGCATTCCTTATAATAGCAAATTTCTTTCCTAAAACTAAAGATTCCATGGGCAATTGCGCTATTCCTACAGTAACCCAACTAATCATAAAAGAAATAACCGCAACTTTGCTTATCCCTCTTTTTATAAACTCCCCTCCTAAAATATAACTTAGTATAGGATTTCCGATTAATATACTTCCTGAGATTGCTCCCAAAAATGGATCTATAAAAGGATTATTGGTAAATATGTTTAAGAAAAAATTAGATGGTGTAACTACAATTACAAAACTTACCAATAATAATACTCCTATTAAAATAGGCAAGATATTACCAAAAGTATTTGCAGATTTAATTATAGATTCTTTCAACTTTTTAAACATAAAATTGCCTTATTTACAAATTTAAAAATCCCAAAACAATCAAATTAATTGCCTCTTTTTCGTTCAATCCCCTTGTTCTTAAATAAGTAAGCTCCTGCTCAGAAATTTTTCCAACAGATGCCTCATGAGTAATTTGTGCATTTTTATCTTTACAAATTAGTTCTGGGCTTAAAGAAATCTCTGATTTTTTACCTATCAAAAGCCCCTGACAATCCAAATGTCCTTTACCAGGCGCCTCTGCTATTAATGTACTTATCCCTTTTATATGTGTATTCTCTCTTCCAACCACTCTTAATCTAAGCATTGCTTGAGCATTTTTTTCTTTCAAAACAATAGAATCATCTAAATTTATTTTTGAGTTAATTCCTTTAATATTTATTTTTAAATCGGAAGAAGATCTATTCCTGCTTATAACTTTTGTCTTTAAATTAAGAATCTTTGGAGAAAATAAATTAGAATAAGAATAAGATAAACGAGAACTCTCTTCTAAAATAAACTCGTAATCAGAGGAAACTTCATCATTGTTTCCCCATTTATGAATATGGGAATACTCTAAACTACTATTTTCTTTAAGAACTATTTTCCCGTAAGCAATATGTGTTCCTGTCAAATTATTCTTTTCTGTCATGCATGCTGTATTTGCTTTAATTTTTAATCCTTTTTCAATTATAAATAAATTAGTTAAAATCTGAGAAACTTTAGGAGAACAAATACTAATACAGGTCTCTAAAGGAAAATCTATTTGCTTTTTTACCCAAATAAAATATCCTTCTTCTGGTTTTCTTCTAAAAAACTCTTTTATAAATTTATATTTCTTAAAGGCATCTAAAATAGGCATAATAATTATGCCATTTTCTTTTTTTATTTCCACATAATGATCCTTTTGAAAATAAATTACTTTTTGAGAAAAAGCTCTATTTAACTGCGCGCTGTTTACATTTTTCATAACCATATTTTTTTATTGTCCTTAAAACTTTTTTAAAATCTTTTTGCCTACATACAATTTTCCCATCTACCATTATATTAGTTAAATCAGGTTTCAAAAAATTTAAAATTTGACCCAGATGGGTAATTAAAAGAATGGATACTCCTTTTTCCGCTAATTCTTTTTTTATGATTTTTGAAACTTTCTCCAATTTTTTAATATCTAAACCAGAATCAATCTCATCAAAAATCACCAATTTCGGATGTAAAGAAAGAATTTGTATAAGTTCTGATATTTTCTTTTCTCCACCAGAAAGACCCAAATTTATTTCTCTTTCTAACAATTCCTCCCCTTCAGGAATTTCAATCTCTCTATAAGAAATCTTTTTTAGAAGTTGAGAGAGTTTAACGCCTTTAATTGTTGGTGGATTTTGCCAAGCCAGACTTAAGCCAAGTTTAACTCTTTTCTCGGGGGTAAAATTAGTAATATCATACTTACCAAATAAAATTTTTCCACAAATTACTTTATACCGCGGACTTCCCAAAATAGAATGCGCTAAAGTTGACTTTCCGCTAGCATTCGGACCTAAAAGAGCCTGTACTTGCCCAGATTTTATCTCTAAATTAACTCCCTTTAAAACTTCTTTATTATCAGTTTTAACTTTCAAGTTTTTGACTAATAACTTCATAAAAATACCGCAAAATTATATTATATTCTCTTTTTTGGTCCACAGACTGTTCTGTGGTACTATTTAGTCCATAGAACGTTCTGTGAACTAAATTAATAAAATTACAAATTACAAATTACAAATTACAAATTCAAAAATTTATTTATTTTGTTTTGAATTTTGAATTTTGGTCATTTGAATTTGCCTGCCCGCCTAAGTTTTACTTCGTAAAATTTAGGCGGGTAAAGGATTTGGGATTTGTGATTTGTAATTTAAATAAATTAGCTTTAAGCTTTACGCTTTAGCTTTGCTTGCTCCGTAGAAAGCCGTAGGCTTTCTTTCGGGACGCTTTACGCTTTGAGTTTTACGCTTAATTTATTATGTTTCGAGCTTTCGGACCATTATTCCACCTACAACTTACCATATTTTTTAATAACTAAAGGGATAAAATTAAAAATATCTGATGCTAATACTCCTTCTGTACATTCTTCTTCTGCTAACTGACCTGCCTTGCCATTGATAAATGCTGCTGCTTTAGCCGCTTTAAAGCCACCAATTCCTCTTGCTAAAATTGCTCCTAAAATTCCTGCCAAACTATCCCCAAAACCACCTTTAGTCATAAAAGGAGAACCAGTTTTATTTATGTCGATTTCTCTTCCATCAGAAATAACATCAATATGTCCTTTTAACAAAATCGCACATCCTAATTTTTTTGCCCATTTTTTGACTTTCTTTTTTCTATCTTCTATCTCCGGCTTTATTTTTTCTTTGGTTAAAACCTCAAACTCATATGAATTCGGAGTTAGAACTATTTTTTTTCCTTTGACTATCTCTTTTTTAAAGGATATTGCCTTTATTCCGTCAGCATCGAGAACCATAGGCAAATCTATTTTCTCAATAATTTCATATACTGCTTTAAAAGTTTCTAATGATTTTCCTAATCCGCAACCCAAAACCACAGAATCAAAATTTTTCGCCAATCTTAAAATAAAATGGACATGCTTAACTCTTAAATTATCTCCCTCTAAAGGGTGACAAATCATATCAGGTAAAAAAGAAGCAGCAATATCCATTGCTCTCTTAGGGCCTACACAAACCGCCAAATCTGCGCCCGCTCTTAAACAAGAAATAGCATTAAATATTGGAGAGCCAGAATATCTTTTAGACCCAGCAATAATTAAAACATAACCATTTTTCCCTTTATGGGTCCATAAATCTCTTTTTGGATAAATGCTTTTTAAATCCATATTTTAATTTTACTATTCTAATATAAAAAAATAAAGGGTTGATTTTATTAATAGATTCAATATTATACTTTATAGATAAAAAGTTCTTTTAAAGGAGGTGGAAATATGAGGAATTTCTCTTTTTTTTACGGAAGTTTGTTTTTGATGATTATCGCAGGCTGGCTTACAAGAATATGGTATGATATCGGAGGCATCGCTGGAATAAAAATAGAAATAATAAGCGGAACTATTATTTTTCTTTTGTGGTTTTGTGTCTGTGTAATTAAATGGAAATGGAGAGGGTTATTAGTCGATTTATTTATTGCATTCCTGATTTTTATAATATCTACTTTCTTAACGTTATCTTGTATACCAGAATAAATGACTAAAAAACTGCCAGAATATAATGCTCTGGCAGTTTTTTAAATTCTTCTATACTTTCCCCCATGCCTTACCCTACACTACGGCTATTAAGTCGTGGTGTAGGGTAAATATTAAAAAGCTTTGCTGTCAAGAGGGGCTCTTCAAAGTTCGGCTTGTTGCCAGGTGGGTGTCCGCACGCTATACCCACGGGTATAGCAAATTTAGGACTCCCTTAAAATACGACTTGACCCAAAACCTCAAAAGAGCATCTTGAGCAGCAAAGCTATTATTATAATATACCAATCCGTCCTTTTGTCAATCTTGACAGAATTAAAATATATTTTAATAATTTAGTTTATCTTGAATGCTTTTCTCTCCACTTTTCTATCTTTTTATGGTCACCAGACAAAAGAATTTCAGGAACTTTCCATATTCCCTTTTTACAAAACCTTAATGGACAATTTTCCCATATCTCCTTTGGCTTGAAAACAGATGGTCTGGTATACACCGGATAACTTGTGACTTTGTCCGGAAATCTTTTTTGCTCTAAAGAACAAATATTTCCCAAAACATTTGGGATAAATCTTGATACTGCATCTACCACTACAATAGCTGGAATCTCTCCTCCGGTTAAAATATAATCACCTATAGAAATCTCTTCATCCGCGATATACTTTGCTACTCTCTCATCTACCCCTTCATATCTCCCGCAAATCAAAATCAAATCATCAAATTTAGAAAATTTTTCTGCTATTTTCTGATTAAAACTCCTCCCCTTAGCAGACATCAATATAATACTTTTTTTGCTTTTTTTAGAAATAACTTCTGATTCTATTTTTTTAATTGCTTTAAATATTGGTTCAACCATTAATACCATTCCCGGCCCTCCTCCATATGGTTTATCATCTACACTTTTATGTTTATCTTTGGTAAAATCTCTTAAATTATAAATTTTTATATCAATCAATCCTTTTTCCTTTGCTCTTTTAAGAATGCTTTCTTTAAAATAACATTCAAATATATTGGGAAAAATTGTAAGAATATGAAATCTCATATATTTAGAAAACGCACGGAAAAGAAAAACCACACTAATATTTTAGCGTGGTTTTCCCGTCTCGTAAACCCTACACTACGGCTGTTTATCTTACATCAGGACTTTATAGCCCTGGTACGAAATTAGGCCGTGGTGTGGGATAAAATTATAACTTTAATTCGTCTACTACTTTATCTACATCCTTATCATTAGATGATGCAGATTCAGTAGAGCTTGTTTCTGGAGTTCTTTTTCTTCCTCCTTCGGGCTCCTCTATTTTGAAATTAATGCGAGCACGGTTCTTTAGTCCAATTACTCGCAATAAAGTTCGAATAGCCCTTGCGGTTGAACCCTGTCTTCCGACTAACTTTCCCATATCTTCGGGGTTCACCTTTACGCTTAACAACACTCCCATTTCGTCCACTGTTCGGGTAATTTCGACATCATCCGGATGGTCTACAATTGCCTTAACAGTGAACTCCAGAAATTCTTGGTCAACAGGTAACTTAGCCATATCTGTTTGTTCTGAATTTCTCCCGCAAATAAGATTATTCACGGGTAAATTCTTCTCCAATTTAAATCAGACAATTCGACCTTTTCTATAGTTTATTCTATCCCCTTATTTATAATTTGTCAATATTTTATATTTTTTACCAAAAAGTGCGGTGAAAAACTAAAAATAGCATATTATGTCATAGCATATGCTATAGCATATGCTATTTAATAATATCAAATTTTAAAATAAAGTAAAATTTTTTGATCATCAATATTCTTTGAGTCATCTGATTAATATAAATCTCCGTCTCTAAAGTAAGTTCTTTAGTAATTAGCTCCTTTTATCTTTCAATTCCAAAAAGTTAACATTATTATCTAAATTAAAAAGCCAAAAAAATCATTATAAAAATTTTAAAATTGCTTGGACTAATTTTTTTGGATCATGACGGACAAAGCTTCTTGAAATGGAATCTGCGGAATCTTTTTGATAAATTTCTCTAGAAAGGAGATTAAATCCATAAAATTTAGCGAGAATTCCCTTAACTTTTCTAAACTTTGGGGGCTTGCCTTCTTTTTTATATTTTTCCAAAAGCAATGGTGACGGTCTTTTTCGATTATAAATCACAACGTCAATCATTCTTGAAAAAGTATATTTTTCAATTATTCTTAAATAATCATCAACAAAAAAACCATCGGTATGACCAATTTTGTTCATTAAATTAACTACTAAAATTTTTTTAGCCGGAGACTCCTCTAAACTTTTAACAATCCCTTTTACTAAAAAATTTGGAATTAAAGAACAATAAAGGTTTCCCGGACCAATAACAATTAAATCTGCTTTTTCAATTGCCTCTTTTGCTTTTGGATTTGCTCTTGCAGGATGAGAAAGACAAAGTTTTTTAATTCCTACTTTTTTAATTTTTTTAGAAGTATTAATATTATGTTCGCCGTAAATTATCTGAGAGTTATTTAATTCTGCAACAAGATCAATTTTTTCTAAAGTCACTGGAATTACATCTCCTTGAATTCTAAAAATATATTTAATCTCCTCAATAGCTTTTTCTAAACTTCCGGTCATTCCTTCTAATGCCGAAAGAAATAAATTTCCTAAGCTATGACCTGCTAAACTTCCTCTTTTAAATCTCCAATTAAAAAGTTTTCTCATTGTGAGAGAGGACTCCGAAAGAGCTACCAAACATTGTCTGATGTCTCCAGGAGGTAAAACTCCCAGCTCATCTCTCAAGCGTCCAGTAGAGCCACCATCGTCAGCCATAGAAACAATTGCTTTCAATGAAAAATTGAATTTTTTTCTAAATTCTTTTAAACCGGACAAGACCGTAAATTGACCAGTTCCACCGCCGATAGTAACAATGGTTTTCCTTGCTTTCATTATTTGTCAATTTCATGTTTAAAATCTTATTTGTAATTGCTAATCAATTTGGTAACGGCCTGATTATTATTTTCCCCTTCCACTCCTTACTTCTCCTTATTAGAAAAAGTATTATTAAAATTACTCAGTTTTCTACTGGTCTCGCCGCTACCGAATTCCTTTAGGAAACTATTCCCCTTTATCTTTCTCCTCTAATCTTTCTCTAACTCGTTCTTCCAGTATCTCGTCAATCAACTCTTGTTCCCATAATAAAACTGCCTCTTTTCTTAATTCCTTTTCACTACGAGAAGGATTTGCTTTTTCTAATTCTTTCATTATTTCCTTTATTTCGTCTTCATCTACACCTTTCTTTTTTATTTCTTCTTCAACTTCTTGTACTATTTCCGGTAGCAATTCTTCCTCTATCCTCTCCATTTCTTTATCTTCCTTCTCTAATTTTTCTATATCCTCTGGACCATATTCATCAGAAAATTTTGGTTCCCATTTCTCTTTTCCCATAAAATTAATTTATTAATTCATACTATGGTCGACCTAAGATAAATTATCAAAAAATCTAAAAAATAGCAGAAGTCTCTAGTTATCTTGCATAACTTGCTCCTATATCCACTTATGTTCGGATATAATGCAACTCTGGAAGATATCCGTTAAAATCGGAGATATTAGTGCTTAACGCTTTTTTATGCCTATCCAAAGATTTTCCTTCTCAATACTAAATTCTTTTTCTGCTAAAAATCTTTCTCTTCTTTTGGATGCTTGTTCTAATTTAAATATATTTGTCTCTTGCTTAATAAACTCTTTCCATTTTTCTATTATGCTTGAAATAAACTCTTTTCCGCTATATCTAAGATAAATTTTCTGCCTTGGGTTTAATCCTCCATCCTTTCTCATCTGCTGGATTTGTCTTATTATTTCTCTTACTATCCCCTCCTCTTTTAATTCTGGGGTAATTTTAGTATCTAACATTAGTTTATTTCCAAAGCTTACTTTTTTAACATTAACCTCTTCTTTGATTAATTCTAATAATTCTTTTTCTCTTCTTAATTCATGATTCTTAATTCTTAATTCATTTAAGGGTTGTCTCACTTTAATTCCTATCTTAGCCCTTTGGGCTAATGCTTGTTTCGTAATCTCTCTCACCTCTCGCATCTGCTTTTCCAGTCTTGGATTTATTAATCTTTTATCTGGCTTAGGATAATCACAAAGATGGACGGACTCCGGAATAGCGAGGCGAAACTCTGCGATTGTTGCAAAACTGCTTCGACTTGTTATCTTGGTTAAATCTCGGTATAATTGCTCACTAATAAATGGACAAAACGGAGCTAATAATTTAGTTAAATTTAAAAGCACATAATATAAGGTCTGACTTGCCTGATTTTTTTCTTTCTTTGAATTCGGTTTCTGAAACTTCCTCCTTGAACGTCGTACGTACCAGTTAGATAACTCTTCTATAAATTCTTTTATCAATCTTGCAGAAGAAACTACATCATATTTCTCTAAATTTCTTATAACTTTATAGTTCAAATTATGCAAACGCGAAATTATCCATTTATCCAATAAACATAAATTTTGGATTCTGGGCTTGGGGCTTATGTCTTTTTCAGCATAGGTTGAAAAAAAGATGTATGTATTCCATAAAGTTGCAAAAAACCTTCTATAGAGGTCCTCTATATCTTTGAAATCAAATCTCTTCGGCTCTCCCACTGAATTTATAGTATAAAAGTAAAACCTTGCTGTATCTGCTCCATATTTTTCAATTATTTCCTCCGGTATTATTATATTGCCTCTGGATTTAGACATTTTCTGGCCATTCGCGTCTAAAACAATACCGTGAGAAATTACATTTTTATAGCATGGGCCTAGGTCTAATAAAGTAGAAACTGCTAATAGAGTATAGAACCACCCTCGGGTCTGATCAATGCCTTCGCAAATGAAATCAGCTGGAAAATTAAGTTTTTTAATTAATTTTTCTAAATTTTGAGCTTTGGATTTTGGTCTTTGGACTCGGGCGAAGGCAAACGGAAAGTGAGCTTGAGCAAATGGCATACTTCCAGAATCAAACCAGCAATCTATCACCTCATCTACTCTTTTCATAACTCCCCCGCATTTGTTGCACCTAAAAGTAATTCTGTCTATATATGGCCGATGTAAATCTTTAACTTTCTTATTACTTAACTCTTCTAGTTCATTAATTGAGCCAATTACTATTATATTATTGCATTTTTGACACTGCCAAACCGGAAGCGGGGTGCCCCAAAATCTTTCTCTAGACAAATTCCAATCTTTTACATCCCTAAGCCACTCTCCAAATCTTCCATATTTAAGATAATCGGGAATCCAGTTAATCTTTTTGTTGTTGGAAATCAATTGCTTCTTAACCGAGGTTATCTTAATAAACCAAGATGTTTTAGCATAATAAATCAAAGGAGTATCGCACCGCCAGCAAAACGGATAGTCGTGATGATAAATTTCTTTTTTATAGAGTAAATTTCTATACTTAAGATCAGCAACAATTTCATTATCAGCGTCTTTTACAAACATGTTATTCCATTTGTATCCTGGAGCTCTCATTTTCCCACTTCCATCTACGGTTAATAAAATCGGAAAAGAACTATCCTGAGCTTTTATAACTTTCATATCTTCCTCCCCAAAAGCAGGCGCAATATGGACTATTCCTGTCCCTTCGTCAGATGAAACGAAATCTCCATCTATAACCTTGTAAACACTTTTATCGGAAACACCAGACGCCCTGTAAATAGGTTCGTATTCTAATCCTAGTAAATCTCTCCCGTTTATTTCTTTGATTGTCTGGTATTTTTGGTCTATCACTCCCAATCTTTCTTTAGCCAATATTAATTTCTCGTCATTATTTTCGACTCTAAGCTTTATTATCACATATGAAAAATTTGGATTAACTGCTAATGCTACATTTCCGGGAAGAGTCCAAGGGGTAGTAGTCCAAACCAAAAAATATGTAGGAATTTTCAAATCCTTTTGCTCAATATCTGCCTCTAAACCTTTGACATCTTTAACCTTAAACTTTAAAAAAATTGCTGGTTCGGCAACTTTCTTGTATCCTTGGGCAACTTCATGAGAAGACAAAGAGGTTCCACAGCGAGGACAATATGGTACCACCTTATAATCCTGATACAACAAACCTCTTTCCCAAATCTGCTTTAAAATCCACCATACTGACTCAATATATTCATTAGAACAGGTAATATAAGAATTCTCTAAATCTATCCAATAACCTATTCTTTTGGTAAAATTTTCCCATTCTTTTTTATAGGTAAATACACTCTCTCTACAGGTTTTTATAAATTTATCTATACCGATTTTTTCTATATCTTTTTTTGTGTTTATTCCTAATTTCTTTTCCGCTTCCATTTCTGTAGGAAGGCCATGCGTATCCCAGCCTGCTTTTCTTTCTACATAAAATCCTCTCATTGTCTTATATCTCAAAATAATATCTTTAAATGCTCTTGCTAATAAATGATGAATTCCAGGTTTGCCATTGGCATAAGGAGGTCCTTCGTAAAAAACAAACTTAGAACATTTTTTTCTGTTCTCTAAACTTTTCTGAAAAATCTTTTCCCTTTGCCAAAATCTTAATATTTTTTGCTCTATTTTTGGAAGATTCATATATAATTTTATTATAAACTAATTGGAATACAAAAGGCAACCAATAAAAATTCAAATGTCAAATCTCAAATGTCAAATGTCAAATCTAAATAAAACAGAGAAAAATCCGAAATTCGAAATCCGAAATTCGAAACAATGACCAAAATTCAAATGTTCAAAATTCAAAACTTTAATTTTTTTAAATCTTTGTTTTGAATTTTGGATTTTGGCCATTTGGATTTGTTTACCCCGTTAGAAATCAAAGATTTCTAACGGGGTGAAGAATTTAGGATTTTGAATTTAGGATTTAATTACTTTTGCGCTTTGCGCTAAAATTAATTTTGGATTTTGGATTTTGATATTGATTTGGAATAATTTGGAGCACTTTGAAATAATTTGGGATAATTTTTGAATTAGCTTTAAGCTTTACGCTTTAGCTTTGCACTTTGCGCTTTGAGCTTTGAGCTTAAATTTGTTTTGAGATTTAAGATTTGGATTTGAGATTTGCCGCCCAGCCCTACTTTTGGAACAAAAGTAGGGCTGGGCGAGCCTCGCTCCTCTGGAGCGGGCCGCCCAGTTTTACTGGGCGAGCCTCGCTCCTCTGGAGCGGGAGTTTTGCGCTTTGAGTTTTGCACTTAAATTATAGTATTTACCAACAAATCCAAAGCCACTCTTGGGTTTATCTTTCCCGTTTTTATCTCTATTTCTGTTTCTAAAATTTTCTTATAGATGTATCTCAATTCATTTAAATCAAACTTATTCGAATATCCCGTTAACTTTTTAACCACATAAGGGTGAAGATTAGTTCTCTTGTGCAAATTGTAATAAGGAACCCCTTTTTCTTGTAAATCCTTTATTTTGATTAAATTTCTTACCTGAAATGTAAGCATAGATAATAAATAAACTTCCTTCTCTCCACGAAATAAATGGTTGTGAATTAATCTTACGGCGGTTTTTTTATCTCTTCCAGCAATTGCATCAATTGTTTTGAAGATATCTGCTTCAATTTTTCTTGATATTAAAGAATCAATATCTTTTTCTGTAATAACTTCTCCATTTTTATAAGAAATAAGTTTATCTATTTCATTAGAAACCCTCCATAAGTCATTTCCTAAAATATAGGCGAGTTTTTGGGCAGAAAATTTAGAAATAGCCCCATTTCTCTTACGAACTTCATTTATAATCCATCTAACTAAAGAAAATTCGGACAAAGGATTAAATTGTTGATACATATTTACCTGATTTTTTATCTCTGGTTTTAGTTTTATATCATCTTTTTCGTAAATTACTACAATAACATTGTTCTTTTCTTTAAGTTTGTGCTTTGATGCATACTTAAAAAATTCTTTTGAGAAATCATCATTTTCAAAAATATCTTTTAACACAATCAATTTCTTTTCATCAAACATAGAAATTGATTGTATTTTTGATTTTATCTTATCCATATCAGGCAAATTAAAAACTGCAAAATCAATACCGGTTTTGCCACTTTCTCTGTATTTTTTTATGATTTCTTTTAATTTTTGACTAGACCTATAAGTATCTTTGCCGTAAAGAAGAATAATCATAATTATAATATTTGATAATCTACCAATTTCTTCGGCAAATCAAGAAGAAATCTAGAGGGAGGATTTATGGCTGTTTTCCCGTATAGATTTCTTTCTCTCGCAAATATAATGTATAATTTCTGCTTTGCTCTAGTAATTCCTACATAACATAACCTTCTCTCCTCTTCCATTTCCTCTTGGCTTAACATTGCTCTTGAATGAGGGAATATCCCTTCCTCCATACCCACAATAAATACTACAGGAAACTCCAAACCCTTGGCACAATGCAAAGTCATTAAATTAACCAAATTCTTCTCTGTTTCCACTTCATCGTTGGAGGATATAATAGAAACTTCCTCCAAAAAACGCAAAAGCCCTAATGGCGGAGTCATAGAATCATACCTCAAGGCAACAGTAAAAAGCTCCTTTATATTTTCCCATCTTCTTTCTCCTTCTTCCGTTTTATCGTCTATATAATTTCTGTAATTTATTTTCTCTATTAAAAACTCCATCAATTTACTCACAGGCATCCTTTTGCTCGCCTCCCTTAAATTATCCATTAATTTATTAAAGTTTAAAAATGGTGTATACGCCTTAACTTTTTCATCCAAGTTTTTGATTTTTCCCAAAGTAATCTTTCCAATACCCCTCGGAGGGACATTTATAATTCTTTCCATGGATACCCAATCAGATGGATTGATAATCAGTTTTAAATACGCCAAAATATCTTTTATTTCTCTTCTCTCATAAAATCTTACTGCCCCGATTATTTTGTAGGGAATATTTGCCTTTAAAAACGCTTCTTCCACTGCCCTAGATTGTGCATTTGTTCTGTACAAAACCACAAAATCTTTAAGTTCAAATGGCAGAGAGTTTATTTCATTAACGATAAACTCCCCTTCTTGCTTCTCATCCTGAACCTGAATTACAGAAATTCTTTCTCCTCGTGGATTATCTGTCCATAATTTTTTTGGCTTTCTTCTCGTGTTTTTTATAATAATATAATGACCAGCATCTAAAATATTCTGCGTAGACCTATAATTTTGCTCTAAAACAACGACTTTTGCTTCCGGGTAATCTCTTTCAAAATTCAAAATGTTTCTAAAATCGGCATTCCTCCATTGATAAATACACTGATCAGGATCTCCTATTACACACAAATTTCTATATCTCTTCGCCAATAGGTTAACTAGCGTATATTGGGCAGTATTTACATCTTGATATTCATCTACTAAAATATATTGCCACATATCTTGATATTTTTTCAGGACATCCGGGTATCTATTAAAAATATCCACTGTATAAAAAATCAAGTCATCAAAATCTAACGCATTTAACTCTTTTAATCTATTTTGATATTCCAAATAAATTTTTGCTACGGTTTTTGTAAAATACTCTGTTGCTTGATTAAAATAGTTGTCTTTATCAATTAATTCATCTTTTGCATAAGAAATGGCAGACTTGACTGAGTTTGGCTTAAACTGCTCATCGCTGATATGTAAATCTTTCATTATTCTTTTAATCAAGGAAATCTGATCTCGTTCGTCATAAATAATAAAATCTTTCTTATATCCAATCTTATTTGCCTCTTTTCTTAAAATTCGGCAACAAACAGAATGAAATGTTCCTATGACGGGAACCTTCTTATAATGATCTATGTCTCTTATCAAACCCGCAACCCTTTTTTTCATCTCTCCCGCCGCTTTATTGGTAAAAGTAACCGCCAAAATATTTTGAGGCAAAACGCCTTTTCGAATCAAATAAGCAATACGATAGGTAAGGCAAAGAGTTTTGCCCGATCCTGCCCCAGCAATGATTAAAAGCGGTCCTTCTGTAATACTTACCGCTTTTTTTTGTTGTGGATTAAGACCTTTAAATAGCTCCATATCTTGACTATATCATAGTTAATACAATCACTCAATTGCCCGTCATTTATGATAAAATCAATAAAAAAGATTATAAACTTCCTCAAACCAATTGCCCAAAATTAAAAAGCCGTCTTATTGAAACAAAAACAGCCCTTTAGCTCTTGCTTAATTTTCGGGACAATTTTCTCAGAAACTGCTTAAATTTTAACTTCAAAAATTTTATTCCTCTGCCTAAATCCTTTTATCAACCTAATTCTGTTTTCAGGGATTTTGAAATAATCAGACAAACACATACATACTGCTCGATTTGCTCTTCCTTTAACCGGCTTTTCTTTTATTTTAATTTCAAAACTATCTTCTGATTTTTTAATAATTTCCTCTTTCTTGGAATTTGGAAAAACTTTTACTTTAATCAACATAAACCTGTCTCGTTCTCAGATGAAAAAATGAAGTTCTTATCTAAAAAACATTTTTTGGGTGATTGACATTTGGAGTTTTTTTACCGCATCATTAAAGCAATCACGGATTAATTCTTCCTGTTTTTCAAAACTTAAACTCGGATTCAGCTGTACTTTCTTTATTTCCATTTTCCCGTTAATAATAATCTTTACCCCATCTTTCTCTACTATAATCTCCTCCTTGCTCAATTTATTCTGAAGTTCTTTTAGTTGTTTTATCTGTTTTAACTTATCAAACATATGTATATCTTATCTGATATTCAAAAAATATTCAAATCGCAAAAGTCGAAAAAGTCACTAAAATACTTCATTCAACCGTTACCGATTTCGCCAAATTCCTTGGTTTATCAACATCAATTTTTTTCAAGTCAGCAACATAATAGGCAAAAAGTTGAAGTGGAATTACATTTAATATCGGTGAAATTTCTTCTTTTGCTCTAGGAACCCGAATTAAGGCATCGGTTAATTCATTCAATTTTTCATCCTTTTTGTCGGTAACTGCAATAATTTTTCCTTTTCTCGTTTTTATTTCTTCCATATTATTCAATACCTTTTTAAAAATTCTATCTTTGGGTGCAACAAAAATTACAGTTATGTTTTTATCAACTAAAGCAATTGGACCATGCTTCATTTCCCCGGCCGGATAACCCTGAGCAGGAACATAAGAAAGTTCCTTGAGCTTTAAAGCCCCTTCCAAAGCAACAGGGAAATTTATTCCTCTGCCCAAATAAAGAAAATTTCCGCTATCTTTAAATTTCTCTGCTGTTTCTCTTATCTCATCTGATTTTTTAAGAATTCTTTCGATTTTTAAAGGAAGAAATTCTAATTCTTTTAAAATCTCTTTATCTAACTTTATATTCCTTTCTTGGTTCAAAAATAAAGCAAAAAGCAAAAGAGCGACAATCTGAGAAGTAAACGCCTTTGTGCTTGCAACTCCAATTTCGGGACCGGAATGAAGATAAATCCCAGAATCTACTTCTCTGCTTATTGTTGAGCCGACCACATTAACTATTCCCAAGGTTTTCGCTCTTTTAAACTTTGCTTCTTGAAGTGCCGCCAAGGTATCAGCGGTTTCTCCAGACTGAGAAATAACTATCACTAAATCATTTTTATTAATTAATGGATTTCTGTATCTAAATTCTGAGGCATAATCAACCTCAACCGGAATTCTGGTGATTTTCTCAATGAGACATTTTCCGATTAAGCCGGCATGCCAACTCGTGCCGCAGGCGGTAATAATAATTCTTTTTGTTGAATCTATGTCTAATTTTAAACTAAGTTTTATTTTTCCATTTTTCAATCTTCCGCGCAAAGTATCTTTTATTGCTCTTGGTTGTTCAAATATCTCTTTCAAAGTAAAATGCTTAAAATTTCCTTTCTCAATTTGATTTATACTCCATTTTATTCTATGGATTTTTTTATCAATCTCTTTCCCGTCTAACTTTTTAACCGAATAACTATTTTTTTCTATTTCCGCAACCTCATTATCTTTTAAATAAATTACTTTTCTGGTATATTTTAAAATTGCTGGCACATCTGAGGCAATAAACATTCCGTTCTTGCCAATGCCAATTACCAAAGGAGAACCCTTTCTTGCGGCAATTAATTTTTCTTCATTTTTGCAAATAATTACCAGCCCAAAAGCACCTTCGACAAGTTTTATAGCTTTAACCACTGCTTCTCTTAGGTCTTGGGAATAAAACTTCTCTATCAAATGAACAATAATCTCTGAATCGGTTTCGGAAATTATTTTATGGCCCTCGCCCTCTAACATCTTCTTTAAACTTTGATAATTCTCAATTATCCCATTGTGTACTATAGCAATCTCTCTTTTACAATCCAAATGTGGGTGAGCATTAGTCTTAGAAGGCTGACCATGGGTTGCCCAGCGTGTATGTCCGATCCCGATATTCCCTTTCATATTTCTCAATTCTTTCTTTTCTTCAAGTTTGGATATCTTCCCTCTTTCTTTGAGAATAACTAATTTCCCGTTTTTTACCACACAAATCCCACAGGAGTCATAACCTCTGTATTCAAGTTTTTTCAGCCCTTCAATTAGAATAGGCACTGCGTTTTTATCCCCTATATATCCGATAATTCCACACATAGTATATTTCCCATTTTAACCTTATATATTACACGCTTCAATATTTATCTAAAAGTTAGAATTTCTATACTTAAAAGAACAACAGATTTATCTTTTTATTTTTTAAAACTATTCTCAAAATGTATCTAATTTTATTTCATTTTTGGCAAGGATTATGTTATTTTATAGCAAAACTAACCGCACCCTATGTGCCCAACAAGTCCCACTCTTGACACAAATTTTTAACAGAATATACTTAATAATGAGTTTTCATGGAAAGCATAAAAAAACTAAATATCTTTAAACTAAAACTGCTGATAGGAGCAGTTGTTTTTATTGGAATATTTTCTGTATTGTTAAAGCTATGCATATCTCTGATATATTCTAATCTAAGCAAAATTTCTGCCAAGGATACAATTATAGAAAAACAGTATATAAAGCAAATTAAACCTGGGAGAGAAAATAGAAATATAAGTTTTGTAGGTCCATACCCCAACTACTCTGCAAATATACTTGCCGTCGGTTCTAAAAATAATGAGAATAGCCTTGAGGCAATAGAAATAAATATACCAGAATTAGACAACAGCATAATTCCATATAAACCACCTATAACTCTCTCGCAATATCAGAGAAAAGAAATAATAAATTATACCGTAAAAAAAGGAGATACTTTGTCAGATATTGCTGCAAATTTTGGAATAAATGTTTATACGTTAATCTGGGCCAATAAACTAAGCTTAAACAGCGTAATCAGGCCGGGAGATGAACTTATTATTCTTCCTGTAAACGGAATTCTGCACAGGGTTAGAAGCGGGGAAACAGTAAGTTCAATTGCAAAAAAATACAAAGCAGATACCAATGAAATTATTTCCTTCAACTCTTTGCCGTTGGATGGAAAAATTGGAATTGGGCAAGAAATAATTGTTCCTGGCGGAATAATACAGCCAAAACCGAAACCAAAGAGAACTTATGCTATTTACTACAATAGCAAAAATAATAAATCTACAGGAAAGAGCCATCGTTTTCCATACGGCCAATGCACTTGGTATGTAGCACAAAAAAGAGTGGTCCCTTGGGGAGGAAATGCTAAGGACTGGCTCAAAAATGCTAAACTATATGGATACTCTGTTTGTTTCGGTTCCTATTGTAAACCGAAACCAGGAGCAATAGTGGTATTAAGAGACGGAGGATGGTTAGCCAGAAGATATGGCCATGTGGCTTATATAGAAAAGGTTGAAGAAAACAGATTCTTGGTATCGGAAATGAACAGAATTGGATGGGGTAAAGTGAGTGTAAGATGGATAAATTATGGAAGCGGAAATATAAGAGGAATGATTTACTAATCTTAAAATGTTTTTTTTTCAAATTATTCCTTTGTTTTACAAGATAACGCTTCTCCTATATGAGAAGATTTTATAATATCAGAATGAGATAAATCAGCAATTGTTCGTGCCACCTTAATTACTTTATAAAATCCTCTTGCGGATAAATGCATTGTATTTACTGCATCTTTTAAAATCTCCTGTCCTTTATTTGTAATTTTGCAATATTTTTTTATCTGTCTTATATCCATCTCTGAATTAGTCAAAATATTTTCATCTTTAAACCTTTTTTTCTGCAGTTCTAACGCATATTTTACCCTTTCTTTTATGTTTTTTGACTCTTCGGCAACCTTCTCCGAGCACAAGCTTTCATATTTTACTGGAGGTACTTCTATATAAACATCAATTCTGTCTAAAATAGGAGAAGAAATTTTTCTTTTATATCTGGAAATCTCCGACTGAGTACAGGTACACCTTTTAAACGGATTGTTAAGATTCCCGCAAGGGCAAGGATTCATTGCCGCTACCAACATAAATTTAGCTGGAAAAGTAACGCTTCCCGCCACTCTGGAAACTGTAACATATCCATCTTCCAATGGTTGGCGTAATGCTTCTAACACCTGTCTATTAAACTCGGGGAACTCATCGAGGAATAACACTCCTCTATGCGATAAAGTAATTTCTCCGGGCTTAGGATAGGTGCCTCCTCCTATTAAAGAAACCGCGGAAGAAGTATGGTGAGGGGAACGAAACGGAGGAAAAACTATTAAAGGACGATTTTTAGAAAGCAACCCCGAAACGCTATAGATTCTACTCACTTCTAAAATCTGATTTTTGTCCAAAGAAGGCAAAATTGAAGGGATTGACTTTGCCAAAAGAGTTTTACCCGCGCCGGGAGGACCTGTCATTAAAACATTATGAGCCCCAGCGGCAGCAATTTCTAACCCTCTCTTTGCACTTTCCTGTCCTTTAATATAAGCCATATCTATAAAATTTTCATTCCTTGTATTTCTTGTATAGAATTTTAAGTAACTGGATTTTCTCGGAGGAATGTCAATTTCTCCGGCCAAATAATAAGCCAACTGTTTTAAATGCTTAATTGGAATAACCTTTATTCCATCTACCAATCCCGCCTCAGAAGCATTTTCCTCCGGGACAAATATGGCAGTAAATCCCCTCTCTTTAGCCATCAAAGCAATTGGAAGAATCCCCCTGATCTTTCTCACTTCTCCTCTCAGAGAAAGCTCGCCAATGAATATCTTATCTTCCAGTTTTTGGTTTGAAATAACCTGGCCAGAAGCCAAAAGAAAGCTTATAGCAATGGGAAGATCATAAGAAGGACCTTCCTTCTTTAAATCCGCAGGAGCTAAATTGATAATTATCCTCCTTTTAGAACGATAAGGAGGGACAAATCCGCAATTCTTAATTGCGGAACAAACTCTCTCCCTCGACTCCTCTATGGCCTTATCGGGTAATCCCACAATAGAAAAATTATAAAGCCCTTTTCTCAAATCTATTTCTACTTCCACAGGCATTCCCTCAAGTCCTATTACTGCTGCAGAGTAAATTTTGAAGCCCATTTTGACTATCCCAATTTAATATCTTTTAAATGTCTTTTTTGAATAATATAAACAACTATACTAATTAAAATAACTACACCCAAGCCAATGGCAATGGACTTAGAAAAAACAGAGACTTCTTTTGAACTAAGCATAAAAATCCACACAAGATAAACAATTTCTAATAACAAAGTAATGCTCATAG